>ERZ1048068.660-NODE-660-length-30135-cov-38.264395_pt1 | contig 30135 bp, 29 predicted proteins | sample MGYA00383098_ERZ1048068 | MGnify/ENA primary metagenome ERZ1048068 (study PRJEB29581, sample SAMEA5548368) | metagenome | biome: marine; feature: coastal; material: water | depth 1 m | study: Short-term variability in the microbial, nano- and picoplankton... | reverse complement strand
ATAAGGATTTACAGATAGATTGGATGTTAGAGGAGAATGAAATTCAACTTTCAGAAAAGGATAAGAATTTAAAAACGTTTAGCAACATTACTATTTGAATTTATTATGATAACCAAAAATGAATAGAAATATAGTCCAAAATAAAAATATCGTTTTTGGGATTACATTTAAAGGGATCAGTGTTTTTTTAAATTTTTTAATAGTACCAATCCTTATTTTATTTCTTGGTAAAATTGAATATGGAGTTTGGATTACTATATTTTCAATAGTTAATTGGATTTTTACTTTTGATTTAGGGATAGGCCAAGGTCTGAGAAATAAATTAACTGAAGCGTTGTCTGTAAATGATCTTGAAAAAGCTAGCCAAATCATTTCTACCTCTTATGTTTTTATCTCTCTTTTTTCATTATTAATACTAATACTGGGTATATTTTTTATTTACTTTGCAAATTTCCAAGAGTTACTCAATTATAAAGCAAAATCAAATTCTTTTTTGCAAAATTTTGTTTTTTTATCTTTATTTTTTACGATAATAAACTTTGTAATAAGTCTATATAAAAAGCTATTTCTAGCCGTTCATAAGTCTTTTGTGATAGAGCTTGTCAATGTTTTTTTTCAGACTTTTTATTTGGTTATTACTTTAATTTGGTTGCATTATAACTTAGAAAAAAGTTTAATTAGTCTGGTCTTTATTTTTGGAGTAATAAATTTTGTCGTATCGTTAATAGCAACGTTTGTTTTTTTTAAAATTCAAGAGAAAGTTTTATTTTCTTTTAAAAAAGTTAGCTTAAAGGAAGGAAGATTACTTCTTGGCCTGGGAGGAAAATTCTTTATTATTAATTGCAGTCTTATAGTAATTTTATCTACAGATAATATTATCATATCGAATCTTTTAGGACCTACGTTTGTAACGGATTATTTTACAGTTCAAAAAATTTTTCAATTCCTTATCATACTTTTTACTATCGTATTATCTTCTTCCTGGGGTTTGTACTCTGAAGCGATTATAAAAAAAGATTATAATTGGATAAGACAAAATCTTAAAAAAATGAACTTTTTTTTGATAGGGATTTTAATCTTAGGGGTTATTTTCTTTTACTTTATAGAAGAAATATTAAATATTTGGATTGGTAAAGACCTTATTGAAATACCAAAAGGGTTAGCTTTTTGTAATATGATTTATACTTTTATTTTTTGCTTTACTAATATTTATATGTTTTTTATAAATGCATCAAATAAAATTAATATTCAAATGTATCTATATGTATTTGCGGCAATTATTAATATACCGTTATCAATTTTCTTTGTAAAATTATTAGGATCTACTACAGGGGTTATATTGTCAACACTACTATGTTTTTTACCTCTTTTAGTTATTATGCCGATTCAATCTCATATGATAATCAAAAACTTAGAAAAAGAATCTCAAAAGATTAATTAAATGTTGCTATATACATGTTTTATTTTATTGGTTTATATTTTTCTTAAATTGGGTAAAATTAAGATAGTGAAAGGAGTTGAAATTTATGGTTTTTCAGCTGTATTTATCTTAATTTTTTTATTCTGCGCTTTAAGGTTTGATGTAGGATACGATTATTCTATGTATTATGAATTAATAGATGGTAACATCAAATATTACACAGCTCAAATTAATAGAATTGAGTATTTACCAAGGCAACTTATCATTTTTTCTCGGTTTATTGGTTTCTATCAATTCTTTTTCATTGTATCATCTTTTGTTATTTGTTACTTTTTTTACAAGGCTATTGAAGAAAACAGTGAAGATAAGAGTGTGTCCACTTTAATTTTTGTTTGTTTTCCTTTGTTTTTCTTTATGTCACTTTCTGTAGTTAGACAATATATGGCCATTGCTATACTATTTTATTCTTTTAGTTATATAAAACAAAGAAAATTTTGGAGATATCTAGCTGTTGTTTCTCTTTGTTTTTTTATACACAAATCTTCAATTTTAGCATTACCAATATATTTTCTTTACGGAAATTATGTTAATAAAAAATTAATAGTTTTTATTTATGTTTTAGGATTCTTTAGTTCAGAAATTCTGGCTTTTTTAATAAAATTTACTTCAGAGAGGTATAGCATTTATTTTGATCAAATAAAGGGGGAGGGAGGAAATTTAATTTTAATTTTCTTTCAGATTTTAGGTCTATTTTTGTTGCCCCTAGTTTATAACTTTAGAGACAAAAAAGATAAAAATTTTAATTTTTATTTATTAAGTTATTTTGTTGGTTTGTTTCTTTGGGCAAGTTTATCAAAATTTGGCCATGCAGGAATAAGAGGAGGGTTGTACTATATGAGCTTTACAATTCTGTTAGTACCTCACCTAAAAAATAAAATTAAAGAATACAAGGTTGTCAAAGAATTAATAGCTATTATTTGTATTATTTTCTTTTTTCTTAATTTATATATAGGGTCCAAGCACAAGATTAAGGATGCTAATTTACCTTATCAAACCTATTTTTTTAAATCAGTTAAAGATTTTAAATCTAATGAGTAATTCCAAAAAAGTTTCCATAATCACTGCATGTTTTAATAATATAAAAACAATTAATGACACCTTGTTTTCAATATTGAATCAAAGTTATACAAATATTGAATTTATTATCATCGATGGGTGCTCCAAAGATGGGACTTTAGATGCCATAAAAAAAAGAGAACCTGAATTTAAAACTAAATTTAATTCCTATAAAATAATAAGTGAAAAAGATAATGGTATTGCAGATGCATGGAATAAAGGACTTAAATTAGCTACAGGTGATATTGTTTTCTTTCTAAATTCTGACGATTGGATTTCAAGTAAAACTGTTCAAAAAGCCGTAGATTGTCTAAATGTGAATAATTTGGAGTTGGTTTATGGAATCTGTAATAGAGTAGATGAAGAGAAAAATAGCATAGGAAGTTTCCAGAAAAAATACACAAAATATAGAGAATTATGGAATTTTGGTTTTTCTTTTACAACTTGTTTTTGTACGAAGAAAGTATATGAAACAATTGGTGGTTTTGATCCTTATTATAACATTGCAATAGACTCAGATTTCTTGCTTAGATGTGTTAAGAGTAATATTAATCTAATTAAGGGTTCGCATGAAGTATTTATGAGAATAGGTGGAGTTAGTACTAAGAATCGGTTAAAAGCTCATAAAGAGTATAAACAAGCACTCATCAAAAATGGCTACCCTAGATTTTTAGTTTATTTAAGTTATTTCTTCTTTAAATTTACATAAATTAGATATCTGTTGAATTAAACCAGAAAATTGAATAAAAAAGAGGGGGCTAAAATCAATTCATTTTCATAAAAATTAAGTAAAATATAAATGAAGTATTTTTTTTTCGAATTTATTAAAACATTGTATTATTTCCATAGAAATTATATTCCCAACCATTTAATTAATAAAATACCTTTTTATTTTATAAGGCATTTTTTTTATCGAAACATCTATAAACTAAAGTTAGGAAAAGGGAGTAGCATTCATTTACATTGTTTTATTAATAGATTTAATATTGAAATAGGAAAAAACACTGCGATAAATAGAAAATGTTATCTAGATGGTAGAGGAGGAATACAAATCGGAGACAATGTTTCGATTTCTCCAGAAGTACATTTAATAACAGCGCAGCATAATATCAATGATTCTTCGTTTATATACACTAAAGACCCCATTGTATTAGACGACTATGTTTTTATTGGGACCAGAGCAATTGTTCTGCCAGGGGTTCATTTAGGTAAAGGTTGTGTTGTAGCCTCAGGAGCAGTGGTAACCAAATCTTTCCCAGAACATAGTGTTGTCGCAGGTGTACCAGCAAAAATTATTTCAACAAGAAATACAGAATTAAATTATTCTTGTAAATGGATGCCACCCTTTGACTAGTAATAAATTTTGCCCTTTATGAAAAAAATACTTGTTGTAGATTTTAATTGTACATCGGCTCTGTATACTCACTATTTTGCCAAAGGATTAGCAGATGAAAATAATGAGGTGAAAATTTTAGGAAAGAAAAAATCAGCATTTTTAGATGTCTTTGAGGATTTGAATGAGTATACAGGTTATAATTTTGGATTTAAGCTATTGGATTATATTTTAAATTGGTTTTGGTTGTTTTTTAACTACCAAAAGTATGACATTATTATTATTCAATGGTTACAATTATTAAGGTATACTAATATTGAAATTAACTTGCTTAATTATATACAATCCAGAGTTAAACTAATATATATAGTTCATAACTTATACCCCCACAATACAAAAAATAATAAAATTATAAGAAGATACAAGCAACTATACAGAACTACAAAAAATATTGCTGTTCACACGCATAAAATAAAAAAAACAATTTCAGAATTAAGTGAAAATGCCAATATTTTGAGGATTGAACACGGTTATTTTTTTAAGGAATTTAGACAGGAAGCACCTAAAATAATTTCGAATAAATGTTTAATGATTGGATATATTTCTAAATACAAAGGAATAGAGGATGCCCTTGGAGTAGTAAAAAGATTAAAAGAAAAAGGGGTAATAATTTCTTTAGATATCATAGGGCTCGGAACACCCGGGTATTTAAAGATTTTAACTAAATTAATTGATGATTTGAAAATTACTGATCAAGTATTTATATTATCAAAAGAAGTTTCTACAAAGTACTTAATTCAAAAAATTAATGAATCTACAATGTTGTGGCTGCCATACAAAATGATCAGTCAAAGTGGGGTGGCATACACATCAACAGGCTTGGGAAAGCTTTTTGTTGGTTACGATGTTGGAAATTTTAAAGATTCTTTTGGAGATAAGGGAGTTGCGAAAATTGTCAAAAAAGATAATATTGAAGATTTTTCGGAAGCTGTTATAGAAGTTTTGAATAATGATAATTTTTATAAAAAAAATATTGAAAAATTATTGCTACATAATTTATGGAATTTAAATAAAACTACATTTAATTAAAATTTTAAAAGGTGAAATTGTTTTCAAACATAAACGGCAATAATATAAATTCGATCATTGCGATTCTAATTTTACCTTCTCTTGTTCTTCCAATAAAATATTCTAGTTTAATACTAATAATTGCAAGCATAGCGTCAATTTATAATTTGAGAACTAAAAGCAATAAAAAACTTATAATTTGTTACTTGCTTTCTCCTTTTATTTTATATTTTTTTTCAGTACTGATCTCTTTTTTTATAGATATATCTATAAATCTATTTGATTTAGATTTTGTGTTAAGAAATTTAATAATTTTAATTATTCCGTTATTTATTTTTACTTCAAATTTTTCTAAACCTCAAATTTTAAATATTTTAAAGAAGACCTCTATTCTAATAACAATTACAGGCTTATTTCTCATTCTATCTTGGGTTTTTGGATATTACAAATATGACAATCAACAGGAATATCAAAAAGATGAATGGTTTAAAAAAGATATAATAATCACAAAAGATTATTTAACAAAAAAAGCGATCCTTGATGTAGTAATTGAGTCAGGTTCTAAAATGCCTAGTTTCCGAAAGGTTGTCATGTTAACAAACGAGCAAACAACAAGGACAGTTGTAAGAGAGTTTATAGTAAAGAATAAAGATATAAAAAATGATGTTTGGGTATTAATAAGAAATGTAGATGACGGAAATTGTAAAGCTTGGTTTAATATTAAAACTGGAGAGATCGGTAAGGTAGAAGGTGATGTAACTGTGAGATCAGAGATGCTTTCAGATGGTTTTTTTAGATTTACTCATGCCAACAAACCTAAGGCTAATGCTACAAGAGAATGGTTTTATATTTCCATTGTTTCCGAGAATGGAGCTTATCGTTGGAATAATAATTTAAAAAAAGATGTACACTTGCAACTAAAGAATCCAAATTTATATTTAGATTCAGGAGAAAACTTGCTAAAAACAAAAAAACTTTTTAAATACAAAAACACCGAATTCAATGGGTTAAAAAATTATGCACATAGTACATATTTGGGTTTAGTATTCCTATTTGCATTGATTGTCTTTGTTTTTAATTCATTTGTCAAAAATTGGATTAGAGTTTTTGTAATCATTGTAAATATTCTTGTTATTGTAACCTTATCATCCAAAGCAATTGCTATTAGTTTCTTTTTTCTTTTACCACTTTATTATCTGTATAATTATTTTAATTACAAGTATTTAACTTTAATTTTAGCTTTAGGAATTTTTTTAACATACAATGGACATGTGAAAGGTAGATTCAATGAAATGTTCCAAACAATAGCTAATTTAAATCAAGAGAAGGATTTAGGGGATTTAAAAGATTTGAGTACTAATAATAGAATACATATTTACAAAAATTACCTTGACTTAGTGAAGAGTAATTACATGATTGGTCATGGATATAAAAATGGGTTTATGATAGTTAATTCAAAATTTAATCATAATTTTAACGCTCACAATCAATATTTACAGGCATTATTTCATTCAGGCATTATTGGTTTTTTTTTACTAATATTATTTTCTATTTCACCATTTATTTTTAAACGAAAAAAAATAAAAAGTAAATATGGATTTGAATTTTTAATATATTTAATACTCTTCAACTTTTTATTTGAAACGCTCTTATTTAGACAATGGGGCTTGATATATGTTTCTTTTATTTATGCAGTTTACTTTCAATTTTATAAAAAAGATTTTAAATGGTTTCGATAATTATTCCAGTTTATAATTGTGAGAAATTTATTGAAGAATGTATTCAGTCAGTTTTGAATCAAACTTTCAAAGATTGGGAATTAATTTTAATAGATGATTTTTCTTCAGATTCTTCAAGGAGTATAATCAATGAATATATCAATCTAGATCCTAGGGTAAAGGCTTATTATTTTGATGAAAATGTTGGAGCAGGAATTACAAGAAATAAAGGGATTGAAATAAGTAAGGGAAGATTTATTGCTTTTTTGGACAGCGATGACTATTGGCATAAAGACAAACTAAAAATTCAAATTGATTTCATGATTCAGAATAATATAGAATTTTCATACACAAATTTTTTTGAATTGGATAATGAAGATAGAGTTAGTAAGATTATTTTACAGCCTAAAAGTGTAAATTATTATAGCTTACTTTTTAACAATTATATTAAAACTTTAACCGCCATATACGATACAAAAAGAATCGGAAAAGTTTACATGCCAAATTACAGGAAAAGACAAGATTGGGGTTTGTGGTTTAATATTTTAGAAAAGACAAATAAAGCTTATTGTTTTTCTCAACCATTGGCTTATTACAGGACCTCAAATTCATCTTTAAGTAAAAATAAATTTTTACTAGTGAAAGAAAATTTCAATTTTTACAAAATTTTTCATAAAAAGAATTTTCTGGCTAGTTGTATAATGATGATTTTATTCTTTGTAGTTCATTTTTCTTTCAAAATATTTTTTATTAAAAAATATGTACATAACTGATATCAATTTTGATTATTTATATAATGATTTAGAAAGTTTCGCGTTATTGTAATGAATCTACTTAATAAAATGAAAATTTGAAAAAAAGATATTCCTACCTCATTAGGCCAATACAGATTATCATTGATATTGTCATCATTAATGGTATTGTCTATTTTATTTATGATCCCCAATTTCTAAATTTTAATTTTCTCTCTTATATTAGCTTGTTTTGGTTGGTAATTTCTTATTTATTAGGCTTCTATAAAGTATATAGACACACAAGTATCTTTAAAATTATAAGTCTTTTATGTAAGCAAGGCATACTCTTTACTCTTGGATATTTCTCTTATTTTGGAATTTTTACAGAAGGAGTCGTTGTAAACAATCAGTTTTTAATTTTAGTAACGATATTTTCTAGCATCTCTTTGGTCAAATTATTATGGACATTCTTATTAAAAAAGTATCGATCTCTTGGGAAAAATTATAGAACTACAATTGTTATTGGTTTTGATGCTTCTTCAAAAAATATTATTGATCTTTTTAAAAGCAAAGCGAATCTAGGATATAAATATTTAGGGTATTTTTCTAATGAAGTTTCCGGAAATGGAGATTTTTTGGGAAATTTTAATGATGTCTTTACCTATGTTATTGAAAATACCGTTGATGAAATTTATTGTTCATTAACTTCTTTAAGTGAAGATCAGATAAAGGAAATTAATAAATTTTCAATCGATAAAAACATCATTTTAAAATTGATTCCTAACTCAAATGAGTTATATAATAACAATCAAAAAAAGGAGTACTATGACGATGATTTACTTGTTTTAAATGTACATAAACTTCCTTTTGAGTTTCCTGAAAATTTCTATATCAAAAGAATTTTTGATATTTTCTTTTCTTTGTTTGTATGTGTTTTTATCCTTTCTTGGTTGGCTCCTATTTTATGGTTATTGATTAAATTAGAATCGAAAGGCCCCCTTGTTTTTAAACAAGCGAGAGAGGGAATTAATGGCAAGGAATTTATTTGTTATAAGTTTAGATCTATGAAAATTAATAGCATGTCTGACAAAGTCCATGCTTCTAAAAACGACTTTAGAATTACAAAAATTGGGGCTTTTTTACGAAAAACAAGTATAGATGAATTCCCTCAATTCATCAATGTTTTATTAGGAGATATGAGTGTTGTTGGTCCGAGACCTCATTTAGAGAGTTTGTCTCTAGAGTATCAAAAAGAAGTGGATGATTATTTAAAACGGCATATTGTAAAGCCTGGAATAACGGGTTTGGCGCAAGTAAGTGGTTACCGAGGTGAAATAAAAAACCAATCAGATATAAAAAATAGAATACGGTTTGATATTTTTTATATTGAAAATTGGTCTTTTTATTTAGATCTTAAAATTATTATTAGAACTATTTTTAACGTTTTTACAGGAGAAGAAAAGGCATATTGATAATGATTACAGCTTCCATTGTTTTATTTAATGAAAATATAGAGACTCTTAAAAAAACAGTCCATTCTTTTTTAGAAACCCCTACTAAAAAGAAGCTTTATTTACTTGATAATTCGTCACAAAATATAGCATTAGATTATTTTAAGCATCCAGAGATAGAATATTTTTTTGTGGGCAAAAACATTGGTTTTGGGAAAGCACATAATCTTATTTTGGACAAAATCGATTCAGATTTTCATTTGATATTAAATCCAGATGTTGAATTTTCCTCTAAGGTTATTCCTATTTTGACAAATGAGTTAATAAGAAGACCAGAAGTATCTTTTGTAACTCCAAAAGTCATGTATCCAAATAAAAAAAGACAAGAAATTTGTAGGGATCACCCTACTTTTTTTGACTTGATCAATAGAAAACTAGGTTCTTTAAAAAGCGTTATTTACAATAACGAACAACAACATAAAAATATAGAGAAGCCATTTTATCCTGCATTTATTCATGGATGTTTTATGCTTTTTAAAACAAAAGACTTCAAAAAAATACATGGTTTTGATGAGCGATTTTTTTTATACATGGAAGATGCTGATATCTGTAGGAAAATAGATGCGATGGGTAAAAAGAAACTTTATTACCCACATGTAGAAATTATTCATCAACATCGAAGAGGCTCCTCAAAAAATATAAAATTGTTTTTCATTCATATTTCTTCTGCAATTAAATATTTTTTAAAGTGGGGATTCTAATTTCCTTAATTATTTAAAATATATTTGCACCAACAACACAATACAACACAAATGAATATTCTTATACTAGGTTCTGGAGGAAGAGAACATGCTTTTGCTTTAAAGTTATCTCAAAGCACTAAAATTAATCAACTTTTTGTCGCTCCTGGAAATGCAGGAACTCACCAAATTGCTCAAAATATTGCCATAGATCCTACAGATTTTGAAGCAGTGAAAGAAACGGTGTTGGTCAATGATATTCAAATGGTTGTTGTGGGTCCTGAGGCACCTTTGGTAGCAGGAGTTCATGATTTCTTTTTGGCAGATAGTGAATTAAAGCATATTCCAGTGATTGGGCCTAAAAAAGATGGAGCTTTGTTAGAAGGAAGTAAAGATTTTTCAAAACAATTCATGCAAAAACATGGAGTTCCCACAGCAAGATATCAATCATTTACCAAAGAAAATTTAGAAGACGGATTTACTTTTTTAGAAACTTTAGCTCCTCCGTTTGTGTTGAAAGCAGATGGTTTAGCGGCAGGGAAAGGGGTTTTGATTTTAAATTCTTTAGAAGAAGCCAAAGCAGAATTGGAAGAAATGGTTGCTAATCAAAAGTTTGGAGAAGCTTCTGCGACTGTCGTTATTGAAGAGTTTTTGAAAGGAATCGAATTATCAGTTTTTGTACTAACCGATGGTATAAATTACAAAATATTACCCTCTGCAAAAGATTATAAGAGAATCGGCGAAGGAGATACTGGTTTAAATACTGGCGGAATGGGAGCAATATCTCCTGTTCCCTTTGCAGACGATGCTTTTTTAAATAAAGTTGAAGAGTTGGTTGTTAAGCCTACAATTTCCGGCTTGCAAAAAGATGGAATCGATTACAGAGGCTTTATTTTTATCGGTTTGATGAATGATAACGGAAATCCTTCTGTAGTTGAATACAATGTAAGGATGGGAGATCCCGAAACAGAGGTGGTTTTACCTAGAATTGAATCTGATTTATTTGAATTGTTTGAAGGTGTTGCAAACCAAAATTTAAATGAAAAGTCTTTTTCAGTTACAGATAAAACTGCAACAACCGTAATGTTAGTTTCTGGTGGTTATCCTGAAGCTTACGAGAAAAATAAAGAAATTACGGGCTTTGATAACTTAGAAAAATCTACAGTATATCATGCTGGGACTAATATAAATGAAGGTGTAGTTGTTACAAGTGGAGGTAGAGTTATGGCGATAACTTCTCTTGGAGATAGCATAGAAGAAGCTTTGGAAAAATCTTACCAGAGTATTGATGCGATTCATTTTGATAAAATGAATTACAGAAAAGATATTGGTTTTGATCTCGTATAATGGAAAAAAAAGTAATTGTAGCACCTTTACATTGGGGACTAGGTCATGCTTCCCGTTGTGTGCCAATTATTAATTCATTATTAGAAAATAATTTCACCCCCGTCATCGCTTCTGATGGAGAAGCCTTACAATTTTTAAAGCAAGAATTCCCTCGCTTAGAAAGTGTAGAGCTCCCGTCATATAAGATTACTTATCATAGAAATATAAAGTTAAAAATTCTCTTTCAACTTCCTACAATTTTAAATTCTGTTTATAAAGAAAAGAGCATTATTCATGATTTTATTCTTAAAAATAAAGAGGTTGTTGGTCTTATCTCTGATAATCGATTTGGGGTAAGAAGCCGTTTACTTCCTTCTGTTTATATTACACATCAACTCAATGTTTTGTCTGGGGCTACTACTTTTTTTAGTAGTTTCTTTCATCAAAGAATCATTAAGAAATTTGATGAATGTTGGGTGCCAGATATTTCAAATTCTGAATTTTCAGGGAAATTATCAATTACAAATAAAAACTTAAAAGCTAAGTTTATTGGAGTTTTGAGTAGGTTCCAAAAAGAACATACAGAGGAAGAAATAGATCTTTTGGTTTTAATCTCAGGTCCCGAACCAAACCGAAGCTTGTTAGAAAGGAAACTTATTTCTGAATTTAAAAAGAGCTCTAAAAAAATTGTTTTTGTTTTGGGGAAAATTGAGGGGAAACAACAAAAATGGACAATTGGGAACAGCACTTTTTATAATTATTTACTATCTACTCAGCTTCAAACAATTATAAATTCAAGTAAAGTAGTGATTTCTAGGTCAGGATATTCTTCGATTATGGATTTGGCTATTTTAGGTAAAAAAGTGTTTTTTATTCCGACAGAAAATCAACCAGAACAAGTATATTTAGCGTCCTATTTAAAAGAAAAGGGATTGGCGCCTTTTTCTACCATTGCTGATTTTTCTGAAGAAAAACTGTTCGAAATTCAAAACAATAAAGGATTAGCAACCAAAAAAATGGTATTTGATGTGAGCTTATTTCGCCTTTTCAAGCGTAAATGAGAATTCAGAACCTTCTCCATAGGTACTTTTTAATAAAACAGTTTCATTGTGAGCTTCAATAATGTGTTTTACGATAGATAAGCCCAATCCAGAGCCCCCTTGTTCTCTAGATCTACTTTGGTCTACTCTATAAAAACGTTCAAAAAGGCGAGACAAATGTTGCTGTTTAATTCCTTCTCCATTGTCTATAATTTTAATGATAAACTTGTGTTCATTATAACTATCAATGGCAACGATTGTAGTGCCGTTAGGCTTACCATATTTGATAGAGTTTACAATTAGATTGATTAAAACTTGCTCGATTTTTTCTATATCCCCTTTTACAAAAACAGGAAATTCATACACTTTATCAAATTGTAAGGTCAAATTTCTTTTTTTTGCTTTCATTTCAAATAAATCAAAGACATTTTGAACCAACTCGAGAATATTAAAAACCTCTATATCTGGTTTCATTCCGTCATTTTCTAATTTTGAAATCATATCCAAATCTTTGATAACAGCGACCAATCTTTCGACTCCTTTATTCGCTCTTTCAAGATACTTTGTTCTGATCTCTTTGTCATTTACAGCGCCTTCTATTAGGGTTAAAATATAGCCTTGAACAGTAAATAGGGGTGTTTTAAGTTCGTGTGCTACATTGCCTAAAAAATCCCTTCTAAACGAATCTCTTTCCGTTAAATCTTTGATTTCAAGAAGTTTTCCGTCTACGAATTTTTTCATTTTTTTGGAAAGCTTTTCAATATCAGTAGTTACAGAATCACTTTTTAGATCATTCACGTCTAATACGGAAACCTCTTCATAAATTTTTCTTAAACGTCTGTAAATAAAATGCTCTGCTCGATATTGAATGATGAAAAATGAAATAATAAAAAGAGCTATAACAGCAAGTGCCACGGAAATAATACCTAGATAGGCTATCATAAAGTAGTACGACAGGGTTGCGATAGCCACTGTAAGGATTGTTAAATAAAAAGCAGACCAAAGTGCGTACGAGTAAGTTCTTTTTAATTTCATTGAGACAAATCTATTTATCTTCGCCTTCTAAAACAAATTTATATCCAACACCTTTTACAGTTTTAAAATGATTGTCGCCTATTTTTTCTCTCAGTTTTCGAATATGGACATCAATGGTTCTTCCTCCTACAACCACTTCGTTTCCCCATACAGTATCTAGAATTACTTCTCTTTTAAATACTTTACCGGGCCTGGATGTTAACAACGAAAATAATTCAAATTCCTTTCTTGGTAGGGAAATCTTTTTTCCAGCTTTGTATACAACATATTCATCTCTATCGATAACGATGTCACCGATTGTGATAGTATCTTCATTCTTTTCGTTGGTCTTTACTCTTCTCAGTAGCGACTTTATTTTACTCACCAAAACTTTTGGTTTTACGGGCTTGGTGATATAATCATCGGCACCCGATTCAAAACCAGCTACTTGAGAGTAGTCCTCTCCTCTTGCAGTTAAAAAAGAGATGACTACATTTTCTAATGATTTAATTTTTCTAATCTTTTCACACGCTTCAATTCCATCCATTTCAGGCATCATGATATCTAATAAAATTAAATGAGGGATATTTTTTTTTGCAGATTTTATTGCTTCTTGCCCGTTATTTGCCGTAAATATTTGATATCCCTCGTTTCTTAAATTGTATCCAACAATTTCTAGAATGTCAGGCTCATCATCGACCAATAAAATTTTAATATCGCTATTATTCATATGTCTTTTGTAATGGTAAGTATCAAAAATAATAATTTAAACCCAAAACAGATGTTTAATTATCACCATATTTATGTAGTTAACAATTGTTTAATATTAAATTAACAAATATGTACAATAGCACACCTATACCTCTATAAATTTATTATTAATTTAATAACTAGGATATAACGTTAAATTAATAGTAGTAAAATCTTTATTTTTCAAAAAATTTCGTAATTTGCAGTTGCATTAAATTATTAATTAAAAATATTTATGATATGAAAAAAAATTACATTTTAACATTATTAATGACAATCTGCATGACTGTTGCTTCTTATGGGCAGGAAATGCTTGTTAACGGAGGTCTAGAAAATTGGGATTCAGACACAGCTCCCACCGATTGGACGAAAGTAGAGAATATTGAAAAAGAATCTACAGAAATTCACGGAGGGTCTTTTTCTGCAAAACACACAGGTGGGACAAAAGATTTAGGACAGACTATTGAAGGGATTACTCCTGGAGACTCTTATACTATAACAATATGGTATAAAGTTATAGAGAACGATGGTACTGATGCTAGAATTTGGTCTTACTGGAAAGACGATTCAAACGCCAGTGTAACTGATGCTGATACAGATGGTGCATTAAGAGGACCAGACAATAGTTATCTCCCTAATAATGGAGGTGAGTGGTCTAAATACGAGGCTACTGTTACTGCACCTGCTGGAGCAGCAAAGTTTTATTTTGAATTAAGAACGTATAAAGGAGCGATAACATACTGGGATGATTTATCTTTTGTAAAAAACAGTAGTGCCTCTCTAAATAATAACCCAATCAGTGGTTTTGCAAGCTATCCAAACCCAGTGTCTGATGGGATTTTAAACATTTCTTCTGCAAGTACTTCAGTTAAGGAGGTCACTATTTTTAATCTTTTAGGAAAACAAGTACTTTCCTCACGTTTTTCGGGAATTAAGAAAAATATTGACGTTTCTTCAATCAACGCAGGAATGTATATTCTTAAAGTTACAGAAGAAGGAAAAATGGCTACAAAAAAATTAATCATTAGATAATTTGTTAGTTTTTTATAAAATAGAAAGCTTCGAATTTAATTCGGAGCTTTTTTGTATCATTCATTTAGAAAATGAAATTCCCTAATGCTATGAACTTGCCTATAAGAGTAAATTATCTACTGCTTCAGGATATTGAAACTTGCCTCAAGAATGCGGTAGCGAGAGTTATACCGCAGTTTAACAACCAAGAATTTTTAAAAAGGAAGATGTTGTTTTAATAGATTAAGATTCAAGTTTCATGGAAAGCACTAACCAACGTTCTTCTTTTTGTTCTATGTTGGAAATTATTTCCTGAAGTTCTTGAGATTTTTTTTCAATGTCCTCTGCGTCAATCTCAACATTTAAAAACTGGTTTTCTATGATAAGCTTTCTTTTTTGAAGCCTTTCAATATCTGCTTCTAATGTGCCAAATTCTCGTTTTTCATTAAAACTTAACGAGGATTTCTCACTCTTTTTTTCTATTTTTTGTGTTGTTTTTTTGTTCTTTACCTCTTTTGGGGATGAATCGTCATAGGCTCTAAAGTCTGAGTAGTTTCCTGGAAAATTTTCTACCCTTCCTTCTCCTCTAAAAACAAACAAGGCATCTACAATTTTATCCATAAAATACCGGTCGTGAGAGACAACCAAAAGATTCCCTGGGTAATCCAATAAGAAATTTTCTAAGACATTGAGTGTTACCACATCCAAATCATTCGTGGGTTCATCCAAAATTAAAAAATTTGGATTTTGAATCAAAACCGCACATAGATATAGTCGTTTTTGTTCTCCACCAGAAAGTTTTTCAACAAAATCATATTGTTTTTTCTTGTCAAATAAAAACCGTTCTAATAATTGAGAGGCGGAGATTTTTCTTCCTTTCGAAAGTGGGATATATTCTCCAAATTCCTTGACGACTTCAATTACTTTTTGCCCTTCTTTTACCTCAATTCCAGCCTGGGTATAATATCCATATTTTACGGTTTCTCCCAAGATAACCTTACCAGCATCTACGGGCGATTTTTGAGTAATAATATTTAAAAAGGAAGATTTTCCAGTTCCGTTTTTACCAATGATGCCGATACGTTCTCCTCGTTTAAACACATAATCGAAACCCTCTAAAATCTTCTTATCCCCAAATGATTTATAGACTTTGTGAAGTTCCAAAATTTTACTTCCTAAACGTTCCATATTAATTTCCAACTGAATAGGATGGTCTTTCCTTCGCTGGTGAGCCTTCTCTTTAATTTCATAGAAATCATCTGTTCTTGATTTTGATTTGGTGGTTCTGGCTTTGGGTTGCTTTCGCATCCATTCCAATTCTTTTTTAAATAAACTTTTCGCTTTCCCTAAATTGGTTGCTTCTAAAGCCAGACGTTCTTCTTTGTTTTGCAAATAATAGGAATAATTTCCTTTGTATTTATAGAGGTTCCCTTCATCTAATTCTAGAATTTCATTGCAAACACGTTCTAAAAAATACCGATCATGGGTTACCATAAATAAGGTGATTTTTTCTTTGGCAAAAAACGCTTCTAGCCATTCAATCATTTCCAAGTCTAAATGATTTGTGGGCTCGTCTAAAATTAATAAATCTGGTTTGTTAATTAGAACAATGGCTAAAGAAAGCCTTTTTCTTTGGCCTCCAGAGAGTGTCCCCACTTTTAGTGTTAGATCGTCTAATTTTAATTTTGATAAAATTTGTTTGTATTGTGTTTCAAAATCCCATGCGTTGTATTGTTCCATTAATTCAAATGCCGTTTGGTAGGCCTCAGTGTCTTCGAGGTTTTTTAACGCATTTTCATATTGTTTTACGATGGAAAGAATTTTATTGTCTGTAGCAAAAATAGTCTCCTCAATGGTCAGAGTTGGATCAATTTGATCTTTTTGCGCGAGATAAGCAACAGAAATTCCTTTTCTACTGATTACTTGTCCTGTGTCTGGGGTATCTATACCGGCGATGATATTTAAAATGGATGTTTTACCACTTCCATTTTTAGCTACAAAAGCAATTTTTTGATCTTTGTTAATCCCAAAAGAGAGGTTTTCAAATAAAACACGTTCTCCATATGATTTGGAAATATTTTCTACAGATAAATAATTCACAGAGTTTCTTTTTTACAAAGAAACAAAAAACCCAAGTGTTAACTTGGGTTTTTAATGTTATTTAATTTTTTGGGGGTTGTAAAATTAAATAACTGCGAAGTTGAGTAAATGTATTTCAATATCTTGATTTTGTCAATCCCTAAAAACAGTGAATTTTTCACCCCCCTAAAAACAGGGATAATATACCCCATAAATGGTGAGACATTCTTGTTTTTTGTCACGTTCAAAATTTCATAATTCTTCCAATTAATGGTATATTGCGGGATAAAAATCGAAAAGAAGATATATGAAGATAATTGTACCAATGGCCGGAATTGGATCTCGTTTAAGACCACATACTTTAACAGTGCCAAAGCCCTTAACCGTCATTGCTGGGAAGCCAATAGTGCAAAGATTGGTAGAGGACATTGCCTCTGTCATTGATGAAAAAATTGATGAAATTGCATTCGTTATAGGCCCTGTTGCAAAGGGGTTTCCAAAAGATACAGAAGAAAAATTACTAAAAATAGCAAATGAATTGGGTGCAAAAGGCTCGGTATATGTTCAAGAGGTAGCCTTAGGAACTGCACATGCAATTTATTGTGCAAAAGAATCTTTGAAAGGCCCTTGTGTAGTTGCTTATGCAGACACTTTGTTTAAAGCAGACTTTACATTAGATACAAATGCAGATGGAGCTATTTGGGTAAAGCAAGTTGAAAATCCAAATGCATTTGGAGTTGTAAAATTACAAGATGGCTATATCACTGATTTTATTGAAAAGCCGAAGGAGTTTGTTTCTGATTTGGCAATTATAGGGATCTATTATTTTAAAAGTGGAGAAAAATTACTTGAAGAGATTCAATATTTAATCGATCATGATTTAAAGGAAAATGGAGAATATCAGATAACCAATGTTCTGGAGTCTTTAAAATTACAAGGAGCAAAATTTGTTCCTGGAACAGTCAATACTTGGATGGATTGTGGTAAAAAGGACCCAACAGTAGATACGAATAAGCAAGTACTAGGTTTTGAATATAAATCAGGGAATAATTTAGTTTCTCCTGATGTTGTTTTAGAAAACTCAACAATTATACCTCCTTGTTTTATTGGAGAAAATGTGTTGCTAAAAAATTCAACTATTGGACCTTATGTTTCTATCGGGGAAAACAGTGTCGTAGAAAACACAACCATTGTTAATTCGTTAATCCAATCAAATGTAGAAATCTCGAATGCAAATCTAGACAATGCAATGATAGGGAATTATGTAAAATACAATGCGAAATACACTTCAGTAAGTATCGGGGACTATACCGAATTGACTTAAATGATAAAAAAATTAAAGAAAAATAATCATAGAGAAAACAATAGGATTTATATTTATAAATCGAGAGTCGTTACTTTTTGCTGTATTTTTTTTGCATTGCAAATATATGGTCAAGACAGCATTCCTGTTGTGAAAGATGTCGCTGAGGAAAATAAGTTGAATTTTCAGCAATTCTTTTTCGAAGCCTTATCGGAAAAATCAATTGGGAACTATCAGAAAGCAATTCAAAGTCTTGAAAACTGCAATCAGATTTCACCAAAAGATGCCGCTGTTTTCTTTGAGTTTTCAAAAAATTATTTTTTCCTCAATAAGTTCTTTTTAGCAAAGGAATATATTCTAAGAGCCCTACATATAAAACCCTCTAATGAATGGATGTTAAAGCATCTAGTAGAAATTTATTTAAAGGAGAATAATTTTTCGGAAGCAATTCTTGTGCAACAAAAGTTAGTTAAGCTCAATCCGAAAGAGAGGGTGTTTCTTTTAGAGTTATATGTTCAGAACAAAAACCATGAGAAGGCTATTTCTCTTATCAATGTGATGGAACAAGAAAACGTTCTCTCTGCCCGTTATCAAAGAATTAAAAATAACTTTAATCAAAAAAAAGAGTCTCTAGTTTCTGAAGAAAAATTACCAACAGAGAACTCATTAGAATCTCAATTTGCAACAAATAAATCTTTTTATATTTTAAAGAAAATTTTAGAAAAAAACAAAGCAAACCCATCCTTATTAATAAAATATTCAAATGAGGGGATTTTACTTTTCCCTGCTCAACCTTTTGTATATTTAATGCGAGGAAAAGCTCTAAACGATCAAAGAAAATATAAAAAGGCACTGTTATGTTTACAAAATGGGATTGATTTTGTAGTTGCTGAGGATATGGAGATTACTTTTTTCAAAGAAATAGCAATTTCATACAGAGGCTTAGGTTTTTTTAAAGAGGAGAAAAAATATATTGAAAAATCAAAAAAAAAGGGATATTAACATGAGGGGTTTACAATATTTTGTGGTGTTTTTAGTCTTATTTTCCTCTTGTAAGGTAAAAATGGATCTAACAAAAACACCTGTCATCTCCAAAAAAATGTCTGCCAGAAAAGTTGCTCGAAAGCATATGGCATCAAGTTTAGATAAAACATCTGTAGCGGCAAAACTTAAAGTAAATTTTAATAACGGAAAACAACAGCAACGTATTTCTGTAAGTCTAAAAATGAAAAAAGACCAGGTAATATGGCTGAAAGGATCTAAATTTATTACTTTGTTTAAAGTTAAAATCACACCAACCTCGGTTCGTTACTATTCGTCTTATGCAAAAAACTACCTAGAAGGAGATTTTTCTCTGTTGAAGAAGTTGTTAGGGGTAGAAATTAATTTTGAGCAACTTCAAAATTTATTATTAGGACAATCTTTACTAAATGTAAAAAAACAAAAGCAGCGTGTGATTATAGAAGACAACAAGTATGTTTTGGCTCCTGAAATTCAAAATGATTTATTTGATATTTCCTTTTTTGTAAACCCTTCTCATTTTAAGCTGGACAGACAATCTGTTGTTAATTTTGAAAAAGGCCAACGCTTAGATATTTTTTATCCTTCTTATAAGGTGATTGATGGTGAAGTTTTTCCACAAGAAATTCAACTAGTAGCAAAGCAACCAGATGCTTTGACAAAAATCGATTTTATTCTCAAATCTGTTCAGTTTGATACCAATTTTGATCTTTCTTTCACGATTCCTAAGGGATATAAACAAATTAAATTATAGTGAGAAGGATTAAGTTTTACATATCGATTTTAATTTTCTGTTTATCTGTTTTTTCTGTTTTTGGACAAACTAGAAAACAGTTGGAGTCGCAGCGAAAAAAACTGAACAAAGAAATTAAACAGGTAAATAGGTTACTTTTTAATGAAAAAAAGAAAGAAAAAAATGCCTTGGACGCTTTAAAAGACATTTTTAAAAAAATTGAAGTAAGAACTCAATTGATTTCAACCATTCATTTAGAAGCTGAAATTTTATCAAAAGAAATTACTACAAATCAAATCAAATTATCCCAATTGTCCGAAAAACTAGTTCGTCTTAAAAAGGACTATGCAGACATGATTTATAAATCATACAAAAGTAAATCACAACAGAGTAGGACCATGTTTTTACTTTCTTCTGAGAGTTTTCTTCAAGCATATAAAAGATTGGAGTATATGAAGCAGTACGCCTCTTTTAGAAAAAAACAAGGAGAGGATATTGCTAATCAAACCAAAATAGTTCAAATATTGAATGATTCTTTATTGATTCAAAAAGCATTAAAAGATACCCTAATCGTATCTGAAACAGCCCAAAAAATGCAAATTGAAGTCGATAAAACGAATCAAGAGAAGTTGCTAACGGTCATTAAGAAAAATGAAACAAAGTATAAGAGAGCGCTTCAAAAGAAAATTAAAGAGGAGAAAAGAGTTACCCTAAAAATTGATAAAAAAATCCGTGAAGAAATTGCAAGAGCAAATAGGATTGCAAAAGAAAAACAAAAAAATAAGCTAAAAGTGGTTAAGAAAAATGAATTTATTTTAACTCCAGAAGCAAAAGCATTGGCCGCAAAATTTGAGTTGAATAAAGGCAAGTTGCCTTGGCCACTTAATGAAGGTGTCGTGGTGAGAAAATTTGGAAAGCAACCCCACCCCTCATTTCCTGGGATTACCATAAATGGTTCAGGACTTCACATAGTTACTAGTCAAGGTCAAGAAGCACAAGCTATTTTTAATGGGAGGGTTTTAAATGTTTTGGTGAGTTCTGAGGGTAGAAAAAACGTATTGATCCAACATGGAAATTATATTTCATCTTATAACAACTTAGAAAATATTTACGTAAAGACAGGAGATAAAATTATGACTGGTCAAAAAATAGGTCAAATTTTCACAGATAAAATTTCAAAAAAAACCAAATTAATCTTCGTGTTGTTTAAAAATACAACGCGCCTCAATCCTTCTCATTGGATTCTAAAAAGGTAATTTGCTTTTTTAAAGTGTTACCCTCATGTCTTTTCAGCTAATTGAACAACGCTTTTAGAGCAGTCGCCTTGTTTGGATTCATTTTCCCTGCTAAAACTAGGCTTAATTGTTTGCGTCGGAGCGCAGCTTCAAAACGTTCTTTTTCTAGGTTGGTTTCTGGAACAATTTGAGGAACTTCAACAGGCTTTCCAATTTCATCAACAGCAACAAAGGTGTAGATCCCTTCATTCACTTTGGTTTTAGATCCAGATTGCCTGTCTTCAATCCATACATCAACATAAATCTCCATAGAAGAATGAAATGCTCTGGAAACCTTGGCCTCTATGGTAACCACACTACCGACAGGAATGGACTTATTAAAAGCAACATGGTTCACAGAAGCAGTAACTACAATTCTTCGAGAGTGTCTTCTTGCAGCAATGCTACAAGCTCTATCCATTCTTGCTAGTAATTCACCACCAAATAGGTTGTCTAAATAATTTGTTTCGCCAGGCAAGACCAAGTCTGTTAGGATTGTTAACGACTCTTTTGGGGTTTTTGCTTCCATCAAAAATATTTTTATGTAAATATAAGCAATCGCTTATTCATAAAAAGAAGCGTAGAAATTAATCGCAGAAAAAAGAAAATTAGTGGAGCTATTTTATCAGTAACCATGCATCTTTGGAAACTGTTTTACGAATTTCATAAAGATGTTTTGTAGCCTCATTTCTACTTGAATAACTATCAAAAGCTACTTGCGTAAGACCCCATTTATTCATGCCGATTATTTTGGCATTAAATCCTTTTACTTTTAGTTGTTTTACTTTCTTTTTTGCGTTTTCTACAAATTGGAAAGATCCGGCAACAACATGAAACGAGTTTGTTTCTTTTACAACATTTAAATTGATCGTTGGTAATGGATTTCCTATGATGAAAGTTGCAGATTGAATCTTTTTTTGGAGTTCTTTTTCTTGGGTAGCAAAAATTTCATTTTGCTGTTTATTTTGGTAATCATTGTATTTAGAAAATCCAATTGTTAGCAAAATTGCAACTGTTGCAGCATATTTTACAAATACAGGAATTCCTCTTTTTACTTCTTTTCTTGGGGAAGCTGCTAAAGGTTTAACCTGTTGCTTATATCTGGAAATTGCTGGAGATTCTATAGTTGATAATCCAAAGGATTCCGTTAAATAATTAATAGTTGTCAGTGGTTCAAAAACTATTTTTTTATTCTCAGTTAGTGACAAACTCCCTAAGTTTTCGATTTTCACAGATTTCGATTGCAACTCATTTTTCCATCTAATCACAGATAAAGAAATTGCCGTGGAGGCTTTTTCAAAAGAGATGTTTTCTGAAGAAGCAATATAATTTGCCAATAAGCCGTCATTGTGTTTTAAAAGACTATTAAATGTGAGTTGCTTTGAAGGCGGGCTAAACGTGTGAGTAAAATTATTCACTTTGGCACCAATTCTATTGGCTACAAACCCTCCAAAATCAGGCACAATCACACAATCGTATCGGTATAATAAATCACTGATGTATTTGGCTATAATCATGTTAACAAATATAAAAATTTTGAGGTTTTATGAAACTGTTTCGCCTATTTTTTTTCAACAATTATTTTATATCTTGGTATTCAAATTGTTATCAAATTGAAAGAAGAAGAATTATTGGCTGTTTTGCGCTTGCAAAAATGTAAAGCCGTTGGCGATATTTTAGCCAAAAAACTCATTATGCATGTGGGTAGTGTTTCCGAAATTTTTAAGGAAAAATCAGCTGTTTTATCAAAAATAAATGGAATTGGGAACCATGTTTTAAAACATCTTTTTGATCCAAAAAACATTCAATTAGCTGAGCAGGAATATAATCACATAAAAGAAAAGGGAATCTCTTATTTCTATTTTTTGGATGATGATTATCCACAAAATCTTCAGCATTGCATAGATAGCCCGTTATTGTTATTTAGGGAGGGCAATTTTGATTTTTCAAATACTAGGATTATTTCGATTGTTGGTACGAGAAACATGACTTCCTATGGGCGTGATTTTTGTCGTCAATTAGTTCAAGATATCTCAAAATATAATCCAATAATCGTTAGTGGTTTTGCTTACGGAGTTGATATTTGTGCTCATAAAGCAGCCATCGAAAACAAGTTGCAAACGATGGCTGTTTTAGCTCATGGGATGCAATATATATATCCAAAAGCACATAAGAAATATATCAATTCAGTAATTGAAAATGGCGGATTGCTATCAGAGTTTTGGCATGATGATCCTCCCTTAAGAGCCCATTTTTTGAAAAGAAATAGAGTCGTTGCAGGAATTTCTAGTGCAACGATTATCATAGAATCTGCTAAAAAAGGAGGAGCTTTAGTGACTGCAGACATTGCCAATTCTTACGATAGAGATGTTTTTGCAGTTCCTGGAAGAACTTCGGATGTTTTTAGTAAAGGATGCAATGATTTAATTAAAAAAAATGGAGCTTATTTGTTAAATTCAGCCTCAGACATTGTAGAAATATTAAATTGGGACCTTCAACAGAGACCCAAATCAATTCAAAAACAATTATGTATCGATTTGAATGAAAAAGAGCAAAGAATTTATGATTTTCTTCATGAAAAAGAGGCTCAAATATTAGATGTGATTTCTCTGGAATGTTCGATTCCTATTGTTGAATTATCGGCTATTTTATTGCAAATGGAATTAAAAGGACTGACAACACCCCTGCCCGGGAAGCTATTTAGATTGGTTTAGTTGTGTAGCGGGCTACATTCTGTAAATTTCAATTATTGTAGCATCTCTCTTAAATGTGATTGTCTCTATAAATTGAAATTAATACTATTCTTTTATTTATCCCTATTTTTGATAAAAATCAATACTAAAGATGGCGGATAAAAAAAAATTGATGTCAAAAAAAAAGCCAACATTTCCTGTCAATGAATTGCTAGATAGGTATCTAAAAAAATATAACAGAAATATAAAAATTTCTATTCTATATGAAGATCTGTTGCGATTTCAAGGCTCTGTTATTTTGTATGATAGCAACGATGTGGATACTCTTTGGATAAGAACTTTTTATTCTGATTTTGATAGAAAAGAAATTGATGCTAGTTTAAAAAAAATATACACAATACTCCATTCCGACGGTAGTGACGAAACGATTCCGTTTTTAAATGTAGATGGAATTGATTATTGTACGTTTGGAAATTCAAAACCTTTTCGGGTTAAAATTAGAAATATTCTAAATGATAATTACACCTATTTTTACGTAAAAAAAGCAGATGCCTCAAGAATTTATGGTTTGGAATTGGAACATATTTTGTCTCCGCATAACATGAATTTTTTAGTGTACAAAAACACTTTAATTGAAGAACATATTTCAGGGATTCCAGGAGATGATTTTATCAAAGACTTTTTGCCAAAATGTACAGAATCAGAAAAATCTCAAATAGCAAAAGAGTTTGTAAAATTTAAAGAACGTTGTTTGGTTCGTTTGCTTGGAGACATGCGTTCTTATAATTATGTAATTATTCCAACCCATGATTTTGATCAAATTATTTACAAAATAAGAGCAATTGATTTTGACCAACAATCTTTTGAAGGAAATTTAAAAGTATATGATTTGCAATTTTTGAAAGAAAATTTTAAAATTGTAGACATGGTAAATAGAAAGTTAGATAATAATTCTATTATGCAGTATAAGTTAGAAGAGCGATCTTTTATGGCTAAGAGAATGATTACCTCTCCAAGAAGAGCTTCTTGGTTGATTAAATGCATGAAAAATGATACACTTTCTTTTCCTGATAATGTACAACTTTTAAAAAAGCATTTGATTAAATATGTTGGAGATGTAAAGTTTAAGGAGTGCAATAATATGGGAGAAATTTTGGAGACAATCTTGGTATTTGTAAAACGCAACTATCAGGATGTATTGACCAAATAATTAGGATGTTTTTTTAGACCTTATGGTCTCAATAAATACGGTAGAAATGATTAATAACCCACCCCAAATGGTGTTTCTACTTGGAACTTCATCTACAACTATAAAAGCGATTATGATTCCAAAAACAGGTTGAATACTACTAATTATTGTCGCCGTCGATGCTGAGAAAAACTTCAAAGAATGTACCATTAAACTGTGTCCAATGGCTGTAGTTAACAAAGCGAGTAAGAGTAAATATGGGAACTGAGATTGAAAACCGGAAGTATCCATGAAAAATAATACAGGAAAGAGAACAATTGTAATTACAAAGGTCTGATAAAACATGATCATGCTTCCGTTATAGAGGGTAACGTGTTGTTTTAAAATTAAAATTCTAATTGAATAACATAAAGCAGAAAACAACCCAAATAGAATACCTCTAACATCGGAACTTTCCATAGTAAATTCAGGGGCTAAAATATACAGTCCAATGAGCACCATAAGACCAAGAACAAGGTGTACAGGGTTTAACTTTGATTTTATAAAAATAGGCTCTAGCAATGCAGTTATTACTGGAAATGTAAATAAAGAGAGCATTCCTATGGCTACATTTGATAATTTTAATGCATAAAAATAAGTCACCCAGTGACCAGCTGTAAAAAGCGAGCTGATTATAAAAGGCACATGTGTTTTTAGATCAATAACTCTTAGACTTATTTTCCTAGATTTACAAAAACCATACAGAAAAATCATCGCAAAAGCAGATCGGAACCAAATAATAACCTCTGAAGGCATGGCAATATATTTACCCAAAACACCAGAGGTGCTTATGAACAAGGTTGCTAAAATTAAGCCTGACAGATTTTTAAGATAATTAGTTTCCATTTTTTTGATATGTAGAGGCTTTAAAACCTTCTTATAATCAGGTTATTCCTCCCATTCAAGCGTTTCTATGATATTAAAAATATCCTTTTTAATATAATTTACAGCAGGTAAAATAGAATCGTAGTTGGGTTTTATGTAGAAGTATAAAGATCCTTTTAGGAAGTTTTTTGTGCTATCAGTAATGTGAAATTGAATTTGAGAAGCTGCATTTCCTGTAATTTCATATAGGCTACCAAAAACTCTTTTTTCTGTATTGACAAAATCTTTTGGAATAATTTGGTCTGCTTTTAAGGTGTGTTTAAAAACTAATTTTTCAGCATCTGTAAGCAGTTCCTCCAAGTTGTTTTCTACGGGTCTGTAGGTAATATCTATAGAGGCTTTTAGTGAAGGGTATTTAATTTTTAACCAATAATTAGCTTCGTCAACCAACATTGTATGCTTTAAAACTTCAAAAGAATAAGGTCTTTTTAAAGGTAGTTTTTCGTAGGATTTTTTTGGATATGTCAAGCTAAGAAATGCGGAAGGTTTGGGTAATGTATCTTTTGTACAAGAAAAAACAACAAGTGTGAAAATGAATAATAATATCCTACGCATTTTTGGTTGCTTTTATTTGTTTGATGCGCTTTTTATCAAGTGCTTCAATAGTAAACGAATAGTTTTTGAAGGGTATTTTTTCTCCTTTTTTTGGAAATTTTCCGCAAATTTCCAAGATAAAACCAGCAAGTGTTTCGCTTTCTCCTTTTTCTTCCTCAAAAATAGCATCGTCTTCTTCATTTAATACTTTGCAGAAATCTTTGATTGTAGTTTTCCCCTCAAAAATATAGTTGTTTTCATCTATCTTAGAGTAGAATAGATCATCAATGTCAAATTCATCATTAATATCCCCTACAATTTCTTCGATTACATCTTCTAGGGTAACCAATCCACTCGTTCCACCATATTCATCCACAACGATTGCCAAATGATTTTTCTTTTCTCTAAAATCACTTAATAAATCGTCCAATTTTTTGTTTTCCGGCACAAAAAATGGTGTTCGAACTAATTCTAGCCAATTAAACGTTTTTTCGTTCAAATGAGCCAATAGGTCTTTGGCATATAAAACCCCAATAATAGTATCAATGTTGTCTTTATAGACAGGATTTCTAGAATACCCGTTTTTTAAAATCTTATCCAATACTACTTCATAGGGTTCGTCATCAGATAGTGCAAAAATATCAATACGAGGCTTCATAATTTGAACAGTTTCAGTATTCCCAAAATTTACAATTCCTTCTAGTATTTTTTGCTCGTCTTTCGTTGTTGCTCCTTCAGAGGTTAGTTCCAATGCTTGAGATAACGTTTCCACAGAAAAATTAGAATTTTTACTCCCAAATTTCTTTTCAATCCATTTTGTCAAAGTAATTAGTGGCAAACTAAACGGGGTTAATAAGATGTTTGTGGTGTGGATGAATTTTGACATTTTCTTTGAGAAAAGAAGTGCATTTCTTGAAGCGTAGACTTTAGGTAAAACTTCTCCAAATAAGAGAATTAAGAACGTTACTAGAACAATTTCTAAAACAAAACGAACAGGAAAACTAAAAAAATACAAGTTTAATTGACTGTCAAAATCATTGAATAATGTTTCTGAGAGTGACGCAAACAATAAAACAATTAGAATATTGATAAAATTGTTGGTAATTAAAATTGTAGCTAATAATTTTCTAGGTTTCTGTAATAATTTTACGACAATATTTTCTTTTTTCCCGTTTTTAGAAAGTTTGTTTAGTTCAGTTTGAGAAAGAGAGAAAAAAGCTACTTCTGTTCCAGAAACTAATGCAGAGCAAAATAACAGTACTATAAGGGCAAAGCCATTTAAAGAGGTTTGCAGATTTAAAGAGTAAAGAAATAAAAATTCAGGATCTGGAGCCAAATGCTATTGTTTTGGTTTATTAAAATGGCAAATCGTCATCTTCTGTTGTTATCGATTTTTCAGCGATGGTGGAAGGTGTTGCAGCTGTCTGAGAGTTCTTGGCGTTTTCATCATTTTTTTTAGTTGATAAAAAGGTCATTTCACTTACTTGAATTTCTGTAGAATAACGTTTTATTCCATCTTGTTCCCATTGTCTATTTTTCAATTTCCCTTCAACATATACTTTATCTCCTTTGCTCAGGTATTTTTCGCAAATTTCAGCAAGTTTGTTTCGAACAACAATATTGTGCCAGTCGGTTGTTGTTACCTTTTCTCCGGTAGTTTTATTAGTATAACTTTCACTGGTGGCTATCGGGAACCTTCCAACACTATTTTTATCGTCGAAATAGTGCATTTTGACCTGATCACCCAGATTCCCTATTAAAATTACTTTGTTTATTGTACCTGCCATAGCGTTTCTATTTTAGAATCAAAAGTACTAAAAAAATCAATTACTTTTTAGTTTGAAAATTGACTAAAAAATTGGCAATTAAAATGGGAACAGGATAAGCATCTAATTCCTCCCATTTTACTGTTATTTTAGGGGAATTTTTAGTATTGATCACCCAGAATTGAGTATGTAGATGCTGATGTGATAATTTGTGAACAATTTCCTTTTTATTATAAAGTGAAATATTGCTTTTAGAGGGAACTAATTTGACAAAATCGGGGGTTAAAATCAATTCATCTAGGGAAATTGTCTTTGTGGATTCAATAAAAGGGAATTCATACAATCCTTGCCATATTCCTTTTCCTTTCCTTTCGGATAAGATGGTTTTTTTATCCTTAGAAATCATCACTAGGTAATTAAGATACCTTTTTCTAACTTTTATTTTTTTGTCTTTTACTGGAAGGTCTTTTACGGTTTTTTTTTGAAAGGCAATGCAGCCATTATTAAAAACACAACTTTCACATAGTGGGTTTTGGGGCTTGCAATGCAGTGCACCAAAATCCATGATGGCTTGGTTGTAAACACCAGGTTGTTTCCTGTCAATTAAGGTTTGTGCTAGTTCTTTAAACTCTTTGATGCCTGCAGTTGAATTGATGGGAGTTTTAATTCCGAAAAAACGGGAGAGAACACGATATACATTTCCATCGACAACAGCATTTGGTTTTTGAAAGCATATAGAAGAAATTGCAGAGGCGGTATAATCTCCAATTCCTTTTAATTTTATGATTTCTTTATATGTTGACGGAAATTCACCATTGAGTTCTGTTGCAATTTGCTTTGCAGTAAAATGAAGGTTTCTAGCCCTTGAGTAATACCCTAGGCCCTGCCACATTTTTAAAACAGTACTTTCTTTAGCTTTTGCTAAATCAAAAACAGTTGGGAATTCCTCTGCAAATTTCAGATAATAGGATGTGCCTTGAGCTACTCTTGTTTGTTGTAACATGATTTCTGACAGCCAAATAAAATAGGGGTTCTTCGTTTTTCGCCAAGGTAATTCCCTGTTATTTTGTAAGTACCACTGAATTAATGTGTTAGAAAATTTCATCATTTAAAAATAGAATTGCAATATTACATTTTAAAAATCAAATAAATTTAGGTGTTATTATTTTCGGAGTTGATTAATTATCATATATTTGCATCCGCATTTTTGGGATTAAATTAATAAAAATATAGTAAAAATACAGACATGACGAAAGCAGATATCGTATCAAAAATTTCAGATAAATCAGGAATAGAAAAAACAGATGTATTAGCCACTGTTGAAGCTTTCATGAGTGAGGTTAAAGATGCACTAGAAAATGGTGACAACGTTTATTTAAGAGGTTTTGGTAGTTTTATTATTAAAACAAGAGCAGAAAAAACAGGTAGAAATATTTCGAAGAATACAACTATCAAAATTCCTGCACATAACATTCCAGCTTTTAAACCAGCGAAAACTTTTGCCGAAGGGGTAAAAAGCAAAGTAGCAGTTAAATAAAAAATATTAACTAAACCTTTTTAAGGTTTAAAAAACGAAAACATTATGCCAAGCGGTAAAAAAAGAAAGAGAGCAAAAATCTCTACACACAAAAGAAAGAAAAGAGCTAGAGCAAATAGACACAAGAAAAAGTAATTATTCATTATCTTTTTCGTTTATAGTTTAGCGAAAAAAAGTTCATTGACATTAGAGGTTAAACTAACCTCGCATGGTATTTCAAATACCTGACAATATTAACCCATCTGCACAATTTTGTGTAGTGTTAAAACCATTTCAGCATGAAAACAGAATTAATAATTCGTTCAACTTCATCTGATATTGATTTTGCCTTATTAAGAGATGGAAAACTTATTGAATTAAAT
>ERZ1048068.657-NODE-657-length-30236-cov-18.823730_pt1 | contig 30236 bp, 33 predicted proteins | sample MGYA00383098_ERZ1048068 | MGnify/ENA primary metagenome ERZ1048068 (study PRJEB29581, sample SAMEA5548368) | metagenome | biome: marine; feature: coastal; material: water | depth 1 m | study: Short-term variability in the microbial, nano- and picoplankton... | reverse complement strand
AATGGCTAAACGAGTAGTAATCACGCTAGACTTTGACGAGGAAACTGTAACGAGGTTTGATGTCTACGAATATTTACAAGACCTTATGCTTAATGATATGCTAGACTATCGTACAATAGATACAGACGAACTTAATAAACATAACGAGAAGTACAACAAACATTTTTCTAGGAGTAACAATTAATGAATAACGAGTATTTAGATAATAGACTTTGCAGTATGTTTGATGTTAAACTTGCACAGTTACACGAGCTACCAGCTAACGAACTAGAACAGTTACGAGCAGACCTATTATTCCGTCTAGCTCACAGCAAATAACACTATCACACTTAACGAGGTTTACCATGTTAGAAGCCAACCCAGTAGTAGAGGCAGAACTTGAGGACATTAACGTAGCAATACGCAAGGAACGCAAACGTCTATGGGATTTAGAAGACGAAGGGCTAGAGCCTGAGACACACTGGCTAGATTATCTAGAGTCAGAAAAGCGCAGAGGCGTACAACAACTTGTAACTAACTTTTAGAGGTGCAACATGGATCATCAATTAGAAGATCAACACATTCAATTAGAAGTATGCGATGCCGAGGGTATCGAGGTTAAGCAACTACTAGACTATGACATTGTACTTAGGCTTAATGACGATGGCACAGCCTATGCAGGGTTTGAGCTGATACATTACCCAACAGAAGAAATATTACACTACGAGGAATTTAAAAATGTGGATTAACATGAAAAAGACGCTCTTGATTCGAGAGTTTGTACAGGGCATCTTTGCGGGTATTTCTATAGCTGGCAAGACTAGGAGTGAGGTCTTAGGCGATAGCGAGTACAGGTTTAACTGGAACAGTCAGATAGAGGTTATTGTCTACTACCAAGAGCAGGATGAGGAGTGGAAAGTAATAGCGCACCAGTGTAACGACTACAACCAGTTTCATGGCAACGAGATGAAAGAAATCAAGCTAGAGGAGAACTGGACATGAGCCTACCAACACTAGAGGAATTTACAGAGATGTGTAGGAAGCAAGACTTTACCTATTGGTATACTGACGATCATAAGGTCTATACTAAAGGGAAAGCCATACAGGATAAGCTACAGACTGTAGTAAGAGAGGGTGGTAAGGACTACCTAGACATAATGATTAAAGCAATGGAGAAACAAGGCGTATGAGCGAAGCAACACATGGGGGTAAAGGCTCACGCCCCCGAAAAGTAGATAAAGAAAAGTATGAGTCTAACTGGGATGCTATCTTTGGGAAGAAAAAGTTACCCACAGAGAAATTGAATCCTGAATCCAAGTCAAGTAAAAAAGGTGATTCAAATTGAATCGATAGTTCTTGATTATCCACCTGATACAACTATATACGCTAACGTAGAAACTTGACAAAGGAGTTATAATGCTATTAAAATTTGGTAGTTATGAAATATCCTTGGGTAAGTGCCTGTGGGGATGGTACAAACTGCCAAGGATTTGTAAAACAAAAGCTGATCTAATAGTCAGTTGGTTAGGAGGGTGTCTTGTCTGGTCGAGACTTAAAAGAACACATAAGAATACTGACGGAGTTCAGGAAGATTGACGCATGGATGCACATTCAAACTGTGTATGCCTTTTTAATTATCGCTCAACGTACTTTCGTTAACGCAGAGACGCTGAGAGTTATGGATGTTGGTGAGTTCATGGATACATCCAGTGCTAGTGCAAGTAGAAACTTACGAGTGCTAGTAGATCACGACTTAATTAAACTTTACGAGAATCCCGATAGACGTATTGAGAAGTATATCGAGGTAACAAAGCGAGGCAGAGCCTTAGCGAGGAGGATAAGACTATGACTAAGATTTTAATAGAGGTACTATCATTTTCAGCAGTGTGTGTTACCTTCGGTTTCGTAATTAATGCTGTACTGGAGGTATATGTATGAGTGTTAATCAAAGAGGTAACGGATGGGAAGCCTATGTTACATACAAAGGTAAGAAGTTCAGGCGTACTCTCTCCACTAAGGAAGATGCTACTGTACTGGAGGCAATGTGGCAGAGGGAGATAGCACAGGGCAAGATGCCCACTAAAATGGATGTCGATAAGGAAACTGGTAAGGCATCAGGGTGGTCTTTAAGGCAAGCTATGGATAGATGCCATGAGAACTACTGGCGAGACTCTAAGAATGAGTTTCAGATGATCTACTTGCAAAATATTATCTGTAAGTATTGGGGTAAGGATACACCCATCAATCGTATCAGCACTACTGCTATATTTGATTGGATCAGATACATGAAAGAAGATCGTGGGTATGCACCATCAACGTGTAACAGACACATCTCAGTCCTCAAGCGTTGCTTAGACAATGCTGTCGATGAAGGCGCACTTACTTCTGTACCGAAGTTTAAACGCCAGAGTGAGAAGGGCAGGGAGAGACTAGAATACTTCTCTAAGGATGAGGAGAAGGCTATTCTTAGCGAGTTTAAGAGGTTAGGTGAGCATTACCTACATGACTACGCTATCGTGGCTGTAGATACAGGTATGCGAGCTTCTGAAGTGTTACAGATTTCCTCTGACACTTTAACTAAACTTGAAGATAAGAGGGAAGATGGTTCAGATATATACGGGGTGTATGTAGCTGATCGTAAAAATGGTGAGGGTTTGGTTATGCCTTTGACTAAACGTGCGGAAGAAGCAATACGTAGGCGTAAGAAGTTTGGTACGCACGTTAGTAATCATCGCTTTGCGTGGGACAGGGTTCGAGAGAACTTAGGTCTTATGAACAAGTGTTGGCATACGTGGAGACACACCACAGCAACTAGACTTACCGAGAAGAAGTGGGATACAGCAAATATCATGAGATATATGGGTCATAAAAATATTGCAACAACATTGAAGTATGCTAAATGGAATACTGATACGTTGGTTGGTGGCTCTAGTCTACTGGAATAATGCTTGTGTCCTGTGTGTCCTAGAGTGTCCCAAGTGGCGTGTGAGGTAAATAAAAAATGACAGAATACTTAGAGGAGAGATGGGTGAGTGGCTTAAACCACAGGTTTGCTAATCCATTGAAACCTTATCACGCCACCGTAACAACAATTTAACAAAACAAGGCAAATGAAACACATTCCACATAATCCTTTGCTCCGCTACCGTAGTTAGTAATGAGCAAAGCCACAGTAAAGTTAATAAGTGTCCCAAAAGGAGGCATTATGGCAACATTGGAAGAACAGATAGACCTAGAGTATCAGATGGTGCAGTCAGGGATTGATCGTTACCACAAGCAGTTACAGGATTTATTGGGAAAGGAATTAGGGTCAAAGACTAAGCATGGTAGAACTATTATCAAAGGCATCCTTGACCCTGTACAAGAGGCTATTGAAGAACACTGTAAGGTAGATAAAAGATACAACCGAAGTACATCCAAAAGTTTACTCAAGGGTATGGATGCGGGTAAGGTAGCTTATCTAGCTTTAGTATGCTTGATCGACAGCCTAGCAAACAATGGTACGCTGTTAAAAGTTTGTCGAACCATTGGTATACAAATTGAAACACAGAAAAGATTAGATGCTTGGTTACAGATAGACAAGGAAGTAGCTACCAACATGATTAAGGAAGCTAACAAGAAATCAGATAAAGGTTTCTTACACAAGCGTTATGGTCTTGACCACAAGATTAATAGTGACGGTGTTGACCTACCTACATGGACAAGTCAGGAACGTATTAACGTAGGTATTAAACTGGTTGATCTAATAATCACTGCTACAGGTATTGTTAAACTGGAGAAGAAGATACAGAAAAGGAAAACCATTTACCATGTAGTACCAACGCAAGAGACAGAGGAGTGGATCAAAGCGTTTAACGAGACTAACGAGGTAGCACTACCAAGGTATTGTCCTTGTATTATCGAGCCAAAGGATTGGGATTCATTCTGGGGTGGTGGTTACTACTCTGAACACATAAACAACTTACCATTTGTGAGGGTACACGCATGAGACAGACAGCACAAGATTACATCAATGCTCTGAAAGACCGTGACTTGTCTCTAGAATACCAATGTGTAAACGCACTACAGAGAACACCTTGGCGTATCAATGAGTTTGTTGTCGATACCCTACGTCAGTGTTGGGACAGTGGTCAGTCATGGGAAGGTTTACCACCAAGAGATAACTTAGCATTACCTAAGTATCCTTTTAGTAAAGAACCTAAATACCTTAACGATGAGGAGACAGCAGTCTTTAAGGCATTTAAGTCAGAGCGTAACAAGATACACAGCTACAACAATAAGTCTATGTCCAAACGGATTCAGGTAGAGCGTACTATTCAACTTGCCGAACAGTATAAAGACATAGAGAATATGTGGTATGTGTGGCAGTTAGACTTCAGGGGGCGTAAGTATCCTGTAGAGTCTTTCTTATCACCACAAAATGCAGACTACAGTAAGGCACTCCTAGAGTTTGCTAACCCAGCTACTATCACAAACGATGAGGAAGCTAGGTGGTTGGCTATACATGGTGCTAATGTATTTGGAGTAGATAAGGTAAGTTTAGAAGATCGAGAGATGTGGGCGTACATGAACGTAGATAACGCTGTCGATGTTTATAATGATCCTTTGTCTAACAAATGGTGGCAGGAAGCAGATAAACCTTGGCAAGCACTTGCATGGTGTTACGAGTGGGCATTGTACAGCAACGCTAGACAGTTTGGGGAGCATTTCGAAACGCACCTACCCTGTGCTAGTGATGGCTCGTGCAATGGCTTACAACACCTCTCAGCAATGCTCAGAGACCTTGAGGGTGGTAAGGCAGTAAACTTAACACCGCACGACACACCTCAAGACATTTACACGGATGTAGCAAAGAGAACAACGGAACTGTTACAGCAAGAAGGTACAACACTAGCCAGTGAGTTACTAAACATTGGTGTGTGTAGAAAGATATGTAAGAGACCTGTGATGATTGTACCCTACTCAGGGACACAACACAGTTGTAGAGACTACATACTGGAAGCACTAGAAGAAAAATGTAAGGGCAACAACCCTTGGGGTGATGACTTCTGGCAACCAGCCACATACTTGGCTAAGTTTGTCTGGAAAGCCATCAACGAGGTTATTGTCTCGGCTCATAAAGTAATGGACTACATCAAGAGCATCGCAAAGTTGTACAGTAAGCAGGGCAGACCCTTTGAGTGGGAGACACCAACAGGGTTATTAGTAAGACAGTCGTACAGTAACACCAAGAAGCTACGCATCTGGACACACCTAAGCGGTTCTACAGTTAAGCTGAACTACAGACAGCCACTAGAGAAGACAGTAGACTCACGCAAGAGTGTTAGTGGTGCTAGTCCTAACTTCACACATAGCCTAGATGCTGCGGCTTTGACGTTCACAGTCGATAAGTGTTTGAAGGAAGGCATAACAGACTTTGCTATGGTACACGACAGCTATGGCACACACAGTCCCAACATGGTGAAACTTAACGATAAGTTAAGAGAGGCGTTTGTTGAGATGTATAGAGATAACGATGTACTGCAAAATCTCTACGATAGCGCAGTAAATACGTTAGCGGAGGGTACAGAAATACCTGAGCCTCCACCAAGGGGAACATTAAACATTGAGGAGGTGCTACAGAGTGATTACTTTTTTGCTTAATTCTCTAACCACCCCCTATAGCAATCCCCGAATAAACTTTAACTTAATAGGATAATAAATATATGGCGAAGAACATTTTAGTATTAGAAGGAACAGCGGCATGGGCGAAAGTATTTGAGCCTGATACAAAGTTTAATCCACTAGGTGATTACAGTATCAATCTTCAAATGACGGAAGCAGATGCAGCTCCAATGTGTGAGAAATTAGAGGAACTAATTCAAGAGACATTTAAGAAAGCAGTTAAAGAGAAACCACCTCTTAAGAACTCTCTGACCACACAAGATGTCATGTCCGTAGTATACGACAGAGACACAGGAGACCCTACAGGTAACGTAGAGTTTAAATTCAAACTAAAAGCTAAAGTCCAAAAGAGAGATGGTAGTTGGTATGAGCAAGAGCCTGTTGTGCTTGATGCGAAGAAGACACCACTCACAGGTGACACGCTGATTGGTAATGGCTCTAAAGTGAAGGTAGCATTCGAACCTATCCCTTACGTGATGCAGTCAACCAAGAAGGTAGGTGTGTCTCTACGACTAAAGGCAGTACAGGTAATAGATTTGGTTGAGTATGGTAACTCAGCCGCAAGTGTGTTCGATGAAGAAGACGGCTTCGTAGCCCCCTCCGCTAATGCCGAAACTTCATCAACAACCGAGGTCTTTGCTGATGCCGCTGACTTCTAGATCGACCCTAGAGGAACGTGTGCAAGCAGACCTTGACTACCGTGGGATAGCTTATGAGTATGAACCTTGTAAGCTACCCTTCACGGTAAAGAGAAATTATATACCTGATCTAAAGATTGGAGATATTTATGTTGAGGTTAAGGGTTACTTCCGATCAGAAGCGCAACGTAAGATGCGTAACATAAAGGAACAACACCCTGACTTAGATATACGGTTCTTATTTCAACGGAACAACAGCCCAGTACAAGGCGCAAAGAAACGCAAAGACGGAACTAAGATGACTTGTGCAGAGTGGGCGGAAAAACATAACTTCATTTACGCAGAGGGGATGATCCCTGATGAGTGGTTTAATTAGGAGACAGTAATGGAAAATCAGGAGAGTGATTTTATTATGCACACTCCTTGTAGTAAGTGTGGTTCATCAGATGCAAACAGCTTGTACTCTGATGGTCACACCTACTGCTTTAATTGTAAAACTTATGGGCAATCCCAAGAGGAGGTCAGATTGGTAGAGAACGCAGTGAAAGATACAATATTCAAAACAGGGTCTTATCAACCTCTGATTAAAAGAAACTTAACAGAGAAGACTACAAGGTTTTGGGATTATCAAGTGGCAGACGGAATGCACGTAGCAAACTTCAAAGATGCTGACGGCAACACAGTGGCACAGAAGCTCCGCTACCCTGATAAAACTTTTGCTGTCGTAGGTGATTTAAAGAAAGCTGTATTGTTTGGACAGAGCCTTTGGCGAGACGGTGGTAAAAGCTGTGTCGTTGTAGAGGGTGAGTTGGATGCACTATCCATGTCTCAGGCTTTTGATAACAAGTGGGCAGTTGTCTCTATTAAGACAGGTGCGGCAGGAGCAGTTAAAGACATTAAAAAATCTATCGAATGGTTAGAGAAGTTCGAACAGGTTGTCTTTATGTTTGACCAAGATGATGTAGGTAAGAAAGCAGCACTAGAGTGTGCGGCACTACTATCACCACGCAAGGCTAAGATTGCCAAGCTACCACTCAAGGATGCGAGTGAGATGCTACAGGCAGGGAGACAAGCAGAACTTATTGATGCGTTCTGGGGAGCAAAAGAGTTTGCCCCTGACGGCATCATCAATGGTGAAGACTTATGGGAAGTAGTATCAACAGAGAAAGAAGTACACACAGTACCCTATCCTTATGATGGGCTTAACAACAAGATAGGCGGTTGTCGATTAGGTGAAATCGTAACTGTTACGGCTGGTTCAGGTTTAGGTAAGTCACAACTCACAAGAGAGTTTGCTTACCACCTTCTCAATGAAGGAGCTACGATAGGTTATGTAGCACTCGAAGAATCTAGCAAGCGTACAGCACAGGGACTGATGTCCTTACACTTAGGCAAACCCGTACATCTTGAAGAAGTTGAGACAGAGGAGCTTAGAGAAGCCTTTGATGCAACTCTAGGAACAGGGCGTGTGTTTATGTATGACCATTGGGGATCGACTGAGAGCGAGAACCTATTGGGTAAGATTAGATACCTAGCAAGAGGGTGTGGTTGTCAGTACATTATACTGGATCACATTAGTATTGTTGTGTCAGGCATCGAAGGTGGAGATGAGAGACGGATCATAGACAACATGATGACCAATTTGCGGTCACTAACTGAAGAATTAAATATCGGATTGATTGTCGTGTCTCATTTACGTAGACCTAGTGGTGACAAAGGACATGAAGAAGGGCAGTTAACTTCATTGTCCCAGTTACGAGGTAGTGCGGCTATCGCACAACTAAGTGACATTGTAATAGGCTTAGAACGTAACCAGCAGGACGCTGAGACTTCTAATGTAACAACCGTCCGTATCTTAAAGAACAGATGGTCAGGTGATACAGGTGTAGCAGGACAGCTTCACTATTCCACCACAACAGGTCGTATGTCAGAGGAATTTGATGTACCTTTTTAATCACTCCAGCGAGAGGATTGTATGCTGATATTTGATATTGAAACAGATGGATTACTACAGGATGTAACAAAGATACACTGCCTAGTTATACAAGATACTAAGACAGGTAAGGTGTATAGTTATCATGGTGAATCTTTGCAAGAAGGTCTCACTGTACTAGCACAAGCACCTGAGATTGGTGGTCATAACGTAATTGGTTTTGATCTACCCGTACTAGAGAAACTGTATGGCTTTAAATACGAAGGTGAAGTGTTTGATACCTTAGTAGCTTCTAGACTTATATGGTCAAACCTAAAAGAAAAAGACCTACTTAAGCGAACAGTAGCTAACAGACTAATTGGTTCACACTCACTCAAGGCTTGGGGTGAAAGGCTTAACTACCATAAGGGTAGCTACGGTGAGCAAGAAGATGCTTGGGAGTCCTTCACCCCCGAAATGTTAGAGTATTGTAAACAGGATGTTGGTCTTAACGTGAAGCTATACGAGCTAATACAGCGTAAGCGTTACCCACATGAACCAATGCAGCTTGAGCATGAGATGGCGAAGATGTTGTTCCAACAAGAACAGACAGGCTTTCCCTTTGATGTAGAAGCGGCACAGAAACTGTACACCCAACTCTCTGCTAGAAAGCAAGAGATTGAAACTGAACTGGTTAACACCTTAGAGCCAACGATCATTGAGCTAAAGACCAAAACAAAAACAATACCGTTCAACCCTGCATCGAGACAGCAGATTGCCGATAGGCTAATGAAGAAGGGTTGGACACCAAAAGAGTTTACTCCATCAGGAGAGCCAAAAGTTGACGAAAAAATCTTGGCGGGAATTGATATGCCCGAAGCTAAGTTGCTAACAGAGTTCTTAATGCTAAACAAAAGATTAGGACAATTAGGCAATGGTAAACAAGCATGGCTCAAGCTCGAAAAGAAGGGACGGATACATGGTCGAGTTAATCACATGGGTGCTGTTACTTCTAGGTGTACACATAGTGATCCAAATGTCGCTCAAGTGCCATCAGGATCTGCCGCCTTTGGGAAGGAATGTCGCTCACTATTTCACGCACCGAAAGGTTTCACCTTACTTGGGGCTGATGCAAGTGGTTTAGAGTTACGTTGTCTTGCTCATTATATGTCACGGTATGACGGTGGTAAATATGGCAAAGAAATTTTAGAAGGTGATATCCATACAGCAAACCAGAATGCGGCAGGGTTAGCTACACGCCCACAAGCTAAGACATTCATCTATGGTTTCTTGTACGGAGCGGGGAATGAGAAGATTGGAGAGATCATAGGTAAGGGTAAAAAAGAAGGCGGTCAAATTAAGAAACGCTTCCTTGCCAAGACCCCAGCTCTCAAGAAGTTAACCGATGCAATTAAGTTACGACTAGAAACACAACAAGGTGAGAAGTCTATTAATGGTCTTGATGGTAGGATTATACCTATACGTCACCCCCATGCAGCTCTCAATACATTACTTCAATCAGCAGGAGCTATTGTCTGCAAGCACTGGTACGCAACCATCGAGAAGATGATACGTGCTAAAGGCTACACTAACGAAGAAGTTTCGATAGTGGCGTTTGTGCATGATGAAGTACAAATCATAGTTAAGGAAGGCTTGGAGGATGACATAGGTGCGATCACTAAAGAAGCAATTAAAAAGACAGAACAACACTACAACTTCAAATGCCCTCTCGACTCAGAGTTCGATGTCGGCAGAAGTTGGGCAGAAACTCACTAGTCCGAGTAGGCTTGGTGATGTTGCAGAGTTCTATGCAATCACTTGGTTGTGGGATGAAGGGTTTGAGGTGTTCTATAATGCTGGCTCAACAGGAGCTGTAGATATTATAGGCATAAAAGATGGAGAGGTTTACTTGTTTGATGTGAAGATGAATAAAGAAACTAAACGTGGAAGCTACGCTAGTTCACGGACACCTTTACAAAAAGAGCTAGGAGTACAGTTCCTTCTGTTTGATCCTATTACTCGTAAACTAAGACTACAGAAACACAGGGTATAGATATGGAAACAAACATACTGAACATCATACTGGTTGCAAGTTTTGCTTTTGTCAGTGTAGCCGTTGGAGTCAAGTGGGCTATTGAGTCCCTGATTGATTACCAGATGGCAAAACACGGTATGCGAATGATGAGAGAGTTGAAGAAGGAGGTAGAAGACGATGAAGAATACTAGGACACTATTAGTAGATGGTGACATTGTAGCGTACAAAGCTGCTGTCATTGCAGAGACTCCTATCGACTGGGGCAACGGGGTGTGGACATTACACGCTCACGAGAAAGATGTCATAGCCTCGATGGAGGACTTCATGGCTAAGATTATAGAGGAGTCTGGTTGTGATGAAGTGATTACGTGTTTGTCTGGTGACAAGTTGTACCGCAAAGATGTAGCCCCTTATTACAAAGCGAACCGTAAGGGTACACGCAAACCCATGCTTCTAAATTTTGCTAAAAAATATTTGTCAGATAATTACAATGGCAAAGTTGAGGATAAGCTAGAGGCAGATGACCTCTTAGGAATACTAGGCAGTGCGGATAAGAATACAGTAATCTGGTCTATAGACAAAGACCTGTTAACCATCCCTGCCTACCACTTGCTTGACGGTAAAGTTACTGAAGTAGATCAAGAGGAAGCTGACTACTGGTTCTTGTACCAAACATTAATAGGTGACTCGACTGATAACTACAAAGGTTGCCCTGCTGTTGGAGCGAAGACAGCCGATAAGCTGCTTCAAGAGAATGGTGCAACATGGCAGACAGTTGTTGACGCTTTTGCTGATAAAGGTTTTGGCGAAGAGGTTGCCATAGAGAACGCAAGACTGGCTCGTATACTGCGTGACGGTGAATATGATTTTAAAACTAAGGAGGTAAGTTTATGGATGCAGTAATTTCAGAAGTTAGAGTAAAGGAGAGAGAAGCTGATCCTGTCAATAACCCAGAGCATTACAATGCAGGGAAGATAGAGACAATAGATTACATTGTAGATGTGCTAGGGGAGTTTGATGCTATCTCCTATTGTCACGGTAACGTAATTAAATACACCAGCACTAGACTATGGAACAAAGGTAAACCTATACAGGATGCAAAGAAGGCTGTCTGGTACTTAAACAAGATGATTGAATTAATGGAAAAAACCGAAGGGGAGAACTGGGGATGAAAAACGCATTAGGTGGTGCTTCATACGAACAGATAACAGGAATGTTTGAAGGCTTTGATTGGTATCAGAGTAAGTGTTCAGAGACTATTGTCTTTGATGAAGATGTAGCAGTAGAATATTTAACACTTGGATTAGCTTCCGAGGCTGGCGAAGTAGCTGGTAAACTAAAAAAGAAAATGAGAGATGGCGAACCTTATGATTTCAAAGATCAGATGGCTTCTGAGTTGGGTGATGTATTCTGGTATCTTGCCGTACTCACTGATCGCATGGGGCTTAATCTCAGCGATATTGCCTTTGACAACTTAAACAAATTATACAAGCGTAAGATTAACGATACGCTACAAGGCTCAGGAGATGACCGATAATGGATTCATATCAACAGTACATACACAAATCCCGTTACGCTAGGTGGCGGGAAGAAGATAACAGAAGAGAGACATGGAAGGAAACTGTACAGCGGTACATTAACTTCTGGGTAGATAGAGGACAGTTAGATACTACACTAGCGTATGAACTCTTTGATGCTATCTACAAGCAAGAGATTATGCCATCCATGCGTTGTCTAATGACAGCGGGTGAGGCATTGAAGCGAGACAACATGGCAGGGTTTAACTGTTCCTATGTTGCCGTAGATAACCAACGAGTATTCGATGAGATACTTTACGTATTAATGTGTGGCACAGGTGTAGGCTTCTCCGTGGAGCGTCAGTCTGTAGTCAAACTACCAACAATTAGTGAGGAGTTCCATGAAACAGAAACTACAATCCATGTACAAGACAGTAAAATTGGTTGGGCTAAAGCTTTCCGTGAGTTGGTTAGTCTTTTGTATTCGGGTCAAGTGCCTACTTGGGATGTCTCTAAGTTACGGGCTAAAGGTGAAAGGCTTAAAACATTTGGTGGTAGATCGAGCGGGGCTGATCCTTTGGTTAGGCTTTTCGAGTTTACTGTTTCTACTTTCAAGAACGCTGCTGGACGTAAGCTAACGAGTATTGAATGCCATGACGTTGTGTGTAAAATTGCTGAGATCGTTGTTGTTGGTGGTGTGCGTAGGTCTGCTCTCATCTCTCTATCTAACTTGTCTGATGACCGTATGCGTCATGCGAAGTCTGGGAATTGGTGGGAGACACAAACGCAAAGAGCCTTGGCAAACAACAGTGCCGTCTACAATGAGAAGCCAGAGTATGAAACCTTTTTGGAAGAATGGGTAGCACTCTATAAGTCCAAAGCAGGGGAGCGAGGTATCTTCTCCCGTACTGCTGCAAAGAAACAAGCAGAGAGAAATGGACGTAGAGATGTAGGTCACGACTTTGGGACTAACCCTTGTAGTGAGATTATCCTACGCTCTGCACAGGTATGTAACTTGTCTGAGATTGTAGTACGCTCTGATGACACACAAGAATCTTTAGAACGTAAGACACGACTAGCAACAATACTGGGAACACTACAGTCAACCCTAACTGACTTTAGGTATGTACGGTCTGTCTGGAAGAACAACACACAAGAAGAATGTTTACTTGGTGTAAGTATGACAGGCATCATGGATCACAAGTTGTTATCAGGTAAGGGTAGCCATGTTGTCTTGAAAGAGACACTAGAGAAACTGAAGAAGATTGCTGTACAAACCAACAAGCATTTTGCGGCTGAGTTAGGTGTAAACCAATCGACAGCTATTACGTGTGTGAAGCCGTCAGGTACAGTGTCACAACTGGTAGACAGTGCTAGTGGTATCCATGCTAGGTTCTCCCCTTATTATATAAGACGAGTACGAAGCGATGGTAAAGACCCTATCTCTGCATTCCTAAAAGACTCAGGTGTGAAGTGGGAGAAGGATATAATGAACACAGAGAACTACGTGTTCGACTTCCCAGTGAAAGCACCCAAGGGCGCAACCTGTGTTAGTGAACTTAACGTCAAACAACAGTTAGATTTGTGGGAGATATATCAGGAACACTGGTGTGAACATAAACCTAGTGTGACTATATATTACTCTGATGACGAGTTCCTAGCAGCAGGGCAATGGCTATGGGAACGACTAGATAGTTGCTCAGGTATTAGCTTCCTGCCCCGCACTGACCATGTGTATGCCCAAGCTCCTTATGAAGCAATTGATAAGGACAGGTATATGGAACTTAAACGAGAGACCCCTTCAGAGATTGAATGGGACAGGCTAGGTGAATATGAAAAAGAGGACACCACTACTGGAACTCAGGAGTTGGCTTGCTCGTCAGGTTCATGCGAAATATAGGAACTGGATAACGGTGTTGGAGGTAGTAACTTGCCTCCACATCATCGCTAACGTCTGGCTACACTTCCCGTCATAACTGGGCTGGCTCTAACCACCCCCTATAGAGAGTAACAAATGAAGAATAACATATTCATAAGTGAAGATTTAGTACAATATTTAAGGAAACTTTTTCCCAATAAACTCCCTAATAAAAGAAATATATCAGAGAATGATATAGCATTTTTACAGGGGCAACAATCCGTCATCGAACGCATGGAACTCATGTTAGAGAATGACCAACCAGAAGAGATTTAATTATGTGTTTATCAAGCCCTAAAGCCCCACCACCACCACCACCACCACCCACTTTAGTATCACCGCCCCCGCCAGAGAAAGCTCCCGCTGAACTTGAGGATGCTGTAGACTCTAACTCCACAGCTTTAAAGAAAAAGCGTAAAGGTGCTAAACAACTTAGACGAAGCAACAACACAGGCACAAACTATGCAGGACAGCCTAGTGGCGGCTCAGGACTAACAATTAAAAAATAGGATATAAATGATGCACGATCAATCTATAGCCAAAGCTTATGAAAACATGGCGGCAGATCGTGATGCTTTTCTTACAAGAGCGAGGTCTTGTGCTGAGTTAACAATCCCTACACTTATGCCCCCTGAAGGGCATACAGGGTCAACTCAGTACGATACCCCTTATCAGTCAGTGGGCGCAAGAGGTGTAAACAACCTTGCTTCTAAACTGCTGATGACCCTTCTCCCTCCCAACCAAGCATTCTTTCGTTTAACTATAGATGATTATGATCTAGTAGAGTTAGGCGGTGATGCCAGAGGTAAGGCAGAAGAGGCACTAGCTCGTATTGAAAGATCAGCAACACAGGTCATAGAATCAAAAGCCATTCGAGTTCCAACATTCGAGGCACTTAAGCAATTAATAGTAGCGGGTAACGCTTTAGTCCATATGCCGCCCAAGGGTGGAATGAAAGTATTTAGACTAGACCGTTACGTTGTTCAACGAGACACGATGGGTAACATCTTAAAGATTATTACCAAAGAGACAGTAGCGTATGACGCTCTGCCTAAAGATGTCTTACAGGCTTTAACAGAAAACCCTGACTATGAATTAGATACCAGTAAAAAAGAATGTGATATTTTTACCTGTGTTAAGAGAGTGGGTAAGAAGTTTGAAGTGCATCAAGAAGTCCATGACGTTGTTATTGAAAGCACTAAAGGTTCATACGCAGAAGACAAACTACCTTGGATGGCACTACGCTTTATTGCTGTTGATGGCAACCACTATGGTCGTTCTTTCTGTGAAGAAATCGTAGGTGATTTAAAATCTCTAGAAGCATTGACCAAAGCTATTGTTGAAGGCAGTGCGGCTAGTTCTAAACTATTATTCTTAGTACGACCAAACGGTACGACTAAAATGCGAAGCATTGCTGATGCACCTAACGGTGGTATTATCTCAGGTGATGCTAACGATGTGACTACTTTACAAGCCAATAAGTTTAATGACTTTAGAGTAGCACAAGAAACAATGCAGAAGATTACAGAACGCTTATCTTTTGCCTTCCTACTTAACAGCTCTGTTCAACGACAAGCTGAGAGAGTAACAGCAGAAGAAGTGCGGTACATGGCACAGGAGCTAGAGACAGCTCTAGGTGGCATTTACTCTGTACTATCACAAGAGTTCCAAGTTCCCCTAGTCAACCTCCTTCTAGCAAAGATGCAGAAAGAAGGTAAGATGCCTAAGTTCCCTAAAGACACCTTAAAGCCACAGATCGTTACTGGTCTAGAAGCTCTAGGTCGTGGACAGGACTTAAACAAACTAAGCCAGTTCTTACAAATGCTACAACCACTTGGTCAAGAAGTAATCCAAAGTGAGTTAAACATTGGAGACTACTTAGATCGTCTTGGCGCATCGCTAGGTATTGATACACAGGGTCTTGTGAAATCTGATGAGCAGAAGATGCAAGAACAACAAGCTATGCAAGAACAGATGCAACAACAGCAAATGATGGCAATGGCAGAGAAGGGCGTAGCCCCTGCTATTAAAGGCATGACTGAAGCTGCACAACAACCGCAAGCTGAAGAATAAAACTAAAAGAGACTATTATGAATCAAGAAAGCATTAGTACACACGAAGAACAAACAGAGTCACAAGAACACATCGATGAGATGGTTGCAAAGAGTGATGAACTGGACAGGTTAAACGACCCGTCCCAAGGTGATCGACCAGATTGGTTGCCTGAGAAGTTTAAAAATGCAGAACAGATGGCTGAAGCTTATGGTCATCTAGAGAAAAAGTTAGGTGGGGAAAGTGTAGAGGAAGGTGTTGAGCCTGAAGCTGCACCCGAACCAACTCCACAACAAGAAGCAAGTGACGTTAGAGAAGCAGTAGAAAACGCTGGCGTTGATTTTGATTCTTTACAGTCGGAGTATAACGAACAGGGAGGGCTATCGGAAGATGCTTATAACAAGCTTAGTGAAGCTGGCTTCCCACAAGATTTGGTAAACAGTTGGATACAGGGACAAGAAGCCCTAGCAAACAACTATCAAAAAGCTGTCTATGAAAGTGTAGGCGGTGAACAAGCTTACGGTGACATGATTGACTGGGCGGGCGATAACTTATCGGATAACGAAATCGCTGCCTTTGATCGAGCTGTAGGTTCAGGAGACGTTGATATGGTCAAGTTGGCTGTGTCAGGATTACAAACTCAGTATCAAGCTGCGGAGGGTACAGACCCATCTTTAATAGGTGGACAATCCAGTAACTCAACAGGCGGTAATTATAGTTCTTGGGCAGAAGTGACCCAAGCTATGAGCGACCCACGATACAACAGTGATCCAGCATACCGTCAGTCTGTTTCGACTAAGATAGCTCGAAGCGACATACAATAGTCTCTTTATGCCCTCTTCGGGGGGCTTTTTTAACAGGAACGAAACACAACAATTAATTACCTTTGACCCCTGCGGGGACAATCTAAGCGGAAAGATTAAGTGTTAAGTGACTAAACATTAAACATTCATTTAAACATTTAACAAAAGGTAAAATATTATGTCTTATACTGCATCCCGATTGGGTGAAAATGCTGCTACTAGTGCTAATGCCAAGGAACTCTTTCTAAAGACGTTCACTGGTGAAGTGCTTACAGCGTTTAACGCCAACAACATCGCAATGCCACTACACCGTGTACGCACAATCTCTTCAGGTTCTAGCGCACAGTTCCCACTAACAGGTATCGCTACTACTGCAACTCTTGCAGCTGGTAACGAAGTATCACCTAGTGCTATCGCTCACAGTGAGAAAGTAGTTAACATCAATGATCTTCTAACCTCTTCAGTTTTCATTGCGAAAATTGATGAAGCTATGAACCACTATGATGTTCGCTCTATCTACTCTTCTGAGATCGGTACTGCTCTAGCTAACGCTGCGGATACAGCTGTATTTGCTGCTGTTGCTGCTGCAACTGATGATACTGCTGAGTACGCTCAAGGTGCTAACCAGAACAATGCTGACATTGAAATTGCTGGTACTCCTTCTGCTTCTAGCGGTACTGACGTAGCTGATGCTATCTTCCAAGCCCTAGAAGCTCTAGATACTAAGAACGTAACTGGTGAGAAGTCTGTAGTCCTTGACGCACAAACTTACTACAAAATGTTCTCTGGCTCTAACTCTAACATCGCTGGTGTAATGAACAAAGACTTCGGTACAGGTGGTAACTTGAACACTGGTACTGTTCCTTTGATCGGTGGCGCAAAAGTGTATATGTCTAACAACCTCCCAGCAGGTTCTAAAGGCTTAGTATTCACTAAAGATGCTGCGGCAACAGTTAAGCTATTAGACTTAGGCGTTGAATCAGAGTACCAAGTTGCAAAACAAGGTACACTAATGGTAGCTCGCTACGCAATGGGTCACAGCTCATTACGTCCTGAGTGTGCTGTTAAACTGACTAACGCTTCGTAAGATTAGTTTAGTAAACTTTAAGAACACCTCCTTCGGGGGGTGTTTTTTCTTTATTTTTTCATTGAGGTAAACATGACAACTCCAACAACACAGCTTCAGGCTGTAAACTCTATGCTCTCGACCATTGGCGAAGCACCAGTCAACAGCTTAAGTTCTGGTTTAGTTGATGCTGAAACGGCTGAGACTGTACTCAATGAAGTTTCAAGAGATGTTCAGTCATTTGGCTGGAACTTCAACAGTGAGCCAGATGTAACAGCAGCTAAAGATTCTAATGGTAAAGTACCACTAGCGACAAACGTCTTAAGAGCAGACCTAGCTAGTTCAGAAACAAAGTACAGAAGTAATAAGAATGAATATGTACAACGTGGTGCTTTCATGTACGACAAAGTACAGCACACAGACATCATCAATAAAGATTTAAAACTAGATATTGTCTATATGTTAGACTTCACACAAATACCTGAAGTAGCAAGACGATACATAACAATTAAAGCTGCACGATTATTCCAAGAAAGAGTAGTCGGTAGTGACAACCTCTCAGCCATGAACAGAGCTGATGAGCAACAAGCCCTATTCGCTTTGAAAGAAATGGAAAGCGAGAACGGGGACTATAACATATTTGACGATGGAGGCACGTACAGTGTTCTTGATCGCTCAGTCGGACACAAGGTGATCTAAATGGCTTTAGTTTCTAAAAGCATCCCCAACCTCATTAATGGGGTGTCTCAACAACCCCCAACTCTTCGTTTGGAGAGTCAGGGAGAAGAACAAGAAAACGGTTTATCAGATGTGGTTGATGGTCTTAAGAAACGCCCACCTACTGAGTTTATAAAAACTCTTATTAGAATAGAGAGTATTGGTACTGGTCAAAACTTATTTAATGGTGGTGAATATTTTCCGATAGAGGCTGATGATTATGTTTGGCACACGTACAAGAGAAGCGACACTGAAATATTTACGGTTGCTGTTAGGAAGCATTTTACCTATCCCCACATCATTGTGTATGACCAAGACGGTAATTTAAGGTATCAATCAAATTTTGGAAGCTTCAGAGCAGACGGTACAAGGATCAACTCTAGTACCGATGGCGCAAGTTACTTAGGTAACTCGACTGATTTTAAGTTTACAACAGTGGCTGATGCCACGTTTATTGTGAACCCAACTAAAGTAGCACGGGAATTTCAAGGGTTTGCGGGGAATGTGACACACGACCCAGCTAAATCCCTAGTCTACCTTAAGTCTGTAAATTACGGACGAGACTACAAAATCCAATTACTTGATTACAACAATACTGTTTTTGCTTCCTCCCCTCTAGTGTCTTCACCAAAACAAATAACTGAAGTTGCTGATGATGATGACCAAACAATAAATTCAGATGGGCTAAAAACGTCTACAATCATTCATGGTTTGAGAAACATAGTGAACGAAAGTGATGTCCACACCGTATATCCAAGTTCTACTAGTAATTTACCTTACTTCGTCTTTAAAACGGTGTATAACGCTCAAACGGGAACAGGCTATGACGGTCAAAGTGTCACTGGTGACTACACCATTAGAGCTATAGATGACGATGGCGGGACTAATCTTAAGGCGTTTAGAAAAACCGCTAAATCGTTTACAGACTTACCTAACCAATGCGAAGACGGTTTTGTCTTAGGGGTTGTAGGCGATAACCAGAAGAAAGAAGATGATTTCTATGTGAGGTTTGAAGGGCAAGGTGGTTCAGGCTTTTGGAGAGAGTGTGCAGTTCCTAATGTTAATAACGGGCTTGATCAAGATTCTCTACCACACCAGCTCGTACAGAATGCCGATGAAAGTTTTTCATTCCAACCAATAGATTGGGATAATCGCAAATGCGGTGATGATAGCACTAACCCTTTTCCTAGTTTTATAGGTCAGAAGATCACAGACATCTTCTTCCACAGAAACCGCTTAGGTATTCTATCAGGAGAGAATGTAATATTTAGTGAAGCAAGTAGTTACTACAACTTTTTCCGTACAACGGTACGCTCGTTACTAGACTCAGATCCTATTGATGTGGCAGTAAGTCAGAACGAAGTGTCTGATCTTAAAGCAGCCTTACCTATTCAGGATAACTTACTTCTATTCTCATCCCTAAACCAATTTACGCTTTCATCGTCCCAGCTGTTAACACCAGCAGAGGTAACGATAGAGCAGTCCACAAGGTACGAGAGCGATCTTACCGCTGATCCCGTAGGTTCAGGCACTAGTGTTTTCTTTGCTACAAAGCACGGAAACTATGCAGGACTTAGAGAGTTTATCACCAAAGACGATACGGAGCTTAAAGATGCGCTAAACATTACATCACACGTTCCAGAGTATCTTAAAGGCAGTATAAGAAAGATGGTAACATCTCCTAACGAAGATATGCTCATCGCCTTAACAGATGATGGCACTGAAGCTTCTAAAAAAGAGTGTTACATTTATAAGTGGCACGATAATGGTCAGGAGAGGCTACAAAGCTCTTGGTCTAAGTGGAAGTTTGACCAAAACATATCCCACCTATTCTTTACCAACAGCTTAATCTACATTGTGTTTGAAAATGGTTACTTTGATAAACTTGATTTAACCTATGATACCTCTAAACCCCATCTAGATCATTTGGTTCAAATTTCACAGCCTTTACTTAGTTGGATAAATAATGAGCGATACGTTACAGGACAAACCAACACGTACGCTGTGACAGGTGACGGGGAGATGTTGGGGTATTACAACCCATCGAACCCTAGCTCTGCTATACAGAGCGAGCTTGCGAGTAACCCTATATACGTAGGCTTGCCCTATACCTTTAAATACAAACTCTCAGAGCAAGTATTTAAACCAACACAGGGTGACTCAACACACTTGGCTAGATTCCAGTTAAGAAAGATAGCCTTTAACTTTAGCGACTCAGGTAACTTTGAGGTTGCTGTGGAGTCTTTAGGGAAACCTATAAAGACAACAGAGTTTACAGGTAATATTCTAGATACTTCGTCCGTCTTAAATCAAGCAAACATTGTTGACAACGGCTCATTTGAGGTGGGTGTACAAGCACAAGCATCACAAACAGCTATAACAATAACTAACGATTCACATCTTCCCAGCACGTTCCAAAGTGCAGAGTGGGAGGGGTACATCGTACTACGAAACCAGAGACTCTAAATATGACACACTACTATAGAAAAGCAACATTTCAGGATTGCCGAGAACTAGCCCCAGCCATGCGTGAACAGGACGCTAAGGAAGTTATGGCTAGTGACGGGCTTACACCTTTAAGAGCGTTACAGCATAGCTACAACAGCTCTGCGCCTGAATGCTTTAGTATCATCCATGAGGATGGTGATGTAGTGGGGATGTTTGGGTTGGCTGATTGTGGTCACTTTGCAAGTCCTTGGTTGTTAGGTTCTCATAAACTACCTGAGACTAAAAAGGTGATGTTACCAGTTTCAGCAAAGTGGGTAGAGGAAAAGAATGACCAATACCCACTCTTGCTTAACTACGTACACGCAGAAAATACAGTTTCGATGAGATGGTTAAAAGCTCTAGGCTTTAAGTTCATCAAACTAATTAAGGAATATGGGGAAGGTAAGCAACCTTTCTACCAATTTGTGAGGATAAAAGAAAATGTGTAACCCACCACTTTTAGCGGCAACCGCTGCTACTATGAAGATTCTCGGAGCTAACGAGCAATATAAAGCCCAAAAAGTAAAAGAGCAAGTTAACAGACGCAATGCACTACAGGCTCAAAAAGACGAGCAACGACAAATTAACCTAGAGGCAGCCCAAGAAGATACAAAAGCTGCTGAACAGAAATTACAAACAGATTTAGATACAAGAGTGATGGCATCACGAGCAACTGTAGCTGGTGGTGAAAGTGGCGCAGTCTTGAATAACAACGCTGTGCTGCAAGATATAGAACGTCAGGGTCTAATGGCTAATACTGCTGTTGATAGAAACTTAGACAACACCATGCTAGGTCTACAAGAACAGCGATTAGGTGCTAAATCAAGAGCGCAATCAAGAATTAACTCAGTGTCCAAACCAAGCGCAAGAGCTAGAAACCTTCAGATAGGTTCTGCTGTTGTAGGCGGTATGAGCGACTCTGGGGCATTTGATGCGCCCACTACACCTACTACACCTGTACCTTAGAAACTTAAACAAATTAGGAAAAACTAAATGGCAACCTCAATAGATAAATCAGTGAATTGGCGTAATGCTGCGGCTGCGCCTGATTATCAGGTTACTGCTCAACGAGTGGATACATTCGTTCAAGGTGAAAGAAATACCAAAGGGGAACAAATAGCTGCGGCTCTTGATTCTGCTGCTGGTACTGTTTCACAAGTTGGTAAGAAACAATTACAAAGCAAAAGAAATAAACAAAGAGCTTCCCTAGAGACTCTTGAGGCTCGTTTACAGGCTCAACGTAATGAAGACCCTACCTATAACTTTGAAGATGATACAGAGTACAAGGGACTGCTAGAAGAGCATCGTATTTATATAGCAAACGCTTTAGGTAAAAACACTAAGTCAGTCTTTGATGCTGACGGAAATGTTGTTACGTATGAACAGATACAAGACCACCTAAACTCTGCTGAGAACTCTCACAAGTATAACGATCCAGATGAGCTAGAGAAATACCTAAACAGTTTTAGTGTCCCCATAGACGAAGAAAACGATGGGGCAAACATCCACCTACAAGCAGCGCAAGCAAATGATTATGAGATGTTTAAAAATAAACTAAAAGGTGAAGGTGTCATTAAGCGTAAGGCTAATGAAGCACGACAGCTTGAAGAAAGTTTTACAGTCAATATACAAGAAGCTTTACAGGCGGGTGGCACACCCCAAGAGATTTGGGATAGAGTCTATGCGGTAGACCAAGGTGTGCGGATGGATAACACAGTCAAAAGTATTTTAATACAAAAGGCTGTAACAGAGTTTGCTATCGAAACAAAAAACGAAACGCTGCTTTTAAATCATAACATCCCGCACGAGATTTATAAAAAACCAGTATACACCTATATTAATGACCAGATTGCTGCAAAGCTCAAATCAGATCGTCAATCTGATGCTAGGTATAAAGCTTTCGTGGATGGCGTTGAAGAGGAACGAGTCCAAGATGAGCAGATGCAGCTCATATATGATAATATGCAACAAGGTATTCCCATCGACACCACTAAAATAACAGACCCTGTAGTTTTTAACTTTGCTAAACAAATGCAAGCACAGGGTATCTTAGACACAAACGTATCGGAAACAAACTACATTACAACAATGCCCCAGATAAAAGATGCGCTGTTCTCTGGCTCACCTTTAGTATGGAAGGGGAAAACCTACGAGGCAAGTGAGAAGGGTATATCACAATACCTAATGGCTCGTGGCGGTCTAAACCAAAAAGAAATGAGCAAAGCTATTGCAGAGATACCATCTATCGTAGAGGGCGCAAGTGTTACTAAGCTCGAGTGGTATGACAGCTATGTTAGCACTGTTGTAGAGAATGAGTTTAAGAAAGGTTTATACGTTCTTGATGATGAAGTAGCTGGTTTACTGGATGATGCACAAAACAGAATCCGTAATGACGTTGCTGAGTTGTATGTGCGTTACAAGGCTGATGGTGTCTTTAGTCCTACAGAAAGAAACCAGCTTAGAGAATATGCTAAACAAGAAGCTGCTATGCTGAGAGACTTAGCCAATGAAGGTGTTGATCTTGATAAGGTTACTACAGATACTGTAACAAAAGAAGAAAATGATCTTGATTCGGTTCTTAACAGCTTGTTAGGCGAAAGTAATCAAGAAGAAGCAGTAGTTAGCGATAAGGTTGAAGATCAACCTGAGAAGCCTAAGTCAGACACGACACCAGCAGAAATGCTTGTTAATCTTCCAGAGAAAGACCTCATAGAAGCGTTGGTACAAACACCGTCATTAAGCTTTGAACAAGTAGAAGGTTTAACACCAGCCGAAATGCTTGAGGCTTACCCTGAAGAAATTGATAAGGCTCTTAAGCAACTACAAGCAAACAAGAAGTTTAGAAATATGCTTGCAGGTTTTTTCGGTAAGGAAGACAAGCCAGAGGGTTTGACCCCAGCACAACAAGCGTACTTTGATAAGACAGGTAAGTTGCCAGCGAGCGCACAAACTAAATAGGAGTCTTTATGACTGATTACAAACCCTTCGGTACAATTCAAGAAGGTGTTGACCACCAAACCTTGAATACCAACAGAGATTGGTTAGAAGCTTCCTTAAGGCTTTATAAAGCAAACCATGGTAAACTTCCCTCAGAAGATGACCTGAACGATTACGAAGGAGAAGATTATAAAGCTAAGATTGCTGATTATGGTCTAGTACAGATGGCAGGGTTTAACTTTAACATTGTTGACCAAGCTATTGACACGCACACCATTACACAAAAAGGCGATCAGAAAACTAAAGAAGCTTTTATCTACCTCTTAGATCAGTACGATGAAGTTAACACAAGCTGGAGAACAGCGGGTGATGCTACATGGGAAATGTTTACAGATGCTACTAACTGGCTTGGTCTAGCTACGGCTGGCACAGGGGCAGTGGTTGCACAAGCTGCAAAGTTTGCTGGTAAGCAGACTATTAAGAAGAAACTTAAAGGCGAGATGAAAAGGTCTTTAGGTAAAACAGCAGCCCTTACAGGCTTTGAAGGTGCAGCACATGGTGCAGCCTTTGATGCAATGGATCAGTCTGTGCGTATTGATGCGGGATCACAAGATCAGTACAGTGCGGGACAGACCGCAATGAGTGCTGGTATAGGTTTTGCTGCTGGTGCTACAATAGGTACTGGTATTGATATGCTTGCAGCTCGTTTGGGCAGTAAGAAAGCACAAAAGACTATAGAAGAAGTAGCCGAAGATGACAAAAAGGTTGCTGAGGAACTTGCTGATGTTGAAGCTTTTGAGGCTAAGATGGACAGTAAGACCGAGGTCGATCAAACACCTGTCTTAAACAGAACAGAGACAGACGAGCCAGCACCTAAAGCTGACTTTGATGCAGATGAGCAAGTAGAGTGGGTAAGCGAGATTGAATACAACAAGATGTCAAAGAAGCTTGACGATGAAATAGAAGCTAACCCTATTAAAGATGAATTTAGTGGTCAGCAGTTTGGTTCTATTGTCTTAAGGGATGCAAGAGACCTTATTAAAATTAGATCAGAGGATGTTATCCAAGAGTTACACGCTAACCCTGAGTTTGTTGATGACGTTATTGCTCGTATCGAAGCCTTAGAGACAAGACTAAGTGTGTTCAGTACCCTCAAGAGAGAGTTTAACGATGCTACACAATACTTTGGTGCTGTGAACGACAAGCTTGTTGATATTATTAACAACCCTAAAAGTTCTGCAAGACAAATTGCGGAAGCTGAAGCGTTACTAAAAGAAAACGATTACCGTTGGATTAAAGCAGACACAGGTGCGGAACACCTAAACTCTTACAGTGGTCGTGATCTAGAAGTAGCTAAGAGACGTAGAAGAATTAAGCCTGATGAAGATGGTAACATTTCTGATGAGGCTAGAGCTATTGCGTATGAAGATCAACAACTGAAAAACTTAAAAGAAGTTGAAGTTAAGTATAACACTGAAATTAACAAACTACTAAGCAGCACCGATGAAAAAGATATAGCTAAAGGTATTGCCTTGATGCGTGAAAGAGATGCAGAAGCAGCTATTATCAAAGGTAAGATATTAGACGAAGGTAAATCATCTGGCTATGACAAGATAAACAAGATGGCTGAGAAGTACGTTGAGATGTCTATTAGTGGTGTATTCAGCCCGTCTACTGTTATCATTAACACAGTATTCCCTGTTATTAAAAACTACACTTACCCTATCTTAGAGACACTTATTAATAACCCGATGTCGCTAACAAAGTGGCAGCGTACTATTAGAGTATACTCACAAATGTTTGCAGCTAACGAAGCAGCCCGTAAATCATTTCAGGCAGCTTGGGAGTTTGAGCAAACACTCTTAACTAAAGATGTATCTCGTTTCCTTGGTGAAGGGATTAAAGTTAAAGGTAAGCTCGCATCTTATATGCGTACCTTCCCTCGACTACTAGGTTCAACAGATGCGTATAACCAAGAGATAGCTGCCGCTGGATATGTGGCTGGTGATGTCTTTGACAGACTCCTTACTAAAGGCATGAAAGATGGTAAGAAGGGTCTAGCCCTTGAGAAGTACATTGACGATAACTTTGCTACAGAAATGTCAAAGGCTTATGATGAGAAACTTACACTAGAAGCATTAGCACCAGTGTATGAAAAAGGTTTAGCATTGAAGCTAGAAGGCGAAGCTCTAGATAAGTATGTCTTAGATAATGTTAATAAGTTTGGTTCAAAAACATTTAGACGTTTAGGTAACGACAGGAAAGTACAGGAGTTACAAGCAGAGGCTGCCAAGCTTAGAGGTAAAGCTAGTAAAGCTAAAGGTAAGGCTAGAAACGATTTTAATGCTGAGGCAAGAGCCTTAGAGAAGGAAGCTAAACAGCTAGAGGAAACTTCAGCTAATGCCAGAGACTTTGTGGAAACACTTTTGTATAAGAAAGAGTTTGCTACAGATGGTAAAGGTGTGGCTGGTGCAATGGAAAGTGGTGCTAAGTTTATTGAAGATGCACACAAGAAGCACCCCATCTTTAAAATCTTCGGTCAGCTTTTCTTTAGAACCCCTGCTTGGGTATTCCATGAGTCTATGCGACTAACCCCTGCTGTTAATGTTATGCTGCCACAATTCAGAAATGACTTAGCTGGTCTTAACGGTGTTGGTAGACAGGCTAGAGCGCAGACTGAGGCAACCTTAGCCTTCTCACTAATGATGTATGTGACTACGAAGTGGGCGCAAGGTGAGATAACAGGCAGTGCAAACCAAGACTACACGATGGTTGGTGAACAAGAAACAGATGAGCTAGGTGCGTTAAGCATTGCCATCGGTGACGAAGGTAAGCACGTTGATTATAGACGGTTTGAGCCTTTACGTATTCCCATGACTATTGTTGTCAACGCCTTAGATGGCGTGATGGCTACAAGAGAACTTGAGAATATAGGTGAGGCTGATCCTGAGCTATTGGACAGAACCCTCGCTTCCTTTGGTATTGCAATGGCTACGTTTATCTCAGCGTTTAAAGACTCTGCTCTGTTTACAGGTATTGTCGATACTGTAACTGCTGGTACACGTATGGCTGGTAAGTTTACCTCTGATGATGCTGGTGACAGAGAAGAAGCTTCTAACGTAGGTATTGACTTGTTAACTAAGAAAGCCATGATGATTGTCCCAAGTTTAATTAAAAAGGGACAGGTAGCTGCTGGCGATACAGAGCTAACATCCCCTGTAAATGCCAAGCAACGATTCCTAGCAACTCTAGCACCTAACCACCCTTCGATACCTCGTAAGTACGACATCTTTGGTAACGTCAGAGTTCTTAAGAACCGTATGGCAGCTCTAAGTCCATTTACATACACTACACCTGAGCAACGTAAAGCAGGGCGTAGTGAGAAGGAGATGGCTGTACATCGTTGGATTAACGATCTTGAGCAAGCTGGGTACGGTAACTTCACTAGAGCAAAGTTTAAAACGAGTAAGATTAACGTAGACGATTTACGTGAAGTACAGATTACTTACGATGGCATAGAGATGAGTATTTATGATGCAATGATGGTCGAGCTGAATAAACCCAAGAGAAAAAGAAAATTGGTTGAAGCTCTTTATAGACAAAGCACATCTCCAATGTCTCTAGGTAATCCTGAAAGACCTGAAGAGTACGGCTTACCTGTTAAGGAAGCAAAGAAACTTATCAGCGAAGCTAAAGAAGATGCTCTTGATGCAGTAATAAATAACAGAAACAGTATCATTGTAGGATCAAACAAAACTCTTTCTAGTATGGTTGGCGACAAGAAGAAGAAAATTAGGAACGCCCAGCTAGGCAACTTTTTACAATAGGAAAATCAAATGACAAACACTTTACACTCTATAAATGAGTACGACTACACGGGGCAAAGCAGCTTTGTTGCCCCCAGTCACCAACAAGCCAGTGACATTGTTGTTCTGGTAAACTATGTTGTCAAAACACAAGGTACTGATTATACCCTAACAGGTAGTCTGGTAGCTTTCACAGGCTTTACTCCTTCAAACGGAGATAAGATAAGCATAAGGCGTGAGACAGCATCGGCAGCTAGACAAGTAGACTTTGCTTCTGGCTCAATGCTTAAGGCAGAGACACTAGACCAAGACTCTAACCAAATCTTCAACATAGCTCAAGAAGCACTTGATAAAGCTGAGATGATTGCTGGTGACTACAACGCTAGATACTATGGTGCTACTCACGTTGCGCCTACAATTCCTTCGCCTTCTGATGGTGATTTGTGGTTTGACACCTCTGATGATGTAATGAAGGTTTATAACGCCTCTGCATCATCGTGGAGTTCTTTAACACTCCCTAGTACAGACCAAGCCAACATAGACACGGTTGCGGGTATTTCAAGTGAAGTGCAAACCGTGTCATCAAACTCCTCACTGTTCGCAGGGCTTGCAGACGATATTACGGATGTGGCAGCAATTGATACGGAGGTAAGTACGGTTGCTGGAATTTCAAGTGAAGTACAAACTGTGGCGGCAAATGTCTCACTCATTGATGGGATTTCAGACGATGTGGCAGCTGTGGCAGCCATTGATACAGAGGTAAGCACGGTTGCAGGGATTTCTAATGCAGTTGAAACTGCGGCAGAAAACGCTACAGGGATAAACCATTACGGAAGTACCTTTTTAGGATCAAGTGCGACAGCACCCACAACCACTTCAAACGGTGGTGCGATAGCAGTTGGTGCATTTTGGTTTGATACCAGTATTAACACATTAAAGGTGTATGGAGCTAATGGCTGGCAACACGCAGCCCTTGGTATCTCTAACCCTGTTAATCGAAAATCTATTATAGGTTATGGAGGTCAGACTACATTCCCAATGGACTACCAATCTGGTCACTTAGATGTTTTCCTTAATGGTGTTAAACTTGTGGAAAGCACAATCCCAGATAATCTTATACCAGACAGCAATGGTGACGTAACAATTACTATTAAATTAGATGCTTCTTCTTTAGCTGGAACTCGAGATTTTTACGTCAATTCTAATTATTGGAACTGGGACAGAACCACTAATCCTCCCGCTGGTACAAAAACCATGTACACAGAAGGTCAAGCCACGTTAGGTAGCGATGGTTTATGGGTTTGGTCATACACGCTTCCATACTCTGAGTTATTTAGCCAATATAATGGTTCTGCTATCTTTGAATATCTTTGGGTTGATGATTCTTCTCATAGTTATTATTTTGGAAAAGAGAAATTTGGGGCTTTCCACACTCGCCATACAGATGTAAATTGGGCTTACCACATGGGTGGTATGGGATATGTTGAGGAAAGGCTATATGTACAGGATATTACTGACAAGTATAGCAGATATGTCAAAGACAGTGACGGGTTAACAATCCCTCAAGCTAACGATTACACAGCTAACAACGGTACTTCTGTTGTTTTAACTACAGCACTTCCCGCTGGTAGTCATTCTGTTGACATGGTAGCCGATAGTCTGTCTCCCATCGTTGATGTTGAAACAGGAGCTGCTGGTACGGATGCTTCCTATAACTCCGTAACAGGTGTCATAACGATACCTCGTGGAGATACGGGAGCAACTGGTGCAACTGGTGCTACGGGAGCAACTGGTGCAACTGGTGCTGAGGGAACGGTAACAGCTTCTAGTGTTGAAGCTGCTGGTGCAGTAATGGACGGGGACTTTACATCCAACGGTCTTATGAAACGCACTGGTGCAGGAACTTACACTATTGACTCTAGCACCTACGCAACTGAAACCTATGTAGACACAGCAGTTAGCGGTCTTGTAGATTCTGCACCTGCTACCCTTGACACTCTAAACGAACTAGCATCTGCATTGGGCGATGATGCCAACTTCTCTACTACAGTAACTACTAGCATAGGGACTAAGTGGACTGAAGATGCGACTAAGATTTCCAACTGGGATGATGCTTATAGTTGGGGCGACCATAATACTGCGAACTACTTAACATCCTTTGACATTACTACGCAGACCGACCCTAAGTATCTTAGAGCAGATGCCAGTGATTCATCTACAGGAACAATCAGTGCAAATAGCTTTAGCTCAACAACTGGGTTTAGCTCACAGTATGGTGGCATAAGCTCCTATAGTGGTAATTTTACAACAAACTCAGGTAACATTAACACAAGTCTTGGAACAGTGTCAGGGGCTACAATTTCTGGCACAACCTTTACTTGTAATGGCAACATGACAGTAAGCGGCACAGTCGATGGCGTAGACATAGCAGGACTAAACACTACTGTAGCAGGCAAAGCTAACTTATCAGGTGCTACGTTTACTGGCAATGTTAACGTACAAAATGGGTTATTGTCTGCTAACAGTGGATCTAATCAGCCTTTTTTCAAAGTAAGTACAGTAGCGGCTAGTGGTAGTGCAGGTGTGTTTGTTGATGGTGACATTGTAGTAAATGGCACAGTAGATGGTGTAGACATTGCAACATTAAATGCTAACGCACTTGTTGATGGTGACTTCACATCCAACGGCTTTATGAAGCGCACTGG
>ERZ1048068.656-NODE-656-length-30267-cov-6.701443_pt1 | contig 30267 bp, 50 predicted proteins | sample MGYA00383098_ERZ1048068 | MGnify/ENA primary metagenome ERZ1048068 (study PRJEB29581, sample SAMEA5548368) | metagenome | biome: marine; feature: coastal; material: water | depth 1 m | study: Short-term variability in the microbial, nano- and picoplankton dynamics... | reverse complement strand
TACACGACGCTCTTCCGATCTCTATTAGACCATCATTTGTACATCGGTATCATATATAACTATAGTATTACCAATAAAAGATCACTCAGGATCCGATTTTATCATCTATGGATCAAAAAGGTCCTAGGCCGGGAGCGACGATACGTAATACGAAGCCGTCTCGGGGCTGTTTCTGTATGAAAGCACGTCCAGTCTTGGCCACCTAAACTTCCGGGAATCTACAACAAAACAAACCCTTTTGCAGCCTAGAAGCACAGTAGAAGCATTACAGAAGCAGTCTAGAACTACAACAAAAGAAGATTAGAAGTACACTAAGAGAGTAGTAGCTACGCGTTAAGTGGCGTCTGTTGCTGTCTGTCTGTCCTTTGATGTCTGTCAGTCTGTCTTGCCAACTGGTCTACTGTCTGCTGCTGTCTGTCAGTCTGTCTGTCCTGCTGCTGTCTGGCTATCAGTAACAATCACTGATGTCAGTCAGTCCAGTTCTAGTCAGGCTAGTATAGAGTGTGGTGATGATGCTGCTGATGTATCACTTTGAATAGCGCGTTAACCTTAGGATGGTTTTGAAGTACCGGCGTGGGCCCATGAAATTCCGGGATGTTACCGTATCTGAAACTTTGGTGAACAGGAGATTAGATGGATATGAGGCTTTTAAGAAATTTCTAGGCTAGATTTTTTTGATAACTCGATCTCTTTTAGAAACCTTTCTACACGGTCATATAGATACTCGATAGTTAATGCATATATCTCGTGATTATTACTATCCCAATGGTGCCCTGCTTCCTCTAGTAGATAATGAGTTAAATGAAAGACTTCGTGTACTATCGTTTTGTTAGCTACGTCTCCCTGGAATAATAAATGAGATATCCCTCGGTCGTCTACTAGAAATAACCCAGCTAGTGGACCTTGTGGTAGATACTCTCTCTGTAGCCGTTTACCTAGTTGGTCTATTTGTTTCGTATCTCTTAGTAGATGTAGATGTACTTCTCTCTCTAGTATATCTAAGCTTATTCTAGTTTTGTGCCAATTCATGCAAATAAAGATTAAAGTCGTTTGTAATGTCTTGACCTCGTAGGTTTGATAATCTTCGATTTGATAATCTTCCTCGTTGATCCAGTTCGGTTTGAACCTCGTTAGTAGGTATTATAGTAGCGCTTCGTACCGTATCACTTAGATATCCCCATTGTATGAAGGCAACATAGTCTGCGTCCTTATCGATCAGACCGCCATAATTGAAATGACTTTTAGATGTATGGGTATGCTTTACCTCATAGGTAATACCGTTGTTGTCGACGATATCATATCCACGTTGATTTCCTCCTAGATGTTGAAACACCTCTCCCGTACTCCAAGCTAAATAGCCGGATACGAGTATTTCGGTAGCTGTTGCTCGTACATTGACGTTGGTAGTACCGAATAGTTCCGTCGCTTGACGCTCTAGGCGATTTGTTTCTTTTAATAGATGTAGTATTTCGCTCATGAGTATTATATGATCCTTTTTTGTTTTTGTTTCTTCGATAAATAAAGAAAAATCTATCATGTATCATTATCATTGTACCATCGTTCGAATAGTTGACGGAGATACCGTTGACGTAGACATAGATCTAGGATTCAACATCATATTAAGAAAACAACGTATCCGATTATTTAGAGTAGATACTCCAGAAAAACGTACTCGTAACCTACGTGAAAAACATTTCGGTAAGCTTGCCAGTAGAATTGTGGAAGACCTTCTTCCTATAGGAGAAATGTGTGAAATTGAAACGGTACTAGATAATCGTGGTAAGTTTGGTCGCCTACTAGGTACTATCACGAATAGTGATGGTATTGATATTAATCAGTATTTAATAAATCATCGTTATGCTGTAGAATATACAGGACAACGAAAATCAGAAATGTTACCACTTCATGAAGCTAATTGGGATTGGTTAGAAGATCACGGATTAGCAGGCTGATGTTTTAGGATAATACATAGCCTTACGAAGCTATCCTGTGTTAACCAACCGTCCTTATATTGCTCTCGGACATAATCCAATGCATCATTTATGTCCATGGCGATTGCTTTAGGACCAATTGTATCGAAACGATCTTCCTTACACTCAGGAATTGTGATACTAACACGTTTTTCGCTTACAATTTCGCCAGTACGATCAATAGTACTTTTCTTAGGACCATCGGTATTAGGTTTTCTATAGCGTGACCAATTACCGGTGATGCCGTTCATAACGCCGAACGATTTTCGGTTAGCCATTTGATTTATATTGTAGGCTACTTCAGGATCTTTAATAATTTCAATTGTATTGCCGGTTTTGTGATATGTTAACGCCGAGCAAGACCATGCTGGTTCGCTTGAACATTCTACACAAACACTATAGCCTAATTTTTGACGAGCCGATGGAATATTTGACCCACATTTGCAAAATTTGGTATTTTGTTGTTCAATATTGTGTTGCATACGGAATTGTTATAGTTATTATATGATAAAAGCACCTAATAGTTTACCCTACTAGTATTTCTTCGATGGTATCGGCAATCCAGACATTATCAGCACCATGTATTTTACGTAAATTATCTTCGAGCGAAATCGCTTCGGCATAATTGTTAGTATGATGTAGGTTTTGAGTGTTACCGTGGCCGGTATGTATTTTAACGGTGTATCTTTTCATTATTTAGATAGTTTTTTTAAAGCATCAGTATAAGATTGTGGCATTACCCACCCTTTGTTTCCATCGAAATGATGGCCGATCGGTTTTGTTTGATTGTATTCATATTCTCTGACGAGAAGCGATTGATCTTTATCATTAAGATCAGTATAATACACTAACCAAGTAGTACCGATACCATTGTAGTCTACGATACGGTTGATTTTAGAAATAGGAAACGGTTTAGAAGAATCGGTAGGATCCTTTTCAACGTTAAAAAGATAATTGTGGATTTTTGTACGAACGTTTGTCATAATTTTGATATGTTTAAATTTGTTATATGTAAATATAATAAAAAAAGGTGGTAAAAAAAAATTTTTTGACACTTATTTTTCAAAAGTTATTAACAATTTTACTTTTACACTAATATTACTCACAAAAGACCTTATCTCGGCACATTTTTCGATACATAAAATAAAATAACTGTAATGAAAGGACTACTTACATGCTTACTTTGTTTATTATCAGTCTTATCCTTTGGACAAGATACAACAGAAAGAATTTTCGTTGAAGCAGGAATTAACCTAACGCAAAAATCATCACTATCAATTAGTATAGAAAAGGAATTTACATATAAACGTTGGAAGTTCGGTCCTCGTATAGAGTTAGTAAATTTATTTGATACACTTCAATATCGTGGAGGAAACGATACGTTAATTCAAACAGCACAGGTTAGATTAAGACTGGCTCAAATTGAATATCAGTTAAATAATCATCTAAGAATAGGCATTGCACCCATTTGGATGCTTGGCCCTTTACCACGAAGGGGATTTTATCGTACACCCACTTCTATCTGGGCACATATAGATCTAGACGCCCCAAAGACTCTTAGTCTAGAAGTTACCTTAACCAATTCTCGAGATCAATCACTACAATTAGGTTTACGAAAGCGTTTCTAAGCCAACATTGCCCACCAAATTGTAACCCATGTCGAGGGCAGGGCCGGTATTCAGTCGATTCTCAGTAATAGAAATCATTGAATAATAGTAAAGAGTCTATAAACGGACAATGTGAACCTCATCGCTGTAATATGCTATCCGTATCACATGTATCCGATCCTCCGTGTGCGAAACGCGATAATAAATGAGATGCGTCGAGTGCCTGCGAGAGAAGTTCTGAGCCAACGATCCCTAGAAGTCCTCCAGCGCGGCTAACGATCTGAATGGCTTGAAACTACCTTATACATTTATCATATAAAACAAATATAACTATAAACAACAATCATCATGAACTATTTTTTATTTAAAATGCTTCAAACTCAAGCAGAAGCAGACAAACAAAAAGCATTATTAACTTTAGAATTACTAGGAAATCATCCAGCAGGAATTGGCGATCATTCAACCGGTGATTTCTACAACAATGCAAACGAGGCTTTAGAAATGCTAGTCGATGCAAACGACAAATTAGAAATGCTTGCAAAAATATATGCCGATACCGATAATCTAAAAGGTATATAAAGGTACTATTAGTTATTGCTAACAATATTGTGGATATCTTCTATGTACATGAAATACCACATTTAATATAATCTATTAATATTGTTAGCAATTCCCTAGCACAACCTATTTAATCCGAGAGGTTTGTGCGAATTATCTTCATAGGATTGTTAACATTTGATTGTTAATAAGTTTTTTAATTTTTTTGAAAAAAAAGTGTCCAAAAATTTTTTTTTACCAATAAAAAGTATTATATTTAACTATAATTAAAAAACAAATAAAAAACATCAAATTATGGCAAAATCATCTAGAGGAGGAAAAACATCCTACGAAAAACAAGACGCAATCATTTCACAATTCGAGCGCATTAATCGTCAACAAGCATGGGAGGCGAAACACGGTAAACAAAACCTAACATTATCCGAGCAACTATTGCGAGATTCTCAAATCCGTAAAGAAAAAGCGGCTAAACAACCTAAACAAGAGGAACGTATATTTTCTCCTGCTTATGCATACAATTATGTTTATGGAAACAAATCCAATAAATAATCATATAATAACTATGAGCGAACAATTAAAATACGTAAGCGAAGAAAAGTACCTTACGTTCATCGAAAACATATACAAAATCGAAGAGCCAGTAAATAACATCAAGGATCAAAAACCTTTAATGGATTTACTTACATATCGTACATATCCTAAAGGTTGGGATACTGATAAATCGCTATCCATCGTAGAAACATTACTTCATTTCTTTGTAAAGGAAGAAGAATATGAAATATGCCATTCAATTACACAAGTTTGGCCAGAAATACTTTTAACAGCAAAATAACAACAAATATGAAATCATTAATCTGGGTAACTCACTCATTTCGTTTAGACTCACGCTTAACTAACAATCTAAAAGGCGATTGTACATTCGTATACTATTCACCATACTACTTTGCAGGTGATCGTGAAAAACAAATACTATCAAACTGTTCAAGCAAAAATATTGAATTGTTTCATTCTTCTATAACTCAGTTTACTGAGGATCTACACTCTAAAGGTTACCCATTTTATGTTTTCAAAGAATCTGATCCTATTTCACATATCAACAAACTTTGCGAAACATACGAGTTCGATCAATTAATTATCGATCAACCATTATTTGCAATGTGGCAAACAATAAATCTAGATAAACTTAACGTACCACATAAACTTATCGATTCAGATTTAGTCGACGATACTGTATATAAAATGACTGCTAAAAGTCGCTGGATGCAACACACCAAACTTTTACAAGATCCTTACGTATTTTCAAGCGAGGCTACTCCATATTCTATTAACGAGCAATCTAAGCCATACCCAAAAGGTCCTAGAATTGATGTACAAGCAATTGTTGAACGAGCATTATTTATATCTAAACAATACAAACATACTCGTGATAAACATAACGGTCAAACCGAACTTTCAACATGGGTTCAAAACGGTTTAATTGATACTCATAATATATTCTTTGCAATTGCAAAACAATTCAAACAAAATGGTGCAGACTTCACAATTAACGATCATGAACATGCAGCAATGTTACGTCAATTCGGTTTTCGTGAAATAACAATATTAAATACACGTAAACGAGACTTAACCATGGAAATGGATCCTAGTGTATGGGCATCTAAACTTATTACCGAAAAGTCTTATATCAATCTTACCGAACAAACTAACCCGGACTCAACTTTAACATTTGATCAAATCCGTAATGCAAATACGCCAAGCGAAGATATCAATCAAATTTTAAGAGAATCGTTTAAAAAGGGCGTAATGCCAAATCGTGCTAGAATGTACTTTGCAGGTTGGATGTTCTATAATTCACCAACAGGTATTGATGCATTAAATTGGATCATACTTACATTTGATCTATTATTAAACGACGGTCAATGTCCTACTAACTATACTCAATCATGTTCCTCAATGAACTTACAATATGGTAAGGTCATGCTGCTTAATAAAAATCGAGTAATGGATCTACTAGCTTATTAACATAAAATTGTTAATAACTTTCCGAAAATAAGTGTCCTAAAATTTTTTTTTACCATTTATTTTTATTATATTTACATATAACAAATTAAACATATATCAAAAAACAACTTATGGCAAATCAAAAACCAAAAAAAGCACGTTTAAAACTTACCCGAATGGCCGATGTAAAATTCGATCCAAAAATCTTTAAACCTATGCTTACAAAAACTCCCGTCGATTACATGTTTTCAAGCGATGGAGGTTTCTTCCCTGCTACAAACTACATGCTTATTGGAGATCCCGGAATAGGAAAATCTACATTCGGCCTCGATATTCTTGCCGAAATACAAGCCAACGATCCTACCAAAAAAGTACTATTCATATCTGGCGAAATGAATCAAATCGATATGTTCGGTTACGTACAACGTTACCCAAAATTCAAAAACATACAAACATTATTCCTTTGCGATTATCTCGATTCTAATCCAAAAGAAATCATCGAGAGAACTTTCAAATTAGGTTGGGACATTATCCTTATCGATTCTTTCATCGAAGTTCAAGAAGCAGTACAATCATCTAATCGCATGCCAAGGACTCACGCTGAAAAATGGTTTATCGATCTTATGGTTACTCATAATAAAGGCGCTAATCGCGGTAAACATTATACTTCATTCCTTGCAATTCAACAAGTAACTAAAGGAGGTAATTTCGTCGGTTCTAATAAACTAAAGCACAATACAACAGGAATGTGTGAACTTCGATATTCTAACGAGTTCGCTGGTGATAGATACATTAAATTTACTAAAAATCGTCGAGGTTACAAATACGAAAAACTATTCTTTGATCTTGAAAATTCAACAGGCTCTGTAAATTACGATATCAAACGTTTAGAAAGAGACGAAGAAATAAAGCAAAGAATCGCTAAAGAAAAAGATAACATGCTTAAAGAGGAAGAACTATTCAATATGATGTTTTCTCGTCAAGAGCAAACTAATGAAGAAAAAAACAACGAACAATAAATCGAAACTTTTATCAGGAATCAACATATAATTAATAATTAAATAAACAACAATATGAACTTATCAAAACAAATCTCACAAGAGCATTGGAATTCGTTTAAAAACGCAACTTCAACTAAACAACCAATGCGTAAAGAAATCAACCTTAACGAGCTTAAATTTATTACTCTCGATACCGTTGATTATCATGGACTTCGTTTAGTAATGAGCAAACGAGCAGTAAAAGATATTATGTCGGTGTTAGGGTTAGCGCAAACATTCGGTGGTAAACTTAATTCGGTATTTGGTGAACAATTCACTAATACACTTCTTAATACTATGAAGGACGCTATCTCATCGAAAAAAGGTTTAAACGTAACTCTTCTAGTTTCACCAGATCGAGTAATTCAAAGAATCCATAAAACTGGAAGTTCATGGGTGTCTACCGAAAACTTCTTCGATATTGTCGAGAGTACTATCGATAAAAACGGTCTTATCGTTTCTAACGTGGAAAATGATAATAACGGAAACATCATCGTAAAAACAACTAATCCAAATTCTGAGTTCGGAATTACAGGAAGTGGTTTAGATTCTAAACAAGAGGTATTTCAAGGAGGATTAAACTTTCAACGAACATACAATGGTTTAGAAGTCGATCCATATATGTACCGATTATGGTGTACTAATGGCCTTGTAACTAAGGAATTCGAAGAGAGTATTAGAATGACTAACATTACACCACAAGCATTCGAACAATTTCACAAAAACCTCGAACGAATCGAAAACAATAACTTCGTTCCTCAAGGATTCGTTGATAAAGTAAAAATTGCAGCGAACACCCCAGCTTCATTAAACGAAATGGAACGAGCTATTCAAACAATTCAACGAAATTCAAATTGTGAAGATACTTCAATACTACCATTCGTTAACTATGGCGAAACATTCAATGCATTTAAGAAAATGGGTATTCAACCAGGCGAATTAACACATGGGCAAAAGAAAAACGCTCGAACTAAAGAATCTGTATGGGATATCGTTAATGGAATTACCGATTTTGCATCTCATGATTATGGCTTCGAAGTAAAAGATTCAGAAAACACTAGAAATCAAATGATGGTGGAAGCAGGAGCGCTTTTAACTAAATCATACGACACACAAAACCTTCTAGTAGCTCAACCTTTCTAAGATTTAATTTTTAATTTGTTGTTAAGCGATTAAGGCCACCTTCGGGTGGTCTTTTCGTGATTGTAGAGAATGTGCAAAAATGATATTAGTATTATTAGATATCAAGCATATAATGATATCTGCCATATCCTAATTAACCACTGCCAATAATATTTGAACAAATTATACCTCTTGAATAAAAAGTACGAGGTCAGTACTGCCTTTTATTGATCGATGCCAAAGGTCTTTTGTGATTTGAATTTTTTCATTGATTGGTAGTTTAATAGGTAACTCATTATCAAACTGAAATTCCCAATCGTTTTCATTAATCGCAAAAATGATACGATCACTTTCATCACAATGCCATTTCAGATCAGAAGGATTTAAGTCTTTAGAAAACTTTCTAATCCAAGCATGTGTTGTGATTTTAAAATCTTCGAATACCCTTTCACCAATCTTTGCAGGTGATGATATGAATTCTGTAATAAGTTTTTGAAAAGCTTCTTGTTTTTCTTCGCAAGTTTTACACTTTGCCATATTGTTGTTGTTTACCAAGGATCGTTAGTTTTCAATCCTAATTGTGATGCGAATAAATGAATGTTACAAGACCACCATCTTGCAGTGTTTTGATCCTTTTGTTGCTTACATTTGTGTCTGGCTAAGAAAGATTTTCTACGACCTTCATCTTCATGCTTTTTTCTAACGTCTGGTTTACCAGCAGCAGGAGCTTCACCAAATCCTAATGCAACCGCTTTGATTAATCCAGTATCAGGATCTTTGTCTCCATTCTTATTTGGTCGATATACTAAGAATAAATTTTCAGTAGGTTCGTTTTTCTTTCTTAAGTGTGGATCATCTAAAGAAACGGTTGTTTTCTTTTTAGTTTTTCTATCGTAATAAGTTCCTTTTTTACCGGTCTGTAAACGTTCAACTATATAAGCATCATCTTCACTTAGATTAATTTTACCTTCACTATGTAAAGATCTTACTTCATTGACTAGATCATGATATGCATCAGATCCTAATCTAAAGATTGATTCGGTAATAGAAAGCTTATTATCAATGTGATATTTAAGACCTTCACTGACTTTGCCGTATTCGTTTCTTGTTAATAGTTTCATAGTTTATATATTTAAGTCTTTCGGTTATCCTCGATCCATTTCTTAAAGACTGGAACTGAATCACGCATTCCTTGTGTTTGATTAGCAGAATGCTTTGCTCGATTCATCATAGTTGTTGCGATTGCCATAGCATGCATATGATCCTTTTTCTTTAATTTGTCTATTATTTTAATAGTATCTAATGCCTTTTCTTTAGATCCATATCCTGTACCTTTTACAGCATCCTTTTTACCAGGACTATATAAGGTGGTTCCTTTCTTCTCGTTTAAGAATTGATTGAATGATTTAATATCCATTAGTTATCTTCCTAGTTTTTTTACAAGATCAGTCATATCTAATTTGATCGCATAACCTGCACCAACATAATCTTCGAATGGCACGAAAAACATTTTAGTTTTCTTCATAGCAAATATTGCTAATTGTTTACAAATATCAAGTTTGCTAGTATTACCAAGTGAATCTATTTTATCTAGATCCTTAGATGTTTTAGGTATAAAGGCTATAACGGTTCCATCAACTTCAGCTCTAGTTGAGTTGATCACTGTAAATTCTGGATATGCACTAGGTAATTCAGAATTTTTATCTTCGCTTTTTAGTAATACTTGTTTACCTTCATTTATTCTAAATTCTTCGAATGAGTCTATGTTCATTTTTTCTTTTTGTTTTTGTCTATCCATGTTCTGAAAATTTTCATAGCATCTCGCATTCCCTGTGTTTGATTTCTATGTTTCTTAGCTCGAGTTTCCATTGTAGTTGCAATTGACATTGCCCAAGTCCTCTCACCATCTTTCATTAATTTATCAAGTTCACCAACGGTATAATTTGCCTTTTCTTTATTGGCATAACCAGTTCCTTTAATAGCATCTTTACCACCTTTAGAATATAGTCCAATATCCGGTGGATCTTCTTTGTAATATCCACGCTTTCTTGTATGACCAACCAAAGGTTTTTTACGATCTTTATTCTTAATTTCATTTAACGCTTCCATTACTTCCTTTTCGTCTACTTCATCACGTCCTAATTGCTTTTTAACTTCATCTCGAGTCTTTTCCATTTTATCAGCATATTTAGGATCTTCATTTCTTCTAAATACTATTTGCTGAGTCAATGAAGCTTGTATTCTTGCAAGATCTCCTTTACGAGTTTTAATTAGCCAAGCTGCAAGATCCTTAGGATTTAATTCTTTAAATTTTCCATTAGCATCTGGTGCGTCTGAATCTTTCCATTCTAACTTTTCAGCTTCACTTAATGATGGGTCGTTATTATGGCCACATTCGTGACATACATACATATCATCGCCACCGTCTTGTAAGTTCCAACTCCAGTCGCAATTATCACAATCAACTATGTTAACTGATACCCTTTCATTTAAGAATTGACTGAATGATTTAAGTTTCATTATATAAGTTTTGCCATTTTACCAAGTCTACCATCAGGTCCTGGATTAGCTTTAGTTCCAATTGTTTTACCACCGGTTAAGAACGAATTTACTCTAGCATAACCCCATTGTTCTTGTGTAGCACCAGGTCTGTGACCAGCTTTCCAAGCAGCCATACCTTTTCGCATTACTGCTCGTAATATTTTGATATCAACTCCTGTATCTTCTTGTTTATTCTTTAAAGCCTTTTCAATATCAGGGTTTTTTATCTTTCCTGCACTAAGAAGTTTATCATCAGCTTTACCATCATCATCTTTGGCAGCTTCATTAATAGATAATCCTTCATTCATATATAATCCTTTCACCCACTCTTCGGAATCTTTATCTCTAGGAACTTTATCACCATATTCATCAAAGAATTTTTTAATAAAGTCTTTAACGTTTTTTGCTTCTTTAGATAACAAATGAATATCACTCATTACGCTTTCAGATAATCCCATTTCCTTCATTGTATAATCAATGATCTTATCTAATTCATCTTGTTTAAGTCTGTTAGTTATTGGCATTGAATTTAAGTGATTCATTAACGTATCTTTATCAGCAGACTGACCTTTAAGTTGTGAAGCTAAATTTCTAGCAGCAGATTGTAAAAATCTATCAGAAGCAGCTTCAAGAACAGATTCGTTCTTTTTGCCATATTTCTTATTGTAAGCATCAGTATACTTAGATGTTTTTACCTTACCTTGCTGTTGAGCTTTTTTATCACCAGGTAATTCTTTGTATGCTGCCGGATCATCCGAATCCATATCAGCCTGTTTTGTAATCTGGGATTTTTTCTTATTAGCAGTAGATTTAGGAAGATCTTTGTAATATGCCTGTTGAGCCTTTGTTACGTCAACTTCAACATCGTCATCATCCTTTTTCTTTGCTTCGAATAGAAATTCTTTAAATGAATGTAGTTTCATATTGTATTATTGTTTTGTTATTAGTTATATATTTAATGATAATCGCGTAATAATTCAAATATTTCGTCTAATGCTTCGTGTCTATGATTATCTTTTAAAATTATTTCATTAACGAATTTAGAACCTTTAACTTTAGGAACTTCATGTATTGCACTATCGTTTGAAAACTTTAAATCTATTTGAAAGCGATCTCCACAAAACATCATAATGCTATTTTTACCTAATCTTCCTAATACCATTGCAAACTGTTGTTTAGTAAGATTTTGAAATTCATCTATTATCACAGCTGCATTATCGAAGGTTCTTCCTCTAAAATGTGCTAATGATACTAATTCAACTGCATCAGTTTCATGCATTTTTTCTAATAGATCAGGTTTGTTATAGACTTTACGCATATTTGATTTGATGGGTATCATCCATGGCTCCATTTTAGCTTCTTCGCTTCCTGGTAAAAAACCAATGTCTTCAGTTGATACTGTAGGACGTGTGATTATTATTTGATTTATATTTCTTTTAAAATATAAGTCTAATGCTACTTGAACTGCTAGTAATGTTTTACCAGATCCAGCTTTACCTACTATAAAATTAAATGGGCGTTCAAGAATTAATGATTTCGCTTCCTTTTGCTCTTTTGACAAACTTATAGAAAAGCGAATGTTACCTTTGGGTGACTTTCTTTCAGTATTAGTTTTTGGCATAATGTGTAAATTTTTAGTGTGTATTTATATTAGTGAATTTAGTTAAGTCAACTGTCACAAACTAGTGTGGTGACTTTTTCACTTATTTAGAACTATGAAGGTGTTGAAAAAATTCTTCAGACTTTGCTTCGATTTTATCGATATCTTCTTGTGGAGCATCTGTATCTTTTAGATGTTTGATAAGTTGCTTATAGTTAGAATACATGGCATTAATGTACTCTAATTTTCTTTCACCAGGATGATGAAGTTTAATGTGACTAGGATGAGATAATTCGTTAATCTTGAATTCCTCGAATGATTCTTGTAACGCCATAGTTTTTTTTAATTTTGATTTTATTATATATTTCGATGCCACATGACGAATAAATAAAATTCTTAAAATACTCAAGGCTATGGAAAAACAAAAAACAGTCCGAACCCTAGAATCTCAAAAAAAGGAACTTCAAGATCAAATTGAGGATATCCAAAAAAGCTGCAAGCATCCTGAACTAAAAGCAAACTTTATACAAAATCATAAAGGTGGTGATAAAAAAGTTATGATGGTGTGTACTGAATGTGATGCAGCTGTTAGATATCCATCATCAGCCGAATTGAAAGATTTTTGTGCTTGAAACTACTGAAACATTTCATCATATAATATTTATTAAAAAATTAAACAACATACATTATGGCAAAAGGCGGTAGACCAGACAAAGAAAATATGATCGTAGGAATGTTCTCAAAAATTGCAAGAGAATACGATCGTCAAAAAAAGAAAGAAGTTCGTGAAGCAAAACGTAGTGGTAAATTCTATAAGATAGATAATCCAGAACTGCTTCCTATACCTGAACAGATTAAGTATTTTCGAGATTTAGAAAAACATGAAGGAGGTGATTCACAGTATAAAAAAGAATATACTAAAGCAGAAACACCTAAGCCATATCATTATATGCACAAAATAAAATAACAAAAATGGAAGACGATTTCAATTTCGATGATTTCTTTAAAGGTTCTGATAACGATGGTTATGGAGACCGAGATCCTGATAATGATGGATTAGCAGAGAAGATCGAAGCTTTTCAAAACAAAGTAAAAGATACTGCAATGAGAGAAGCATATAACTTTATAGAAGAAGTTGGAATTTTATTCTGGGTGCGTAGAGATATGTACGTTAAAAACGATCGAAAGACAAACATTTTAAATTCAATGATTCTTTACTTTCAAGAAACAGAAGAATATGAAAAATGTGCGTATTTAGTTAAAGGCCTTAAGGCAATAGAATTATTTAAAAACGAAACAACAAAAACAAAGTAACATGGCAACATTAAGAATGATTAACCTCCAAGACGTGGAGTGTTCAAAACCACTAAAGCAATTAACACTTCGTGATCGAGGTGTAGTAAACAACATTTTAGCAGAGTATGTAGGAAAAGATACTAGGCAATTAAAAACTATTCTTAGCGATTATTTAACTCATCGTGATCTTGAATATCAAGGTGCTCGAATCACACAAGACGATGATCAATGGTTAAGAGTTGAAATTCACGTAGGAAATTTTGGTGAACATAGAGGTACTACATACTTCTTTAAACAAAGACATCCAAACAATCCTAAACCTGCTCCATTAACATAATATATCAAGGCATATCATATAAATATAGTGACTACTGTTAAAAGCGGTAGTCATTTATTATTATGTGAAACTTTTAATATTAATCTTCATATAATAATACATTAATCAAAAATAATTTAAAACATGGAAAAATTGTCAAGTATTATTAATTCGTATTGGTTCAAATCAGCAGCAGTAGCTGCAGTCGGTGTATTCATATGGATTAACGGAAACCCACTTTGGGCAGGTGTTGCATTTGGTTGGGCTGCTAATGAATTTATGGAATACCTAAAACCAAGTAAATAACCATTAGCATATTGCCTTCGGAAAAACTATTTTTCAATAACATTCGACAAACTGAAATGTTAGGAAATAGTTTAAAGGATTTTTAATAATCTATCAACCGAAGATTCGTTGAGAGCGTCCAGGATCTGTGAACGGAGGTGTAGGAATATGTAAAAGGAATTACCTACAATAAAGGAGTACCAACTATCCAAATCTCCTTTTTATACTTTCATCTTCTATTGGTAAGATATTAGATTTATTTCTAAAGAACAGAGTTCGATTCTCTATGAAAGTACAACTGTTGCCTCCATCAAAAATAAACAATAATAATATGGAAACAACTTTGATTGTATTGAGTGTTATATCAACATTAGCAGTGGTTCTACTCCTTTGGACTTCAGTTAGTTTACGTTCAGTACAAAAAACGTTAAAGGAAACAGAGTCTCGTATAACAGATATGGAATATAGAATATCTACAGAAAACGAGCATATACATCACCGAATAAGCGATGAAATTCGTAGTGTTAATGATGATTTAAAAAAGAATTCGAAAGAAGTCTATGACGAAATCAAAAACATATACGAAGATCTCGATAAACGCTTTGATAATAGCTATCGAAGTATTTATGAATTTAGAGATTGGGCAAAAGAACAAATCGAACGTCTAATTGAAAACGACTTAAACAAATAAATTTAACGGAGACAACAGTTAACGGGTAGCTTTTTAGTTACCCGTTTTTTGATTGAAACTACTTTAAAATAGCATCATATAATATCTAAACAATTTAATTATGTTAGAGTTACTAGAATTTACATTTCAATCGTTTTGGCACTTCATAGGAGTTATATTTCTTATTGCCACTATCGGTACTACATTAATCCCAAATATTAATATCAACAATTACAAAAGCAAAAAATCAAAGAATGAATAAAATTATTTTAGTCGGTAAAGCCGCTGCTGGAAAGGATCATATGAGAAAAATCTTACAAGGTCGTGGATTTAATTATGGCGTTTCTTATACTACTCGTCCAAGACGTCCTGGTGAAATTGATGGAGAAGATTATTACTTTATGGATGAATCAGAATTTAAGGAAGGTATCGAAAATAAAATTTGGTATGAGTGGGTAGAATTTAACGGTTGGTACTATGGAACTACTAATCAACAATTCTTAGAAACTTGTAATCTATTCATTATGACACCTAAAGGTATTTCACATATCGATTCTATTGAAAGAAAAAAATGTACAATCATTTATTTAGATATATCTGATACTACAAGATCTGCAAGATTATCTCAACGAGGAGATGCAAATGATACAATCGAAAGGCGAATGTATCACGATGATTTAGACTTTAAAGATTTTAAAGACTATGATTTAACAATAAACAATTCAAATTTTTAACAATAAACAATAAAACAATGATTAACTACAATTACAAAGATCACAAACGACCACAAGTAAAACAATGGTCAAATCTAGTATTTCCATCTTGGGCATTGCCTGGAGGTTGGGATACTCTCGAAGTCGAAACTTCAGCAAAAGAACAATCAACCTCTTATTTTATGTGGGGTAAACTTCATCCAAAGGAAGGACCGTACGAAGATTTCTGGGGAGTGAAATGGCCATTAGGTCATCGTATAATTTTACGAATCGTAGAATTTAAAAGTGCCGAAGAATCGGCATATAGATTTTCAGTGTGCTCTTCACGTCATTGTAATAAGCATACAACGAAACGTTTTCAAACGTTAGAAGAGGCTATGGAATATGCAACTAAAGAAATGATTGCAACCACTAGAAAATTTGATAAAATACATAGTACAACAACTCCTATATGGGACACTAAAGAAATAAATAACAATGACCTTAATTTTAACACAGAGCAGTAAAACTGGAAAGAATTACGAATTAGCACATGATTGTAAAATTCTAATTAAACATTTTTCAGATATAGATGCTGATATTAAAAACTTCGATGATGATATCGATTTAACTTTATATAATGAAGTTTTAATGGTTGTTCCCGAATGGAACAGATCTATTCCGTTTACTTTAAAATCTTTAATCGATAATTCTGGTTGGCCATCTTTATTTAAAGATAAACAAGTATGGATGATCGGTACTAGTGGAGGATTTGGCGGTAATCTAATAGGATTAAGCCATCTAAATGATATTCTAGATTATGTAGGAGCTATTGTAAAACGTCCTAAAGTATATATTGAGAACATGGGAGATTTTGACCGAGAAGGTCCTCAGGGTATGGCTACTCAAAAACTTATTATGGATATAATTAAACAAATATGTTCAAATTATCAAAACGTATAAGCATGATTAAACATAATATCGAAGACCATCAAAAGATCGTTACGGATGAATTAGATAATTTAGATACATTCCTAAATGATCTTCCTAGCGACATTAAAGATGTAAAAGAATTAAATGAAGTAATAGGAAATAACAAAGATATGTCAAGAGCTTACGATTTAGGAAGGCAAGAAGCCTTCACTGAATTCAAATCGATGCTAAATGATATTCGTAAAAATTGTTAATAACTTTCCGAAAATAAGTATCAAAAAATTTTTTTTTACCATTTATTTTTATTATATTTACATATAACAAATTAAACATATATCATTATGCAAAAACAAATCGATCAGCTTGAAGCAGTCTTTTCATTTCTAGAAGAAATGCGATCAACTACTTCAAACAATCAAAAACTGCAAATTCTAAAGGATAATCATCCTAATGAATTCCTTGCTAAAGTATTCAATTACACGTACAACCCATTCTTTAAATATGGCGTTCACAAACGAAACATTCTTAAAAAACCAGATCTAGAAAAACCATCTTACGAATCCGTAGATTTATTCTTTTTACTAGATGCATTACGTTTAAGAACTATTACTGGCCATACCGCAATTGGCGCTATCAATTCATATACAAAGAATTTAACTCCTTATGCTAAGGAAGTTTTCTTTAATATTATCGATAGAGATTTACTTATGCGAGCATCCACCGCTTCAATTAATAAAGTATTCAAAAATTGTATACCAACATTTAGCGTTGCTCTTGCCGCTTCATATAAACCTGATATGGTTAATTTCGAAGATACAAACCAACAATGGTACGGATCACGAAAACTCGATGGTGTAAGGTGTTTAGCGATTAAACAAGATGGTGATGTTAAATTCGTATCACGAAGCGGTAAAGAATTTAACACACTCAATAAAGTAAAACAAGAAATACTTGCACTTGATTGCGATAACGATTTTGTTTTAGACGGTGAAATGTGCATGATCGATTCAAACGGTTCCGATGATTTTCAAGGTATTATCAAACAAATACGTAGAAAAAACCATACCATCGATAATCCAAAATTTCTAGTATTCGATTGTTTAACACTCGAAGAATATGAATCTCGAACAGGTACTACTAAATTAAACGATCGTTTAAAGCGTTGTGCAATCGATGCAATCGAATCGTATACTAACTTACATACACTTTCTGTACTCGAACAAGTACATCTTACAACAGAAACACAATTTGCCGAAATGGTGAGTGATGCTGAAAAACAAGGTTTTGAAGGTATTATGGTAAGAGCAAATACACCTTACGAAGGTAAGCGATCTAAAAATTTACTCAAAGTAAAGAAAATGCACGATAACGAATATACTGTTAAACGATGCGATCTAGGTGATATGCGCTTTGTAGAAAGCGGTAAAGAAGTAATTAAAGATGTATTACGAAATATTATCGTCGAACATAAAGGTTTCGATGTAGCGGTAGGATCCGGATTCTCAAAAGAACAACGAGAATATTATTATTCAAACCCGAACGAACTTCTAGGTAAAACAGTTACCATACAATATTTCGAAGAAACAAAAAATCAAATGGGAGGTCTAAGTCTTAGATTTCCAGTAATCAAACATATATACAAAAATGGAAGAGACTGCTAAATTAAAATACGTAAACCGATATGGCGATGAATATGAATTCGCTAAAGTAAATGAAACTCAATACCTTTGTACAGGACCTTGGAGTTATTGTAGATTTTCAATGGATGAGAAAAAGAATTATACATTCATCGATCCTAGTGGTGGGCCTTTCATAGGCGTATCTCAAAATTTGCATGAAGAATTACACCAAGATTTACCTAACAAAAACATATCAAAAATCGATTGGACCGATGATGGTGTACTAATTAGTATTGAAACAAATTGATTAAATCAACATATAATATAAAACATAAAATACAACAAACATGCGAAAAATTAAAACACAAAGAGAAAAAGAGCTTTACGGCGAAATGATTAACGTTGAATCTGAACAATATCAAAATATGGTTCGAGGAAATTTCATTCGTGAATTCGAAAAAGCCTTTACCGTATTTAACAAAATCAAACTTTCAGATTTGGATGAAACATTCACTGGCCTTCAAGGAGATTTACTCAGGTTAAAAGGTCAATTCGAGCAAAAACTTATGCTTGTACAACACGTTGAAACTGGAAGGTGGTTTAAACTACCAACATCCGAAGTTCAATTAGGATTCATACAAAAACGTGAATTAGAAGCTTTAGAAAATAATCAATAACTAAATATAGAGGAGTCGAGTACGCTGTAGTTAATGGTGGTGTTAAAAAATGAAAAAGGGTTTAGAGTAATTTGAACGCAAGCAAACCATTAACCAGAAACCCTGAAACACCCAAAGCCTCCTCTTATATTAATTTCTTTAAATCAAGATATATAATTTATGGACGACAAACTTCCTATAATAATTCGTAAAAAACGAAGTCCTCGTTATATAGTCATTATGGCAGATCCTTATATGAATGATAAGGATGATCCTGATTGGTTTGTTAGAATTAGTTATAGGAAGAACAATACCCATCAAGAAACTGACCATTCAATAATCATTAAAAAGGGATTATCAACATGGACTAAAGGTTTTAAAAAACAAGGATACGAGCCTTACAAAGATTTTGATATGGCTAATCTAGAAAAAACAACTTTAAAAAACTAATGAGTGTAATTAAGAATTTTGAAGATTTTGTATCAGAAAGTCATGGCATGGATAAGGAATTAGAAAATGCAAGAATGATGAGAGGAAGTGCTGAAGGTTTAACTTCATGGGCTGAACGTAAAATTGCAGAATCAAAACCTGAAAACTTCAAAGAGGGTATAATCAATCCATTACAAGAAGAATTAACATTACCTATAAACGAAAATCCTACTAACAAAAAACTTAAGTTAGAGGATGAAGATGATGAAGATCCATATAACCCATCTATCATAAACAAAGACGCTGCCAAAACTGCTGGTGGTAATGTAGCATATCACGAAATGACTGAAGGTGGTATGGGCGATAATCAAGTCGCTGGTCAACCAGTATTTACTCAACATGTGGATAAATCTAAACAAGGTTATCAAGATGCTATGTATTACGAGGAAGATGCTGAGGATGAAGAAGAATAATCTAAAAACAAATTAAGTGATGATAGAAAACTTTTCTGATTTCGTAAATGAGTCTTTAGATGATATTAAATATGGAAAAAAACGTGATCATAAACAACTCGAAATAGCCATAGACGATCTTCCTATGATCGACCCTCCAGCTAATTCTTCTAATCAAACTAAACAGGAAATTGAAGAAATAAAGTCAATGCCTATCGCTAACGAATTTGATATTTCTAATGATAAAAATTTCTCAGATACATTTGCAAAATATCTCTCAGATAATAATGTTCCTATTACGGAAGATCAAATAAGCAAATATTCTACAAGAATCAAAGATATTGTGATTGCATTAAAGAATCATTATGATCGTCCTAGACCAGCACAATTAGCATCATATCATGGAATAAACTTAAAGCCATATCCTTCAAAAAGTGCTGACAGTGCATCATATCCATCAGGTCACTCAGTACAGCCATTCGCAATAGCAACAGTGCTATCAAAAGAATATCCAAAATTAAAAGATGGTTTATTTAAATTAGCTGATGAAATAGCTAAAGGCCGAATGCGAATGAAAATTCATTATCGATCTGATTATGAGTATGGAAAACTTTTAGGCAAACAAATAGGAGATACCCTATCCATTAACTGAAACTATATTAACCTTTCTGCATATAATAATTAAATTTACATTTATATGCAAAAACACTTAGAATTCGATACCTTTGAACATGCTTATATTGGCAATATTCAAAATATCGTTAGTAATCCTGAATATGAATTTCAATCACGTATTGGAGATTGTTGGGAAATAACTAGATATTCTTACGAAGTTAAAAATCTAGATTCATACAAATTTGATAATCAAGATCTAGGTAAATTAGACTATGATTATATAGAAACTTTTTATGATTGGGTAATATCAGGTTCTACCGATGCACAGGAAGCATTTAAAGAATATCCTAATGTTGCTAAATTTTTAGCTAAACCGGAAAATACAAATCTACCTAAAAACTTTAATACATTCTACGGTCCTAGAATCGTTGGTCAAAAGCCTGCAATTATTAAAGAACTTACAAACAATCCTAATTCAAGAAGAGCTGTTATATCTATATTAAAAGACAGTGATCTAGATCTTTTAGGTACTGATGAAAAATTAGAATTTCCTTGCACCGACTCAGCTACATTCATAATTCGAGATGGTAAATTAAATTGCCATGTTCATATGAGATCTCAAAATATGGTTACCGTAGTTAAGCTCGATATGTATATGTGGGCTAGATTTACTTGTGAAATGGCTAAAGAATTAAACGTTGAAAATGGAATATTCTCATCTTCTATCGTTTCTGCACATGTATTTGAACGAGATCAAGAATACTTACAATCAATTAACATAATATCATAATGAAAAAAACAAAAATTTTCTATGCAGTACAAGTTTCAAACTTTACTCAAACGGACTTAGGCCCAATGTGGCTTTTACGAAATGATGCATGTACCAATATAATGGTTGGTATTGTTTCTACGTTACTTAAAGATCGTGAAGATTACGAGTTTCTAATTAAACTTCCTTTCGAAGAGGATTGTTTAGATACTCCAAATCTATTTGAATTATTCGATGAAGAATGTCATGATAGAATTAGTTTCTTACGAGAACATATACCTATCAGTCCAGTAACAAGTCGATTTAACTTTGATATGAATTTTTATTTAGAAGAAAAAATATGGCTTTCTGATATTGATGTTATGATCAACGATGAAAATACATTAACAAAAAACTGGAATGTATTTTTTAAATCGATTGGTATGCATGTTCCTATAATGTCAACTAACTATTTTCTAGATTCGCCATTAGCTAATAAAGTCGATGAAAAAATTCGATACTATGAACGTCAAATGGAATCTTTTATTAATTCTGATATTGCAGTTTTTCAATGTGAAGCAGGAATGAACGAAGCAATGGAAGCTTATGATATATTATTTAAATCACGAGATTTAATCAAACAAAAATCAGTATGGGGTGTTGGTTGCCATGCTCAAGAAATAATGAATTATCATACAAATGAAGAATACTCTAAACCTGTTATTTACTTTGGCAATAGGATATCAGATACCGCAAATCGATATACAAACTATGATTCATTTGCTGAAGCAATCGGCAAACTATCTAAAATTACGGATATTGAATTTGAGGCTATAATGTTAAATCCTACTCGTAAAGTTACCGATAAACAATTAAATCTAATTAAAGAATTATCAAATGATTCTGTCGAAGTAATGTCTAATAAAGATAAATTCACTCGTGAAGATTATTTAAAATTCATTAATCGAGCACATATATCTGTTAATCTATTCGTTACTGAAGTTCATGGTGGTGTCACTCATTGTGAAGCTATGCTTGCTAAAAATGTATTAGTATTACCTAACGTTAATAACTACAAAACTAAATTCGAAAAATTAGATAATGAATATCCATTCTTAGTAGGTGTTGATAAGGAACAAACTCATAAACCTGACACCGATCAAATCGCCGAAAAATTAAAACAATCATTAGAATTATATCAAAACGATCGTAAAGAATTTGATCGATTAGGTGAAGATTGCTTTAAACTAGCATATAAATATGAATCATATGAAAGTGCATCTAATCGAATTCAAAATGATATTGATAATTTAACATACACAAAAGAAACATTATAGTACTAATGTCATATAATATTTAAATCTTATATTAATGGCAAAACTAATAATTTTAGAAGGTACATCAAGAACAGGCAAAACGACTATAGCTAATTATTTAAAAGATAATGGCTATGGTCGTATTATTTCATTAAAAAATAAAATGCCAGATGATTGCGATTTAACTTCTTTTTACAAAGGTACCTTTATGTCTTATGATGCTTTCTTTCAAGCATTTCCTGACGAAACATTTATTTTAGATAGGGCATTCTTAAGCGAAATGGTTTATTCAGCACACTTCAAACGTAAAAGATCTATTCATAATGATTACATCCAAGAATTTATCAAATCACATGACATTAAGTTGTTTCACTTATGGAACAAACATGAAGACTACGTTAAACGAAAACCTAAAGAATCGTTCATGTATTCAATCTCAGACTATAATGAAATTTTACAATTGTTTGGCAAAGCGTTAGATATTTGCGAAAAACTAGATTGGACTACAATAAATACTTCAGAATACACAATCAATCAATCAATCAATATAATAAAAGATAACTTATGGAAGAAATAAAAAAACCAATAGCTATTGTCACTGGATCTGGTGGTCTTATTGGATCACAATCAGTTAAGTTTTTACATGACAAAGGCTTCTATGTAGTAGGTATCGATAACGATATGCGATCATACTTTTTTGGTGATGAAGCATCTACTAAAGAAAATAATTCAGCATTGCTTAATGACTATGAAGATTATGAATCTCATAACATTGACATACGAGATTATCGAGAAATGTTTAATTTGTTTAATCATTATGGTGATTCTATCGAGATCATAATTCATACAGCTGCACAACCATCACACGATTGGGCTGCTAAAGAACCATTAACAGATTTTAGTGTTAATGCAACAGGTACTGTTAATTTATTAGAAGCAACTAGAGTGTGCTGTCCTAAAGCTACATTTATATTTACCTCAACAAACAAAGTATATGGTGATACACCAAACTATTTAACATTAGCCGAAACCGATACTAGATATGAATACTTAGATGGTGGCTTTAATCCAGGAAGTATCGACGAAACCATGTCAATCGATCAATGTAAACATTCAGTATTTGGTGCATCAAAAGTTGCTGCTGATATTATGTGTCAAGAATATGCAAAATATTGGGATATGAATATAGGAATATTTCGTGGTGGTTGCTTAACTGGTCCTAATCATGCAGGTGCAGAATTACATGGATTCTTATCTTATTTAATTAAATGCATGGTTAACGATAAACCATATACAATCTTTGGGTATAAAGGAAAACAAGTTCGAGATAATATTCATTCATGGGATCTTGTTAATATGTTCTGGCATTACCATAAGAATCCTAAACCTGGTGAAGTATACAATGCAGGTGGCGGTAGAAATAATTCAACATCTATACTAGAAGCAATTGATTCTGTAAACGAATTAAGAAAAAGTGATGATCTTGAACCATGGACTAACTATACATTATCAGATCAAGCTAGAAGCGGTGATCACCAATGGTACATATCAGATTTAAATAAATTTAAAAGCCATTATCCGGAATGGGATATTACAATATCTCTTAACGAAACAATACGCCAAATATATGAAGCAGAAAGAAAAAAAGTACACGATAGGAGTACTTCTTTATAGCAGTGTAGGTACTAAAACTTCAATCTTATTATCCGAATTCTTATTCTTCAATAAATTTGCAGAGTTGAATCCAGATACTAAGTTTGTTTTTATACCAGTGACTCGTACAATCCATAAAAAAGTATCTAAGTATTTACATCTATTAGAAGACCATGTTGATTATGATATGTTGTTAGTAGATAAGCCTGGTGAATTGTATAAATTAAATAACAATTTTTCAGGATTCTTTTCGTATATGCTAAGAAATAATTTCTTTGGAGGTGCTATGGATCCTAGATGTAAAATGAATTATATCATGTGTTCATATGTTACTAACGAGTTAAATAAACCTTTATTCTTTAGATTGCCTGATTCTGAATATAATTATTTAGATTATCGTAAAATGGCAGATACTCGAATTAAGCATAATACATCAGGCCCTAAATTTCTAGCCGATAATAAAAAAGCAGTTACTATGCTTATGGCTTGGGATAAAATAAATTATGATAATGTTTATTGGATAGCTAATGGATCAGATAAAATATATGACTGGGCTCCTAATGTATTAGTAAATAATATCAAACCTTTATTATTAGAAGATGGTATTGAAGATAGTTTATCTAGAATTATATATGTTTCTGATGATATATTATTTGGATATCATGAAAATTTAGATCGATTAAAATTAGATGCTAGTGATAACGATAATAAGATATGTTATGCAGGATTTCTTAAAGGCAGTGTTGCAGAAAAAAGACCTAAGATATTAAAACAAATTTTTAAAAAGAATTCCTATAATATTCCTACTCGGATATTTGGACCTGGATCTAAAGACATACCTGAAATACAAAACAAAAAAAATATAGAATTAATAGATGATTCAATACAGGGAGATGATTTCTATAAATTCTTAAATAAACAATTAGCAATAATACATTTCGGTAAAGGTAAAGAAAATTATTCTTACATATCGAAATCAATTTATGATTGTGCAATTGCAGGTGTGCCATCTTTAATATATTTGCCCTGTGATACAAATAGAATTATATTTGATGATGATCGTTTTTATTTTTCTAGTGAAAAAGAATTAAAAAAATTATATGAAAAACTTCAATCTCCAGATATCCGTAAGGAATATTTAGATGATCAGAGAGAATGGATTGAAAACACATTGAGTAATAAAATGTATCCACATTTCATTTTTTCTGACCACTGTGAAGAACAAATATATACTATATCTAAATTATTTTAATATGGCAAACGGAGTATACAAAGTTACAGAAGAATTCGAACAGAAAATATGTGACTATACTGGAGCATCTTATGCGGTGACAGTAGACAATCAATCAAATGGTCTTTTTCTAGCCTTAATGTATGAAAAAGTAAAAGGTAAAGAAATAACAATACCGGCAAGAACATACCCATCAGTACCTTGTGAAATTCTTCATGCAGGTGCAAAAGTTAAATTTGATCCAGTTAAAGGAAAAACATTAAAGGGTGCATATCAATTAAAACCGACTAAGGTTTGGGATGCTGCACTTTTATTTACTGCTGATATGTACAAACCAGGTACACACATGTGCTGTTCTTTTACCGGACCTTACAAAACATTTAAGCTTAGTAAAGGTGGTTGTATATTAACTGATGATTATGATGCGTATCTTTGGTTTAAACGAGCTAGATACAGTGGACGTAGAGCGGTATCATATCATGAAGATAATTTTGATATGATTGGGTGGAACTTTTACATGATGCCTGAATTAGCAGCTAGAGGTTTATTATTAATAGATCAATTCTGGAAACCTGATGGTACTGCTATTAAAAACAAACCACAGGAATTACCATACCCAGATTTAAGTAAATTTGACATTTATACAAAATCAAATAGAGAAGATGAAGAAAAATAAAGTAATTTGTATTGGCAGCGAAGGATTAGCTAAGCAAGTCTTAAAACATTTAAATTCAACCAAATTTAGCAATGATACTATAAACGGGATCAATTGCGATTATTGGTTTTTTGACGATGTTAATAAAAATCCTAACGATCATGGTCATAATGTAATTACATCTATTGATGCGCTAGAAGAATTATGTAATAAACAATTCTTTACTCATTATATTATATTAATCGGATATCCTGCTCACAGAAAACATTTTGATGAATACTTGTCAGCATACAACATCGAACCTATAAACATAATATCTGATACTTCTGAAATATCAGGAAATCATGGAAATGGTTGTATTATATTAGATCAAACTTTAATAGAGCCAGATGCTAATATAGGTAAACAAGTTTTAATGAACGTTGGAGCTAAGGTTTTTCATGATGCTAATGTAGGTGATTATACCGAGTTAATGCCAGGATGTTTAATACTAGGCAATGCAACTATAGGATCTAAATGTAGAATTGGTGCAAATGCTACAATATTACCAAACATAGCAATATGTGATAATGTAGTAATTGGTGCTGGTGCAGTTGTGACAAAAAACATTTCTTATCAAGGAACTTATGTGGGAGTACCTGCAAAAAATCTTTAATTGATATATAATAAAAATTAGTTTTAAGCATGTTTAAATCTTTCAATTCTTTCGTTAATGAATATTTCACTCATGAAAATATTAGATTTGATGTTATTAATGAAGCATTAAATGAAGATCTAAGTAAAGATCATAAATTTGGTATATGTATGACAACCTATAAAATAGGTGGTGATGATGGTGGAGTACAAGGAAGAGCTGGGAAAATGACTACTGAAAAGGTTTTGAAAGAATCTTTAGAATCTGTAAAAAATCAAACATACGATAACTATAAAGTTTATCTAATGGGAGATGGATATCCAGAAGATGAATGGCCAGATATTAAAAAATTAGCAGAATCTATTATACCAAAAGGAAAACTTTTTTGTGAGAATAGAAAAGAACCTGGTGAACGAGGAAAATATGAAGGTGAGATCGTTCATTTGACCGGTGGTAATACTGTTGCTAATGATTCAATAAAGCAAATGAAAAAGGATGGAATTAAATTATTTGCTAGATTAGATCATGATGATGCATGGAATAAAGATCATTTAAAAACACATGCTCAAGTATATACACAATTTCCTGAGACTGCGTTGTCTTTAACTAGAGCAAAAAAGAAACGTGTTCGAGGAGATAAAGGTACTTATATGTACTTCCCTGAATCTGATAACAATGAAGTTGATTATGATAATTATACATTAGGCCTTGGTGGTCAATGTCATAGTGGATTAACTTGGGATATGAGTAAAGTTGGGTACATGAAATATCGAACGTGGAACGAGCAAAAATCTTCTGCACCAAGACGAAAAGAATGCTATCCTGGTGATTGGGATAATACTGAACGCATCAAAAGAATTGTTGAAGATAATAAGAATGGTCATAAAATGGTGTACGTTCCTAAATTAACCGTCAAATATCGTAATTCCGATGGCAAGTTCTAAAAGCCACAAAAATCACCACCAGAAATGATCGCTTAAGATCATAACTATTCGTATCTTATATAATACACACTACAATATTTCAAATTGTTAATAACTTTTGAAAAAAAAGTGTCCAAAAATTTTTTTTTACCAATTATTTTTATTATATTTACATATAACAAATTTAAACTATGCGTAAAAAACGAAAAGACCGAAATCATATCATTTACAAACTTACCAACGAGGTTACTAACGAAACCTACATTGGAGTTACTGTGGTAACCGGTAGAGCATACCTTAAATCTTTACGTTCAAGGTGGATTCGTCATATTTACAAAGCTACTAAATGCTTAGCAGAATATCCTATAAGTGAATCCATAAGAACTTATGGAGAGGAATCGTTTCATCGAGAAATCATCGAAATTGTACGAGGCAAATCAAACGCATTTGAACGTGAAGCCGAATTAATAAATGAATGCCGCCCTTCACTTAATACCCGAATGCAACAGTAGAAACTTTTAACACATTAAATCATATAAATAATACATGGAACATCTACCAACATACGACGAATTCTTAAATGAATCAATGAAATATTCAAAAATTAATATCTTTGATGTTGACGATACGTTAGTAGTAACTGATTCAAAAATTAAAGTTACTGATAATAAGACCGGTAAAGTTTACGAATTAACACCTAAAGAATTTAACGAATACGAATCAAAAAAAGATCATGAATTAGATTTCAGTGATTTTTCAAATCTTGATATTCTTAAAGCTGGAAAAATAATTGATTGGGTATTTGATATACTTAAAGCAACTATGAAAAAAGGTAAACGAGTTGGAATCATAACCGCTAGAGGTGATGCTCAACTTATATATGATTTCCTTATACATCATGGTGTAGATGTTAATCCTAAATATATCTTTGCGATTAATGACCCAATTCAAAAATTCAAAGCAAAAAATATTTCAACTCGTAAACAAGAAGCGTTTCAAAGACTTATCGATATGGGCTTTAATGACTTCACATTTTTTGATGATGATCGAGAGAATATTAAATTAGCACAGGAGCTAGAAAAAATAAATCCTGAAATCAAAATGAAAACCCGTTTAATAAAGCAGAAATGGATTCCAAGAAAATGAAAACCGTAAGAAGATTAGAACAAAAATTAAATATTTACACCAATATCGCTACTGAAATTGCTAATCTTTCAGCAGCTTCAATGAAGAAGGTTGCATGTATTGCTCTTAAAAAAGACTTTTCTAAAATTGCATCCTTTGGATATAATGGATCTTATCCAGGTGCCGATGTTTACGAAACTACAGGTACTATCGAAGAATCTTTAGAACCTGGTAAAAGTGGTCTTATACACGCTGAAGTTAATATGATTGCTAAATTTAAAGAAAATGATCCAGAAAATTATATTGTTATTCTTACCTTAAGTCCTTGCAAAGAATGTACTAAAATTCTAGCAACAGCAGGATTCAAATGGATATATTGGCTAGAGGAATACAGAAATACCGATCATTTATCTATATTTGATCAGTGTGGAGTGATGTACGGTGACATTAAAAAACTACACCAAGATTATCAAGATTTAATTATGTAATATGCTTCACGGTGTTTGATATATAATAAAACACCAGAGTATATGAATTCTAATCTTAATATAGACGGCCTTCTTCTTTATTACAATTATCAATTTTTATTAAACTTTTCTAAGGAGCAGTTTGAAATAACTGAGATTCGTGTAAAATTTAATAAATTTCGAAATAGTTCGTCGTATAGAACCTACTCTACAATCAATTCTTTTTACAAAGCATTTCAAGAGATATTAACAGACAGTGATTATACATGTTATGTTGGTATGAATTGCGTAATAGAAAGTTGCAAAATCAAAAATCTATCTCTTAATTTTGATAATGAATATGTGATAAAAACTATTACATCATTAATTCAGGTACAAAAGAATTTTAAATATGATTCTTATAGGAATAAACATAATGAATCTGAGGTGAATTCTTATGAAAAATACATGTATAAAAAATTCAATAAATACATTCAAGATGTCAACGCAATAAAAGCTTACAGGAATTCTACATACATAGATCCATGTTATATAGATCCTGATTATTTTGACGGCAGTAAACTTAACTTTACGATATTTACTTAGTAAAAATTCGAGATATATAAATTTTAGAAAAATAAGATTATTAAATGGCTAATTATCCTAATAAGCAAAAATACAGGTCGGACTTACAACGTCCATTAACCTGGAAAGAAGGAGACGAAAACGAAAGATTCCCGACACAATGGGAAGAGACTAGAGATTATGAAGTCGGTCAGGTAGTTCTTTATGATGATTCTTATACAGTTGGTGCAACTAGTTACGGTTGTTTAAGCTATCAACAATGTATCGTAAGAAATTCTGGACAACTTCCTGGATATCCTACTGGTTCTACTAGTTCTCCGTTAAATGGATTTTGGAGTAGAATTGGATCATGTGGTGCTGATTCGGGTGGAGGTGCAGTTGGACCTCAAGGAGATACTGGATCACAAGGTAATACAGGAAATACTGGTGCTCAAGGAGCTGCCGGTGTTGGTGCACAAGGTGCAGTTGGTACACAAGGTGCAACTGGTACACAAGGTGGAACTGGAGTTACTGGAGCTCAAGGATCTTTTGGTAGTCCTGGTCCTCAAG
>ERZ1048068.653-NODE-653-length-30418-cov-6.211870_pt1 | contig 30418 bp, 30 predicted proteins | sample MGYA00383098_ERZ1048068 | MGnify/ENA primary metagenome ERZ1048068 (study PRJEB29581, sample SAMEA5548368) | metagenome | biome: marine; feature: coastal; material: water | depth 1 m | study: Short-term variability in the microbial, nano- and picoplankton dynamics... | reverse complement strand
AACGCAAGACAGAAATTAAAGTCTTTGATGATGTAGATGTAACTAAAGTTGTTATTCGCAACACAAAGTTATATGTCAATAGAGCAGAAGGTTTTGTAGGAACCGGGATGCGTCGGGAGGAATATGTTTGCGATTGTAGCGATATTGACGACATCATCGTTTTCACTAAAAGTGGGACCATGATGGTGACCAAAGTAGACACCAAAACCTTTATTGGAAAAAATATTTTGCATGTGGCCGTCTTTAAAAAGAAAGATGCGAGAACCATCTACAATATGATATATAAAGATGGAAAGGGTGGTGCCACTTTCATAAAGCGTTTTGCAGTGACTTCAATCACAAGGGATAAAGCTTATGATTTAACCAAAGGAAAACCACAAACAAATGTGCTGTATTTTTCAGCTAACCCCAATGGAGAGGCTGAAATTGTTTCTGTTTTATTGCGCCAAGTTGGAAGTATAAAAAAATTAAAGTGGGATATTGACTTTGCGGCAATTATGATAAAAGGGAGGGCTTCCAAAGGCAATTTAGTTACCAAACATGCAGTCAAACGCATAGAACTTAAAGAAAAAGGCGTCAGTACTTTAAAACCGCGTAAAATTTGGTTTGATGATACTGTTCAGCGCATCAATGTCGATGGTAGAGGCGATTTAATTGGGGAATTTAGAGGTGAAGATCGGTTGTTAATCATCACACAATCGGGGAACCTCAAAACCATTATACCAGATGTTTCAACCCATTTTAGTGAGGATATGATTATTTTAGAGAAATGGATGCCTTCCAAACCGATTTCAGTGGTGTATTTTGATGGTGCAAAAGGAAAATATTTTGTCAAGCGTTTCTTGGTTGAAAGTGAAAATAAAGAAGAAGTATTTATATCACCACATGCAAAAAGCAGACTTGAAATCGTTAGTACCGATTGGCGCCCCGTAGTAGACATTACCTTTTCAAAGGAAAGAGGTAAGGAACGAAAACCCAATCAAAGTGTCGATATTGAACAGTTTATAGCTGTAAAGGGCATCAATGCATTGGGAAATCAATTGTCTAAATTAAAGGTCAATCAAATTGATTTATTACCCTCGTTGCCTTATGATCCTCCTAAAGAAATCCATGCAGATGAGGTAGATGTTATAGATGAAGAAGAAGTAAAAGTCACCCCCCCTTCACAAAATATGAATGAAATACTTTCGGAACCAATCTCTAATTTAGAGGCAACCGACGGCATTGATGATGAAAATTCTAACAGTTCTGAAGCAGGGCAAACAACACTCTTTTAATCCAGTCTTCTGGCAGTGCCTTTCTGTTTATTGGCTTCTCCAACATATCCGTACTCAAAGTTGTAAGCATTGTCTGTTGTGTTTAGTATCTTAAGGTGAATGTCTTTTTTTTCAGCCAATGTTTTTGGATTTATTGTTTTAAAAATCATTTCACAATCATTAATCCAACGCACACTGACAGAGTCTACTTCCCCTCTAAAAGATTCAACTTGCAGAGATTCAGCTCGTTTAAAAGTTGAGGTTAATAATACGTCGTTTAAAATAATTTCACTCTCAAAAGTTCCTGTTCTAAAGGCATTACAGTCTCGCTGTATTTCGTAACAAGAGGTTGCTGAAAAAATAATTAATAAGATTTTAAATTTCATACTGTAAAGATACAAAAGCGGCTACGGACTTTTAGTGTTTTTCATTTTCTGTATAGGCACTAAAGCTACCATCATTGTAGAATATAACAATACGTGCAATGGATTTAGTGTTCTTCGGGGACGCATTTTTTGAAAGTATATCCTTTTTTGATTTATTTTCGGAGTTGTCATAATTTTTATCTCTTTTCGCTAGGAGAGTGGAGTGGGGTTTGAGTATCATTTCCCCGGATCCGTTTAACAGCCAATACAAATTAACATCCGGCAAGGCTTTGTTTAATTTTGTAATAAAGTCTATGCTGGGCTTATTTCGACCGCTAAGGACATGAGAAATACTTGAGCGCTGCACTGTTATTAGTACTGCAAAAGCCGAGGCAGAGAAACCATGATAGTCAATAACTTGTCGGAGTCGGTTGCCAAATTCGGTCGTATTCATAAGAGTTTACATTTGTGCATTAACTTGTTATTTACAAATGTAAAATTTTATTTTTAGAAATAAAAATATTCAATATTAATTGATTAATAACTTTATATAATTATATTTAATTTACTGATTTACAATTATTTAATATTAAAATAAAGAAGAAATAAAAATTTTCAATAAACATGCTTAAAAAATGTACATTTGTAAACTAAAACGCCCCAGAATTCTGTTTACAAATGTAAAAAAGAGATTGATTACTTTTGTAATTGACTCTGGCTATTAAATGGAACTGTATCAAAACATACATTCAAATTTTTCTGATCGTAAGGTTCAAGATCTGAATGGACGGTTTATTTCCAACGCCCATATTTTACCAATTCTGAATAGACTTCCAAGTGGTTTTAGTTATGAGATAGCAGGTCATTCCGAACGCAATCAACCAATTTTTGTGGTTAAAGCTGGCAATGGACCCTCCAAAATTTTAATCTGGTCTCAGATGCACGGCAATGAATCCACTTCTACCAAGGCGCTTTTTGATTTTATATTTAACATAGAATATTTGGGGATTTCATTCTTTCTAGAGCACTGTTCTTTCTTTATAATCCCCATTCTTAATCCTGATGGCGCACAAGATTACAATAGGTTCAATGCGAATGGCATAGATTTAAATCGAGATGCACAAGCACTCACTCAAAGCGAAAGTCTTGTTTTAAGAGAAGCTTTTAATGTCTTTGAGCCTGATTTTTGTTTTAATATGCATGACCAACGTAGTATATATTGTGTCGCTGGAACTAAAAACTCAGCAAGCTTGAGTTTTTTGGCCCCCGCTGAAGATAAAGACCGCTCAATTTCTAATAACCGAGAGCAAGCGATGGGTATTATTTCTGAAGTTAATAATGTATTACAATTATTTATACCAAATCAAATTTCAAGGTTTGACGATAGTTTTAATATTAATTGTGCGGGCGATCAGTTTCAATCTTTAGGAGTACCTACAATCCTTTTTGAGGCTGGACACTCAAGGGACTACCATAGGGAAGATACCCGAAAATATATGCTCATAGCCTTGTTAAGTGCCGTTAAATGCATAAGTCAAAAAACTACACCTAAGGATGCTATTGAAACTTACCTTGAAATCCCTGAAAATGAACCGCTATTTTTTGATGTTCTGATTAAAAATGTTTCTATTGAAATGGATGGAAAAACTGCAATTACTGACATAGGAATTATTTATGAGGAGGTTTTGATTGAAAATCAAATTCATTTTGTTCCCAAAATAAGTGCTATTGATTGTTTAAACGATTATGTTGCACACCAATTTATTGATGGAAAATTTGAAGCCTTGGCACTTTTGAACAATAAAAAAATTGAATTAGGGATCACAATTTGCCATTTTTTTATAAAAAAAGAGGAATTCACACTTTTTGTTAAGAATAATTTATGCTAATCGTCTTTTTGTTGTATATAATTTGTTAAATTTGCGTAATTAATAATTATATTATAAAAAAAATGGCAAAATTTAAACTTGACGAGGTTGATCACCAAATCCTCAGTATGTTGATTGATAATACACGAACTCCTTTCACAGATATTGCGAAAAAACTTCTTATCTCTGCCGGTACCGTTCACGTCCGTGTTAAGAAAATGGAAGATGCAAAAATTATAAAGGGTTCATCTTTGACTTTAGACTACCAAAAATTGGGTTATTCATTTATTGCTTACGTCGGAATTTACCTACAGAATACGTCCCAAACAAAGTTTGTTTTACAACGCATCAATGAAATTCCTCATGTTACTGTAGCGCACATCACAACGGGTAAATTTAATATTTTTTGTAAAATTCGTGCTAAAAGCACAACCCATGCAAAAGAAATTATTTTCAAAATTGATGATATTGAAGGGATCTACAGAACCGAGACCATGATTTCATTGGAAGAAAGTATCAATGACAAAAAGCGTTTGATGCACTCTATTTTTGACGAATTACAGTAGTTAAACTTTTTCGTAAAATTTAAAGGCATCATAGATTAAATCCTGTTTCACTTCAACATCTAAGCAGCATTTTCCTATAGCTTCAAGTAATACGAAATTAACACGGCCATGGGTGTTTTTCTTATCGTGTTTGAGCAAATTCAATATAGACTTAATGTTTTCATCCCTAAATTCACACTTTTCATAAATTTCAGAAAACGTGGTTTTAATAGCTACTAAGTCATTTTCATTCAATCCGCACAGTTTGTAAGACAAAAATGCCTCCAATACCATTCCAATTGCAATGGCTTCTCCGTGTAGCAAAGTTTTTAGGTTTTTACTGTCAAGACAATACGATTCAATAGCGTGCCCCAAAGTGTGTCCAAAATTTAAAAACTTTCGAACATTCATTTCATTAGGGTCTTGAGTAACTATTTTATTTTTAATTTCTACAGAACGGTATATGAAAGGCGTTAGATCAGCTGTTTTAGGCGATTTAAGCCCTTTTAACGCATCCCAATATAAACGGTCAGCAATTAGGCCGTGTTTTAGCATTTCTGCCATTCCCGAGCGTAATTCTTCTTTTGGGAGTGTATCTAAAAATTTTGTATCAATGAGCACCATCTCGGCGAAAGTAATCGTCCCAACTTGATTTTTGGAATGGTCTAAATCGACACCGGTTTTACCGCCTACTGAAGCATCGACCATAGCGAGGAGGGAAGTAGGAATATTGATGAATTTTAGACCCCTTTTAAAAGTAGACGCTACAAAACCACCAAGATCTGTAACAACGCCACCTCCAAGGTTAATCATCAATGAATTTCGATCTGCCCCCAGTTCGCTAAGACACCTCCAAACTTTTAAACAGTTAATAATTGTTTTGTGAGTTTCTCCACTCGGTATTTCAATAATTTCAATTTGTAAATTATTTACCATCTTATTAATAAGTACAGGCAAGCACGCAGTCCTTGTATTTGTGTCAACCAACACAATTATTTTCGAGTAATTATTAGACTCTAAATAGCTGTGCAGCGCTTTAAATGCAGTTTCGCCAAAATGGATAGCGAAAGATGTGGTTAGAATTGATTTCATTTTGTTATCCAAATATAGTATGAAATTTATTAGAATTCGATAATTTTGGAATGAACATTTTATTGATTTATGAAATCATCCAATCCCCACATAGATTTTTCAAACACGGAAATTGCCTTCCATTTAAAAACAGATGCTGAGCTCGAAAGGGCTTATTTTTTATTTAAAATGATTTCCAACCAGCCCTTAGTTCGCATTGGAGCTGCGGCCACGCATTTTGCTTTAAAAAGTAAACTCCCGGTCGAGGGCTTAATTCGATCAACTGTTTTTGACCATTTTTGTGGTGGTGTCAATGCAGCTGATTGCAAGACTAAAATCAACCAGATGCATATCAGTGGAGTTTACAGCGTTTTAGATTATTCCGTTGAAGGGAAACAAAATGAAGCGCAATTTAATTTTGTGGTTGAAAAAACCTTGGAGCTAATCGCTTTTGCTGCTGAAAATAAAGCGATGCCATTTGCTGTATTTAAACCTACTGCTGTAGGTCGATTTGAGCTTTATGAGAAAATTAGTAAATCCGATATTTTAACCCCAGCAGAAAACAAAGAATGGGAGCGCATTAAAACACGCTTTCATACCATTTGTAAATACGCTAAGAAAATGAAAATTGCGGTTCTTGTGGATGCCGAAGAAAGTTGGATGCAAGATTCAGCTGATACCTTGCTATTAGATGTTATGAAGGAATACAACAAAGAAAGCGTAGTTGTTTACAACACAATTCAAGCCTACCGCTGGAATCGATTGGACTACCTAAAAGAACTGAATGCTATTGCAAAAAAAGAAAACTTTAAATTGGGTTTTAAATTAGTTCGTGGCGCCTACATGGAAAAAGAACGTAAGCGTGCCGAATTCAAAAACATCAAATCTCCAATTTGCAAAACCAAAGCAGATACGGACATAAATTTTGATAATTGTCTAAAGTTTATTCTTAAACATCTCTCTCACATCAGTCTTTTTCTTGGCACCCATAATGAAAATAGCACATTATTAGCTTTAAAGACTTTATCCAATCTAAATATCAAAAAGAATGATCCTAGAGTGTGGTTTGGGCAGCTCTACGGAATGAGCGATCACATTAGCTTCAATTTGGCAAAATACGAATACAATGCTGCCAAGTATTTACCTTTTGGCCCTGTAAAAGATGTCATGCCATATTTGATTCGAAGGGCAGAAGAAAACACCTCTGTAGCCGGACAAACCAACCGTGAATTGGAATTGATAAAAAAGGAGAAAAAGCGCAGAAATATTTAGTCTATAGATTTAAGACTAATAACTACAGCCGCTTTATCACAGTTTTCTACTTTTAGTTTCAAATCATCGCTTTGAATTGTATACAGCTTACAGCTATCCAATCGTGTATTACTTTCGTTGAAATTAACATTGCCATTTTTTAAAACGTCATAAATAGCTAGCGTGTCGATTTGAAATACCTCTATATTGCTTCTGACATTTTCAGAAAACTGAATGGATTTATCGTTTATATTTTTAAGAACTCTGTCGTTGGGTCCATATGCAAACTTTGTTTTTTTTTGCTTTAGAAAAAAAGCAAGAAACACAAGTCCGATTGAAAATCCACCAAGAAAAAATCCAAGTCGATATTTAAATTTCATAGGGCATTAGAAAATTAAAAGATTCAAATCGCTAGAATCCAAATTGAACCAGTTTGAAATAGATTTATTGGTGATGACGCCATGGTATAAATAGAGTCCATTTTTTAGACCATTGTCCTGACGAATCGCATTTTCTAGTCCTCCTGCTTCTGCGATTTGCAGTAGGTAAGGCATGAAAATATTGCTTAAAGAGACCGATGAAGTTCTTGAGTAGCGTGCCGGAATGTTAGGTACACAATAGTGTATCACGCCATGTTTTTCAAAAGTCGGTTCGTCGTGAGTTGTGAGTTCGCTTGTTTCAAAACAACCGCCCATATCAATGCTCACATCGACAATTACAGCTCCTTGCTTCATAAGCTCCACCATGGCTTCATTGACTAAAATGGGAGCTCTATTTTTCCCTTTTGAAGCACCTATTGCCACATCGCAGCGCATCAGCGCTTTCATTAAATTCTTTGGTTGCATTGTTGAAGTATAAACTCGTCTCCCAATATTGGCTTGTAATGTTCTTAATTTAGTAATGGAATTGTCAAAAACTCGCACATTGGCACCAAGGCCAATTGCTGACTTGGCAGCATATTCACCAACAATACCGGCCCCAATAACAACCACTTCTGTTGGTGGAATCCCACTGATGTTTCCAAGCATTAAACCATTACCCTCATTAGTGATGGACATGATTTCTGAAGCAATCAAAATTGATGCTGTTCCTGCAATTTCGCTTATTTGTCTGACTGCGGGAAATGTTCCATCATTGTCTTTTATAAATTCAAATCCAAGGGCAGTAATTTTTTTCTTTGATAGGGCTTCAAAATAAGCTTCCGTTTGCATCTTTAGTTGAAGCGCAGAAATTAAAACTGCATTGGGTTTAATCATTTTAATTTCATTAAGGCTAGGGGGTTCAACTTTTAAAATAATTGGTGATGAGAACACTTTGGCGGTATCATTCGTAATTTCAGCTCCAGCCTCACTGTATTCTTTGTCTTCAAAAGCGGCATTATGTCCAGCTCCGCTTTCGATTAACACCCGATGACCATTATTGGTTAGCGCAGAAACAGCATCTGGAGTTAAACAAATACGCTTTTCTTGAAAAGATCGTTCTCTGGGGATACCTATCACTAAAGATGTGCTCTCGCTTGAAATCTCTAGGCGTTCTTCTTTTGGTAAGAGTTGTGCTTTTGAAAAAGGAGATTTTAATTTTTGCATGCTTGGTTGTATTGTTATTGCAAATTACAATTATTTTTTCAACTTAATTTATACAATTTGCATTTAAACCCACTCTAATTTACGTTCCTGATCAGACAAAATTATAAGCTTGATTGTAGTTGTCTTTTCAGGAAGTATATGTTTAATTTTATCAGGCCACTCTATAAAATTCCAATTTCCAGAGTAAAAGTAGTCTTCAACTCCAATGTCTAATGCTTCGGTGTGATTTTTTATTCTATAAAAATCAAAATGATATACAATATCTGATTTTACTTTGTATTCGTTAACAATTGAAAATGTAGGACTGGATGCTTTTAAATCTCCTCCTAAAATTTTCACCATGGCAGAAATCAGGGTTGTTTTTCCACTCCCCATTTCTCCTTTAAAAAGAATGATTTTTGTTTTGGATTCTTCTAATAATTTTCGTGCTACCTTATCAATGTCTTCTAGAAAATATTTGACGCTCATCGCAATTTATTTTGGATTTAAAACAACAAATGGAATCAAGACCTCTTCCAATGAAACACCTCCGTGTTGGTAAGAGTTTTTGTAATAACTAACATAGTGGTTGTAATTGTTTGGATAGGCAAAAAATAAATCATTTTTTGCAAAAATAAAGCTACTGTTCATTGAAATAGAGGGCAGCCCAATAGTGCTTGGATCATTAGCTGCAAACACGTCTTTACCATCAAAGCTCAAGCTGCGCCCTGTTTTGTAGCGCAAATTTAGGCTGGTATTTTTATCTCCAATCACTTTTGATGGGTTTTTGACATTAATTGTTCCGTGATCGGTGGTGATAATAAGTTTAAATCTAAGCTGTTGTGCTTGTTTTATGATGTCTAATAAAGGAGAGTTTTTAAACCAACTTTGCGTAAGCGAACGATAGCCACGGTCATCCGATGCCAGCTCTTTAATGACTTCCATTTCTGTTTTAGAATGAGATAGCATGTCAACGAAATTATACACAACAACAGTCAAATCATTGCTAGCTTTAGTGTTGAAATTTTCAGCTAATTTTTTTCCAGCTTTTAAGTTTGTGATTTTTATGTATTCGTGGTTTAAATTTGATAATCCCAAGCGCTTTAGTTGTGTCTCTAAAAATTTATCCTCGTACAAGTTTTTACCACCTTCGTCGGTATCATTTTTCCAATATTGTGGGTAATGTGTTTCCATCTCTTTAGGAGTAAGACCAGAAAAGATAGCATTTCTGGCGTATTGCGTTGCAGTCGGTAATATGCTGTAGTATAGTATTTCATCTTTCAGTGTATAGTATGAATTGACGGTAGACTCCATTGTTTTCCATTGATCAAATCTCAAATTATCAATAACAACCAATAGGGTAGGTTCCTCTGTACCAAGTTCAGGCGCTATCTTGGATTTAAAAAGAGTATGAGATAAAATGGGGGCATTTTCGCTTTTGAACCAACCAGGGTAGTTCATATTAATGAATCTAAAAAATTGTGCGTTTGCTTCTGTTTTTTGTGCCTCTAATATTTCAAACATTGCCGCATCCTGAGAATTTTCTAATTCTAACTCCCAATAAATTAATTTTTTGTACAAATCAACCCATTCGTCAAAGGAATTAATATCATTCATTTCCATTGCTATTTTTCGAAATTCCTGAAGGTAATTTGAGGATGTTTTTTCAGACACCAATCGGCTGTGGTCTAAGTTTTTTTTAAGACTGAGTAGAATTTGATTGGGGTTAACAGGCTTTATAAGGTAATCAGAAATTTTACTGCCAATCGCCTCCTCCATGATGTATTCCTCCTCACTTTTGGTAATCATTACGACAGGAATATTTGATTTTATCTCCTTCAATCCGGCCAATGTTTCTAGGCCCGATAAACCTGGCATGTTCTCGTCTAGAAAAACAATGTCAAAATCTTCAGATTTAAATATTTCAAGGGCCTCATAACCACTTTGACAAGGTCGTATCTTGTAGTTTTTTTTCTCAAGAAATATAATGTGAGGTTTTAAAAATGAAATCTCATCATCCACCCACAAAACATTGATTTCTCTCATAAATACATATGTTTAAAAATTATATACACTGATTTTTATTACTTTTACGATCAATATAACTTTGATTCTCCATTTAGCGACTAAAATAAAATTTAATTCCTTTGAATACCAAAAACAAGCTTAAAATATTTAACGATCCAATTTATGGATTTATTACAATCCCCAGCACTTTAATTTTTGACTTGATTGCCCACCCTTATTTTCAAAGACTCAGAAGAATAACACAGATGGGGCTATCGTATCTTGTTTATCCTGGCGCTCACCATACGCGGTTTCATCATGCATTAGGAAGTTTGCATTTGATGCAAAAGGCTGTTAGAATTTTAAAATTTAAAGGAACGCGTATTTCTAAAGCGGAGGAGAATGCCCTGTATGTCGCCATACTTTTACACGATATTGGACATGGCCCATTTAGCCATGCTATTGAACACAGTTTGTTGGAAGGTGTTAACCATGAGTTTATTTCACTGCGTTTTATGGAAATTTTAAATGATGAATTTAATGGGCAATTATCCTTAGCTATCACTATGTTTAAAGGGGACTATAAGCGGCCGTTTTTTGGTCAACTGATTTCTGGCCAATTGGATATGGACCGTTCCGATTACCTGAAGCGCGATAGTTTTTATACAGGTGTTTCTGAGGGCAATATAAACAGTGAGCGTTTGATTTCAATGATGAATGTTGTATCGGATGAATTGGTTATTGAAGAAAAAGGGATTTATTCAATAGAGAAATTTCTCTCAGCTCGCCGTTTAATGTATTGGCAAGTATATCTGCATAAAACAGGGGTTGTAGCAGAAAACATGATCATCAATGTTTTAAAACGTGCCAAAATGCTTTCTCAATCAAATGTACCCTTGTTTGTAAGTCCTGGACTTGATTTTTTCTTAAAAATTGAAATCCATCCTTCAAAACTTACAAAAGCTATATTGGAAAACTTTTCCGAATTAGATGATAATGATCTTGTTTCTGCTTTAAAATCCTGGAAAAATCATCCAGATTTTGTTTTAAGTAATCTTTCTAAAAGACTTTTAGATCGACAGTTGCTTAAGATTGAATTCTATTCAAAGCATGACATCGACTCAGCTCTTGAAAAAATCAAAAAAAAATTCAAAGTTCATTTAAATTTAGACGATACAGAAATACCATTTTTTGTTTTTGATGGGGTCATTTCAAATACCGGTTATGATTCTGAACAACATCCCATCTCAATTCTTCATAAAGATGGAAAAACTTCAAATCTAAACGAAAGCTCTAAATTATTAAATGTAAAGGGGTTGACAAAAAAAGTTACACAGTACTATATCTGCTCTCCCAAAGTATTGCTATGATAATTTTTTATATTTTTGCAATGGTATGAAATTTACAGCCAGCCAAATAGCAGAATTACTCAATGGTACCGTTGTTGGGGATGTGAATGCTGAAGTCTTCAAACTTTCTAAGATTGAAGAAGGGACTCTAGGGTCTCTTACTTTTCTTTCAAATACAAAATACACCCCTTTCATATACTCTACAGATGCCTCTATCACAATAGTTGACGATGATTTTGTCCCCGAAAAGGAAATCAATACCACTTTGATTAAAGTTCCCAATGCCTATACTGCGTTTTCAACACTTTTAGAGCATTACAATGCCATTAAATCAACCAAAATCGGTATTGAATCACCTGTTCAAATTTCGACTTCCGCTTCTTATGGGACGGATATTTACATTGGTGCATTTTCATATATTGGAGACAATGTTAAAATTGGGGATAATGTAAAAATCTTTCCAAATTGTTATATTGGTGACAATGTTACAATTGGTCACGGAACAACGCTTCACTCAGGAGTGAAAATTTATTCTGACTGTAGAGTCGGGGATCATTGCAATTTTGAAGCCAACGTAGTTATTGGTGCAGATGGTTTTGGATATTCACCAAACGATAAGGGAGTTTACAAAAAAGTACCTCAAATTGGTAATGTAGTCATTCATGATTGTGTTGACATTGGAGCCAGTTCCACCATTGACCGTGCAACAATGGGGTCTACTATTGTACACAAAGGAGTAAAATTGGACAATCAAATTCAAATTGCTCACAACGTTCAAGTTGGTGAAAATACAGTCATCGCTGCTCAAACGGGGATTGCGGGTTCTACAAAAATTGGTAAGAATTGTCAAATTGGAGGGCAAGTTGGTATTGCTGGTCACATAAATATTGGTGATAATGTAAAAATTCAAGGGCAATCTGGAATAACCAAAAATATTAAAGATAATGAGTCTCTGCAAGGTACGCCTGCATTTGGTTTTAGCGACTATTATAAATCCTATGTTCATTTTAAAAACTTACCAAAACTCGCCAATACTATTATTACGCTTGAAAAAAACAATAAAAAATGATAACAAAAACCCAAGCTAGACAAACTACGATTTTAAAAGAAATATCTCTGAAAGGGGTTGGGCTTCATACGGGAAAAGACGTTGAAATTAAATTTTTACCAGCATCAGCAAATTCCGGTTATGCTTTTGTACGTATCGATCTAGAAGGTGCCCCTATGATCAAAGCGGATGCAAATTTAGTAACTAGCACACAACGTGGTACTTGTCTTGAAAAAAACGGAGTGAGTATTCAAACATGTGAACACGTTTTAGCCGCTTTGGTAGGTTTAGAAATTGACAATGTCACAATTGAACTCAACAACCCAGAACCGCCCATCATGGACGGTTCATCTAAGTTTTTTATAGAAGCTTTAGAATCTGCAGGAATCAAAACATTAGATACATTTAGAGATGTTTTTGTCGTAAAAGATGTCATTTCATATGTAGATGAGGAGACTGGTAGTGACATTACGATTATTCCATCCAATGAATACCAGGTGACGACCATGGTTGACTTTGGTACGAAGGTTTTGGGAACCCAAAATGCTACTTTATCAAAATTATCAAATTTCAAATCTCAAATTTCCAACTCCAGAACCTTTAGTTTCTTACATGAGTTAGAAATGCTCCTAGAGGAAGGTCTAATCAAAGGTGGAGACTTGAACAATGCCATAGTGTATGTTGACAAGCCTTTGTCGAAGAATACGATGGAAAAACTAAAAGAAGCTTTCAAAAAAGAGTCTATCGCAGTGAAGCCCAATGGGATTTTAGACAACCTTACCTTACATTATCCAAATGAAGCTGCGCGACACAAACTATTAGATGTTATAGGAGATTTAGCGCTGATAGGCATTCGTCTTCAAGGCAAAGTCATTGCCAATAAGCCTGGACACTTTGTCAACACCCAATTTGCTAAAAAAATGGCAAAAATCATTAAAATAGAGCGTCGAAACAATATGCCAGCGGTTGATCTAAATCAAACTCCTGTCATGGATGTGAATGCCATCATGGACATGTTGCCACACCGTCCACCATTTTTAATGCTTGATAAAGTTTTTGAATTGTCTCCCAATCATGTCATCGGATCTAAAAACGTAACGATGAACGAATCTTTTTTCCAAGGTCATTTTCCAGGTGTTCCTGTCATGCCAGGTGTGCTTATTGTAGAAGCGATGGCACAGACTGGTGGAATTCTCGTTTTAAATACGGTACCTGATCCTGAAAACTACTTAACCTTTTTTATGAAAATTGATAAAGTTAAATTTAAACAAAAGGTTGTTCCTGGCGATACACTAATTTTTAGCTGTTCATTGATCTCTCCCATCAGACGAGGTATCTGTCACATGCAAGGATTTACTTATGCCAATGGAAAATTATGCGCCGAAGCTGAATTGATGGCACAAATTTCAAAAATCAAATAAAATATTAAAATATGAATCAACCGCTTGCTTATGTACATCCTGGGGCCAAGATTGCCAAAAATGTTGTGATTGAGCCTTTTACAACAATTAATAACAATGTCATAATCGGGGAGGGGACATGGATTGGTTCTAACGTCACCATCATGGAAGGTGCACGAATCGGTAAAAACTGCAGTATTTTTCCTGGTTCTGTTATCTCAGCAAACCCACAGGACTTAAAATATGATAACGAGGATACTACTGTGCAAATTGGAAATAATGTTACCATTCGAGAATGTGTTACCATCAACAGAGGAACGACAGACAGAATGAAAACCGTTATTGGTGACAATTGCCTCATCATGGCCTATTGCCATATAGCGCATGATTGTACTGTTGGCAAAAATTGTATTTTTTCAAACAACAGCACACTTGCAGGACATATTACAGTAGGTGATTATGTTGTTTTAGCCGGTATGACAGCAGTACATCAATTCTGTGCTATTGGCAATCATGCATTTGTAACAGGGGGTTCTTTAGTTCGTAAAGATGTACCTCCATATGTCAAAGCTGCACGCGAGCCACTTTCATATGTGGGGATTAATTCAGTAGGCTTGAGAAGAAGAGGTTATAGCACCGAAAAAATTAGAGAAATACAGGGTATTTATAGATTATTATATCAAAAAAATTACAACAATTCACAGGCTTCAGCAATCATAGAAGCCGAAATGGAAGCAACTTCTGAACGCGATGAAATATTACAATTTATTAAAAACTCTCATCGTGGTATCATGAAAGGGTACTTCACATCCAACTAAAAAATATGGCAAACACATCCGACATTCGAAATGGTTTATGCATACGTTACAACCATGATATTTTTAAAATTATTGAATTTTTACATGTAAAACCTGGAAAAGGACCTGCGTTTGTTCGTACGAAATTAAAAAGTGTTACCACGGGAAAAGTGATTGACAACACCTTTTCTGCAGGCCATAAAATTGACGATGTCCGTGTAGAAACCCACAAATTTCAATATCTCTATCCCGAAGGCGATCAATTCCATTTCATGAATGTGGAAGATTACAACCAGATTACCATAAGCAAAGCGGCCATTGATAATCCAGGTTTACTAAAAGAAGGTGAGCTTGTAACAGTTATCATTAATTCTGAAGACGAGATGCCACTTTCAGTTGATATGCCTGCCAGTGTTATTTTAGAAGTAACTTCGACAGAACCAGGCGTTAAAGGCAATACTGCAACAAATGCTACTAAGCCTGCTACTGTTGAAACGGGTGCCACTATTATGGTGCCATTGTTTATCAATGAAGGCGACAAAATAAAAGTCGAAACAGCAAAGGGGACCTACAAAGAAAGAGTCAAAGCTTAAAAGCCATGAAATTTCAAACTCCTCAGACTCTTGAAAATATTGCATCAATTCTAAATTGTGATTTTATAGGCAACGCGGATTTTCCTGTATTGGGAATGAATGAGATTCATGTGGTTAAAGCTGGTGATATTGTTTTTGTGGACCATCCTAAATATTACGAAAAAGCGCTGAACTCGGCTGCAACGGTTATTTTAATAAATAAAGAAGTTGATTGCCCAGTTGGTAAATCACTACTGATTTCAGATGACCCTTTTCGTGATTTCAATATATTAACCAGATATTTTAAACCTTTTGTTTGCTCATCTGTAAATATTGATCCAAAAGCCAAAATAGGCGAAGGTACTCAATTACAACCAGGTATTTTTATTGGTCCAAATGTTCAAATTGGTAGCAATTGCTTCATACACGCCAACGTGACTATTGTTTCTGATACCGATATTGGCGATAATGTTGTGATTGGTTCAGGGACTGTGATTGGTGGCGATGCATTTTACTACAAAAAGCGACCTGAAGGTTTTGATCCCCTCAATTCCGTCGGGCGTGTATGTATTGAAAATGATGTTCATATAGGAACTGCATGCACTATTGACAGAGGGGTTACTGGCAATACTACCATTGGTGCTGGCTCAAAGTTGGATAATCAAATTCAAGTGGGGCATGACACCATAATTGGTAAAAAGTGCTTAATTGCATCTCAGGCTGGAATTGCAGGTTGTTGTGTTATTGAAGACGAAGTAACGCTATGGGGTCAGGTGGGGACCAATAGTGGTATTACCATAGGAGCCAAAGCAGTCATTTTAGGACAAACCGGGGTAACAAAATCGATAGTTGGCGGCAAAACTTACTTTGGCACACCCATTCAAGAATCGCGCTCAAAACTCAAAGAATTAGCCAATCTCAGACAACTACCAGAACTGATGCGAAAGTTAAAAGAAAAGTAAAATTTGTTTTTAAAAATCAACTTCAAAAAATTACCTTTGTCCCAATCAAAAAATCATCTTTAATGAGTGTATTAGTAAACAAAGATTCCAAAATAATTGTTCAAGGATTTACAGGCAGCGAAGGAACGTTTCACGCCGAACAAATGATTGCCTACGGTACCAATGTCGTTGGAGGCGTTACGCCTGGCAAAGGCGGACAAACCCATTTGGAAAAGCCTGTTTTTAATACCGTTAAGCAAGCTGTTGAGGCAACAGGCGCCAATACAACCATTATTTTTGTTCCGCCAGCGTTTGCAGCTGATGCTATTATGGAGGCAGCTGATGCCGGGATTGATGTCATCATTACAATAACTGAGGGCATTCCTGTGGCCGATATGATTAAGGCTTCAAATTACATTAAAGACAAAGATTGCCGTTTGGTAGGTCCTAATTGTCCAGGTGTCATCACTCCGGATGAGGCGAAAGTCGGAATCATGCCTGGTTTCGTGTTTGAAAAGGGCCGTGTTGGTGTGGTTTCTAAATCAGGAACTTTAACTTATGAAGCTGCTGATCAAGTCGTGAAGCAAGGTTTAGGGGTTTCAACAGCCATTGGCATTGGAGGTGATCCCATTATAGGTACCACAACAAAGGAAGCCTTGGAGCTACTCATTAATGATTCTGAAACCGACTGTGTGGTCATGATTGGTGAAATTGGAGGCCAGTTGGAAGGTGATGCTGCCCAGTGGTACAAAGAAAGTGGCAGCAGTAAACCTGTCGTTGGCTTTATTGCTGGAGAAACTGCACCTGCTGGACGTACCATGGGCCACGCTGGAGCCATTGTTGGTGGCAGCGACGATACTGCCCAAGCCAAAAAACGCATCATGCGTGCCTGTGGTATGCATGTTGTAGATTCTCCAGCGGAGATCGGAAAAAAAGTCGCTGAAGTTTTAGGCTATTTTTTTAATCCAATAGCTAGCTGAATGCTACAACTTGGGCATTCAAAACGATTTCTTTTCTTTTTTAATCGAATACCATCTAAGTGTTTGACTACAAAAGCCTGAATAAAGGCATAATTTGCTTTGTGGTTGTTCACATCTATTTGATGGTCTTTATACAACTCACGGACTTGATTGTCATATTCTTGTGAACCCCAACAGTTTGGGCAATAACCAGAGGGAGGAGAAGTTTTCGTTTTAGTCTTGGGTTTTTTATAAAAATTAAGAAGTTGTGTAATCATTTTTAGTCATATTTATCATTCATGCTTTTTATCGTCAAACTCCCATAGGCACTTCTATCACAATAATGCTTTCTTTTGGTGGTTGTCGGCTAGCACTGAAATACACCACCTTTAGATAAATATTACTGATTGAAACCCAGCAAGGACTTTCATTGGGTGATTTCGCATCTTTAATGTAATCGGCCCAATTGTCACCACAGTGGACTCTGAGGGCTTGTCTTACTTCTTCCATGTCTAAATCAAGAAATTTTCTATGATCATCTAGAGAATACTTATGTAGTGTAAACTTTTCATCCTTTTTTTTCAATTGTTTCCATTCGGATTGAAAATTCTTCCAATCTATCAAATCACAAAACTCACCTTCTACCGATACAGCCAAAGTGTTTTGATGGGCTTGATACATTTTAAAACGCCCTTTCCGCTTTGGATAAATCGACATTTTTTGCCAATTCAATCGGGTTTCTATATCAATATAAACTTTGACAGTATCTTGAATGTCATAAATTTTATTTTGAACGCCTTGATTGCTAAATACTTCTAACTCCTCAATTTCTAAGACGAAGTCGTCAAAAACAAACTGGACGGCACCACGCTTTGTGGGAATCTCCGTTTCCTTAAAAATTATGTGGTTTTCAGTGTCTATATTATTTGATGGCAATGGAGCTTCTGCTTTATGTTCTGAAGGTTGACCTTTTTGACAAGAATCTCTGCATCCTAATAGCGTCAATCCAAATAATAGTAGTATACATTTTTTATGATTCATAGGGCAATGTTGATAAGGGTTAAAGTAATCAAATTACAATCCAAAGAAATAATACAATTCCTCATCTACAAAATCGGTATAATCGTCAATGGCAGGCAGTAGCTCTACAACTAGGTCTCTAGTGTTAATTCATTTTTTATCGTTGTAAACGGTAAAGTCTACAGTTCCCCCGTCTTTAATTCTAATTTTTAAATCTGGATACGAAACATACTCAACGGCCAGTATTCTTAAATCTGCATAAGACACTCGTGGGCCTGCTTTGACTCTATAATCAGCAAGGTTTGATTCAGTAATGACAAAATCAGCATTGGATCTATCCAAAGTAATACCTACTGTGAAGTCTTCGTAAATTACATCAGGGCCAACTTGAATTCTCATATCAGCATAGGATACATTTTCACCAATACGGACTCTAAAATCGGGTCTAGACGTACTGCTTTCGACTTTGAAGGAAATTATTTGTGCGTTGGAGTGAAAGGCTAGGAGTGATACAAGACTAAAGGTAAGTAGGTGTTTCATTTTAATTTTAATTTGGGTTTAATAAAGTTCAAATTTATAATTTGTAACCACCTTATATTGTTTATGGCGGTTATCCATTTTGATGATATCAATATAAAATTTTGAAAACCTATCGAATAAAACTAATTTTAGAGCCCTATTAATTACCAAAAAACGAATGTTATGTGCCTCAACAACAACCGTATTTTGGAGGAATTCGTAATAAAGTTAAAACAGCAGCATTATGCACCCTCCAGTATAAAAGCCTATAAATCCGCCGTTAAAAATTTTTTAAAAGCATTTGAGTCTCATGAGCTTCATTTGATTGAATCAAAAACCATACATAATTACATTTTAGAACTTAAATGTTTATTAGAAATAAGCATTGCACATCAGCGGCAAATATTAGTGGCTATTGATAAACTATATCTCTTTAATTTCAACAAAAAACTCAATTTATCTTCATACTATCCAAAACGAAAAACAAACCTTTTACCTAAATTTTTAAACTGTGATGAAATTAAAGCATTACTGGAAGGTTGTAAAAATCTTAAGCACCTCTGCATTTTAAAACTCATGTACGGATGTGGTTTGCGGATCTCAGAAACCATTAATTTACAACCCAGCGATATTAATTTTGAGGCCATGCAATTGACCATTAGAGCTATAAACACTTCTAATACGAGAACAGTTCCTGTACCAAAATCACTATTAATTAGTCTAAATGAGTATTTGCTAGTATATGGTCCAAAAACTTTTTTGTTTAAAGGGCAAAACACCCCTCAATATTCATCTAAAAGTATTCAGAATTTCATAAAAAGATATGCCCAAAAAAATAGAATAAATAAAAAAATTACACCCTATATGTTGCGACATTCTTATGCGACCCATCAGTTACAAAGGGGTATGAATATCAAACTTTTACAAGAATTAATAGGGCATCTAAACATTAAAACAACTGAACGCTATAGCCATATTACAAATATTTCAACCGCTTCAATATCGAATCCATTGGATCAATTGTAATTTTCACATAACGAATTGCAGATACCTATGGAATTCCTATATTTGGAGATATTATAAATCAATACACATCAAATGAAATTACTTAAAGGAAAAACCGCTATTATAACAGGTGCTAGCAGAGGCATAGGTAGCGGTATCGCTACTGTTTTTGCGCAACAAGGTGCTGACGTTGCTTTCACCTACAGCTCGTCTTCAGAAGCGGCTGAATCCCTTCAAAAATCGCTAAAAGTGTACGGAACAAAAGTAAAGGCTTACCAAAGCAATGCTGCAAACTTTGACGCCGCCCAAGAACTCGCTGCCAAGGTCCTTGAAGAGTTTGGTCAAATCGATATTTTAGTAAATAATGCCGGGATTACCAAAGACAATTTATTGATGCGTATGGGAGAAGAAGATTTTGATAAAGTTATTGAAGTTAACCTGAAATCTGTGTTTAATATGACCAAAGCAGTCCAAAGAACCATGCTAAAGCAACGCAAAGGCTCTATTATTAACATGAGTTCAGTGGTCGGTGTAAAAGGCAATGCAGGACAAACTAATTATGCCGCTTCTAAGGCAGGAATTATTGGGTTTTCCAAGTCTGTTGCTTTAGAACTCGGCTCACGTAACATTCGCAGCAATGTGATTGCACCAGGTTTTATTGAAACTGAAATGACTGCCAAACTAGATCCTGCAGTAGTTGACCAGTGGCGTGCTGGAATTCCATTGAAAAGAGGAGGGACAGCTGAAGATATCGCAAATGGCTGTGTCTTTCTAGCCAGTGATCTTTCAGCTTATGTTACTGGACAAACCCTGAATGTAGACGGGGGTATGCTTACCTGATGTTCTTTAGATGATTTAGCATGATAGAGTATTTGTTGTTTCATATCACACTCACTGCAATTATAGCGCTACTTGTAGCGCTTTTTCAATATAAACCTTGGGGTAAATCTGCGGCTCATTTATGGGTACTCACCATATTTCGCGCTCTATCAATAGGAGCTTTATTGTTGTTAATTTTCAATCCCAAAATAGACCTCAATACCTCCCAGATTATCAAGCCCAAATTATCTATTTTAGCAGATAACACCCAGTCGATCAAATTCTTAAATAGGACAGAGTTGTTAAATTCAACTTTGAAAAAAATATCCGAACACCAACTTCTGAATAAAAAATTTGAAATTCAAGCTTATACATTTGACAAAGATTTGTCCTTATTGGATTCTCTTGACTATGATGGCATGCAAACCAATATTGGTAAAAGTTTAGAAACCATCAATGCGATTCACAAAGACGATCAAGCGACTGTGGTTTTGCTTTCTGACGGTAATCAAACTATTGGTAATTCTTATTTATTCCAATCAGAATCTAGTCTACAAGCTGTATTTCCAGTTGTATTAGGAGACACCACTACTTATACAGATTTGAAAATTCAGCAATTAAATGTAAACAAATACACCTTTCTTGGGAATAAGTTCCCTGTTGAAATTTTTGTAAATTACAATGGCAACCGAAGTATTCAATCCGATTTAAAAATTTATTCGGGTAACGAACTGTTGTTTAATGAAGCCCTACAATTATCGCCGAACTCCAATTCGATGTCTACAATCGCATATATAAAAGCCAAAAGAACTGGTTTACAGCGCTTTCGTGCTGTAGTGTCACCACTAACAGAGGAAAAATTAACGACCAATAATGGTGTAGAATTTGGTGTAGAAGTGATTGATCAACAAATTAAAATTGCTTTAATTTCGGATAGTTCACATCCCGATTTAGGCGCCTTTAAAGCAATGCTTGAAACGCAAAATAATTATGGAATTGAACTGCTTAGCCCTGAAAAATTTCTAAACAATGCCAGTGCCTATACTGTTGCGGTCTTATATCAACCCAGTAACCGTTTCAAATCTGTATATAAGGCCATTGAAAAGTACAACATAAACACTTTTACTGTCGGGGGTACTTTTACAGATTGGGACTTTTTAAATGATATTCAGCGCATTTTTAATCAGGAAGCTACGATGCAAACTGAAGTTTACCAAGGGACTTCAAATCCTAGTTTTGAGGACTTTGTGTTGGAGCCTATTAATTTTGAAAATTATCCTCCTTTGGCTACAGTTTTTGGTAGTACCACCTTGGGGGGGCAACACAATGTTTTGATTTACAAGAAGGTCAATAATATCAGCACCCAACAACCTATGTTATTTTCTTATTCTAATGCGGGCAAACGTCATGTTGTTTTATTGGCTGAAGACATATGGAAATGGCGTATGTATTGCTACCGACAGCACCAAAGTTTTAAAAAATTTGACAACTATTTTAAATCTATTTTTCAATATTTAAGCACTCAAAAATCAACAAATCGTCTAAAAGTATTCCATACATCAATTTTTGACGGAACAGAACGCATTGCTATATATGCCCAGTTTTTTGGTGAAAATTTTGAATTTAATTCTAATGTTGATATGGAAATTGAAATTAAATCCAAAACTTTAAAGACGCCTCTTATATTTCCTATGTTAGTTGAAAACAGGTCATATGTCGCCAATTTAGAGAGTCTTCAACCAGGGTCTTACTCCTACAGAGTACGATTAAAGAATAAGCAATTCTCTAAAGCTGGACGCTTTGAAATATTACCTTTTAACATTGAAGCACAGTTTTTAAACCCCAACCTAACGCAACTTCAACAATTGGCCCTTCAAACAAATGGACAACTTTTTTATGAAGATAATGTAGATAAATTAATTTCTGAGCTATTGCGTAATGAACAGTTTAAAAGCATTCAAAAAGTAGAGAAAAAATCTGTACCTTTGATTGACTTTAAATTGCTCTTATTGCTGTTACTCTTAAGTCTCGCCTCTGAGTGGTTTATTAGAAAATATTTCGGATTAATTTAATAACTAAATCTATTTAAAATGCAAAATTTTCCTAAAATCGGTCTTCCTATTATATTTGCCATTGGCTTGGCCGTAGTCATTATCTCAAAAGCAGCAGTTACCATTGGTCCAGGTGAAGGGGGTGTATTGTTCGAACGCTTTGGAGATGGTATCAATACTGAGAAAACTTATGGTGAAGGCTTTCATATTGTAGCGCCTTGGAACTCTATGTTAATTTTTAAAGTACGCCAGCAATCCATATCGGATGAAATGAATGTACTTTCCGTAAACGGGCTTGAAGTACGTGTCAATGGTACCATTTGGTACGAACCAGAATATGAAAATCTTGGTAAACTTATCAAAACCAAAGGACAAGATTACGTGTTAGAACTCTTAAACCCTGCAGTAAACGCTGCAGCTCGAAGTGTGGTTGGGCGTTACACGCCTGAGCAGTTGTATTCTAGTAAGCGGGATGTGATTGAGCAAGAAATATTGGATGAAGTGGTGAACCTTATGAAAGGTCAATATTTAAATGTCAAACGTGTGCTAGTTGAAGATGTTAAGCTTCCAGAAACCATTAAAAATGCAATTGAAGGAAAGTTAAAGCAAGAGCAACAATCTCTAGAATACGAATTTAGATTGGTTACTGCCGATAAAGAAGCCCAAAAGCAGCGTATTGAAGCTCAAGGAAAGGCAGATGCAAACCGCATTTTAAGTGCCTCTTTAAATGAAAAAATTCTTCAGGATAAGGGAATTGAAGCCACTGTTAAACTGGCCGAATCACCCAATAGCAAGGTGATTGTAATTGGCTCTGGTGATTCAGGCATGCCCATTATCTTAGGCAATCAATAATTATGGTATCCTTGGTGTTTTAAACCATGTTTCAAAAGCGTTATTACTATCTTGTTAAATTTCAATTTTTAGGATACCGCTTTCATGGTTGGCAAAAGCAACCCAACACCAAGACCTTACACTTAATGATCGATCGCACTTTAAAATATGTGCTCAAAGATCGGTATTTTAAAACACTAGCGGCCAGTAGAACCGATGCGATGGTATCGGCTCAAGAGGCCGCTTTTGAACTATTCTTAAGGGACCATCCACTGGAGGATATAGATCAATTTATGGTCGTTTTTAATGCCAATTTACCCCAAGACATTCGTGCCCTTTCGATTGAGCAAGTTTCTGCCGATTTTAACATCATTCAAGACTCTAAATTCAAAGAATACCATTATTTGTTTTCAGAAGGGCAGAAGTGCCATCCATTTTGCGCGCCAATATTGACAACTGTTTTAGAACCGTTAAACATTGCTGTAATGAAACAAGGTGCAAAATACTTCCAAGGCACTCATAACTTTAAGTCTTATTGTTACAAGGCTACAGACAAAGGATTATACGAGCGAACTCTAGATTGTTGCGAACTGATTGAAAATACATTGTATCAAGCTAATTTTTTTCCAAAAAAAAGTTACATGCTTCGTGTCATTGGAAAAGGGTATGGCCGACATCAAATTCGCCTAATGATGGGTACCCTAATCGCATTGGGTAGAGGAGAGCTAGACCTTGAATTTATTGAGGAGAGTTTACAGCCAAATTCAACAATAAAAATTAATTTTATTGCCCCAGCATCTGGTTTGATTCTGAACAAAATAGAATTTTAAAGCCTAAATCAGTTGGTCCTCCAAACGTGTTTTTAGCATTGAAAAGATACGTTTGTTAATGGCTGGCATATGACGCTGATAAAAGTCAATTTCCGAATTTGTAAAAAGCCCGATAACAATGCCTAAAAAGCGTTGTTTTAAACTTGAATTTGTATTAAAATGCCGTTGAATTGCTTCGTGTTTCTTTTCAGAATTAAAGGTTGTGAAATCTTGTTTTTTACGTCTTAACTCATCTAAGAATACACTTACAAAAATAGTGTTCTGTAATTTTAAAATAGGCCGTAAGACCTTGTTTTGGAAAACTTCAAGATCTAATGTTTTAGTTGTGTTTTGTATGGATGGGATTTCAGGACGTCCCTTCAAAATGAATTGGTCTCTAGAATTTATGCTCATAAATTTTAAGATCAAAAGTAGAAGCGGCCGCTATCACATGGTCAAAAATATCAGCAATGATGTATTCGTAATTTTGCCAGCGCTTATCACTGCTAAAGGCATAAATTTCAATGGGAAGTCCTTTTTCACTCGGTTCCAATTGACGGGCCATTATCATCAGGTCTTTATTGATGGCAGAATGGTTTTCAATGTAAGATTCAATGTATTTGCGAAACACCCCTATATTAGTGAGGTTTCTGCCATTGATTAATAATGTTTTGTCGATATCATTTTCAGTATTGTAAGCAGCAATATCGTCGGATTTTTGAATGATATAATCTTTGATTAAATCAATGTTTAATAGCTTATTTATATCTGTTTCATTCAAATGACGAACACTTGACATGCGAATATTTAATGCCCGCTTGATACGTCTTCCGCCTGATTGTGTCATACCACGCCAATTTTTAAAAGAATCTGAAATGAGGGCATAGGTAGGAATGGTCGTGATGGTGTGGTCAAAGTTTCGAACTTTAACTGTTGCGAGATTAATTTCAATCACATCGCCGTCGGCGCCATATTTTTGAAAGGTAATCCAATCACCAATGCGTACCATATCATTGACTGAGACTTGAATACTGGCAACAAAACCAAGAATCGTATCTTTAAACACCAAGATGATAACAGCTGAAACTGTCCCCAGTCCCGCCATAAATTCCCAAAATGTAATACCAGATACAACAGCGAAAACGGCAAAAATACCCGTTAACCATATGAAAATCATAAGCACTTGAATGTAGCTGTCAATCGGTTTATCTTTAAGACGTTCAAAGGTTTTGAGAAAATCTCTTATGGATCTGAAGATGCTGCTCAACCCCCATATAACAAGTGAAATACCTATAACTAAAATAAATTTTTCAAAGAAAAAATTCCACTGTGGGTGCTCAAAAAAGATATTTGGAATCGTTTTGTAGGCCAATATTAGAGGAAAAATGTGGGCGATATTACGGGGCACTTTATGTGCAACCATAATGTCGTCAAAATTTGTCTTTGAACGGTTCGCAATTTTGGAAAAAACCACTCTAATGATGGTGCGAATGATAAAATCTAACAAAAATATTACCAAAAGAGAGGCTATGACAAGTGCTAAAATGCTAGACCAATCTGCAATAGAAGCATTGAGTCCTGTGGAAGCAAGTAGTTTTTTTAATGCATTTAGTAGATATTCCATTGGTTAATGTATTATTAATTAAGCCTTATTTAAAGTTTTTTTTAATTTATAATCCACCACAAAGGTACCAAAAGGAATTACAGATGCTGCTAAAACCCCTAATAAATTCTTTTTCACCCAATTATTATAAAATACCAGCACCAACGCTAAAATGATATAGGCGATAAATAACAATCCATGCGGCATTCCCAACATTTTCACATAACTAGGATCATTATTAATATATTTTATGGGTACTGCTACCAACAATAATAAAATGTAGGAGAGACCCTCTAAAAAGGCAATTGTGCGAAATATTGAAATTATAATCATTGTGTTAGATATAGTGGTTCAAAGATATGAATTATATAGAATAGCGTGTAGACTATCAATTTTACATAATATAAATTATAGTACAAATATAGATTATTAGAAAACAGACACTAAGTGATGTTAATAATCATGATGATTAAACCATTAGCTGAAACAAATCAGGTTTATCATTGATGTAGTCACCAAAAAAATTACGCGCTTTTAGTTTGGTAATAAGCGGTTTTAAGTCTTCCTGGTCTTTCAATTGAATGCCAACAACAGCCACTTCATTCTCGCGGTTTACTTTTTTTGTATATTCGAAATGCGTAATGTCATCATTAGGACCTAAAATATCCACAACAAATTCTCTTAAGGCACCTGGTCGCTGTGGGAATTTAATAATGAAATAATGTTTTAAATTGGCATACAACAGCGCACGTTCTTCAATTTCAGAAGTTCTTGTTATATCGTTATTACTGCCACTCACCAAGCAAACCACATTTTTACCTTTTATTTCATTCTTAAAACTATCCAAGGCAGCAATACTCATAACACCTGCAGGTTCCGCTACAATGGCGTCTTTATTATACATCTCCAATATTGTTTGGCATATTTTACCTTCATGCACAGTGGTCATTACATCTAGGTATTTTTTACAGATTTCGAAGGTCAAATCGCCGACTTGTTTAACGGATGCCCCGTCCACAAATTTTTCAATTTGAGATAATTTCATGAGTTCTCCACTGTCAATAGATTTTGACATGGAGGGCGCTCCGGCAGGTTCAACACCAATAATTTTGGTTTTTGGAGATAATGCCTTCATAACCGAAGAAAGTCCAGAGGCCAAACCGCCTCCACCTACTGGGATAAATATATAATCGATCGGTACGTTGGACTGCTGGATAATTTCCAAGCCAACAGTTCCTTGTCCCTCAATGACCTTTGAATCGTTAAAAGGATGAACCAACGGTTTTCCATATTTTTTACATTCTTCCATGGCTTCTAGAAACGAATCATCAAAAGTGTCTCCTACCAAAACCACCTCCACATACGCTTTACCAAACATTTTAACTTGCTCAACTTTTTGATTTGGCGTGGGCGCAGGCATATATATTGTCCCTTTTATCTTTAATAAATTACAAGATAAAGCGACTCCCTGTGCATGGTTACCAGCACTGGCACAAATGATCCCATTTTTGGTTTCATCAGATGATAAGGAAGAAATTTTATTGTAAGCCCCTCTAATTTTATAAGATCTGACTTGTTGTAAATCTTCTCTTTTAAACAGCATATTACATTGGTACTTTTCAGAAAATCTAATGTGTTTCTCAAGTGGAGAAACAGAGGCAATGCCTTTCAATTTTTCTGCTGCCGCTTGAATCGCTTCAACCGAGGGAATGTAAGTTGTTTGAGGGTCCTTCATGACGCCGTATTTATTTATTATGCGACTGATTTTATAATTTTCATATCCGTCATGGCTTGTCTAAGAATGGCGCCAACTTCTTCAATAGAATGTCCTCTTATCTTTTTATTAACAGCAATAAGTGTAGCATTATCCACGGCAGTGACCTCTGGTGAGTATGCAGTTCCAATAATATCTTTTGTGACAGTTTTCATGAAATCGACTAACAAAGGTTTACAAGCATGGTCAAATAAATAGCAACCATATTCTGCAGTATCTGATATGATACGGTTCATTTCAAATAATTTTTTCCTTGCCACCGTATTAGCAATTAATGGGAGTTCGTGAAGCGATTCATAATAAGCGGATTCTTCAACAATCCCAGAAGCTACCATGGTTTCATAAGCCAATTCTACACCAGCGCGTACAAAGGCTACCATGAGAACCCCATGGTCAAAATACTCTTGCTCAGTAATCTGTTCTTTTGTTGCGGCTGTTTTTTCAAAAGCGGTTTCTCCAGTAGCTGCGCGCCAGCTTAATAAATTAACATCATCATTGGCCCAATCTTCCATCATGGTTTTTGAAAAATGACCAGACATGATGTCGTTCATATGCTTTTCAAACAACGGTTTCATGATGGTTTTGAGTTCCTCTGAAATCTCAAAAGCTTTTAGTTTTGCTGGGTTAGACAAGCGGTCCATCATATTTGTGATGCCACCGTGCTTTAAAGCTTCTGTAATGGTTTCCCATCCAAACTGAATCAATTTAGATGCGTAAGCGGGGTCAATCTCCTCCTCTATCATTCTGTCAAAAGACAAAATAGAGGCGGTTTGTAAAACACCACATAAAATAGTTTGCTCACCCATAAGGTCACTCTTCACCTCAGCAACAAAAGATGATGACAAAACACCTGCTTTATGGCCTCCAGTGGCTACTGCATAAGCTTTAGCTTGTGCCCAACCTTTGTCCTGAGGATCATTTTCTGGATGTACCGCAATAAGTGTTGGTACCCCAAAACCTCGTTTATATTCTTCACGCACTTCACTTCCTGGACACTTTGGAGCGACCATAATGACTGTTAAATCTTTACGGATTTGTTTTCCCTCTTCAACAATATTAAAACCATGAGAATAGGATAATGTAGCGTCTTTTTTCATTAAAGGCATAACCGCATCTACCACATTAGAATGTTGCTTGTCTGGAGTTAGGTTTAAAACCAAATCTGCGGTAGGAATTAACTCTTGGTAGTTCCCGACATTAAATCCGTTTTCAGTGGCATTTTTAAAAGATTTGCGTTGTTGTGCAATGGCTTGATCTCGTAATGCATAGGAGATATCAAGACCAGAATCTCTCATGTTTAAGCCTTGGTTAAGCCCTTGAGCACCACAGCCAATAATTACGATTTTTTTATTTTTTAAGGCGTCTACTCCAGCATCAAATTCTGAGGTGTCCATGAATCTACATTTAGACAGTTGATCTAGTTTTTGACCTAGTGAGAGTGTATTAAAGTAATTTGCCATTTTATAATATTTAGTTTATGAGTTAAATAAGTTTAGTATTTCTGAAATTTTCATTTCATCTTTGGTCACTGCAATACGCCCTGACCGGACAAATTGCATGACGCCAAAAGCTTTTAATTCTCTGTGAAGCAATTCAATTTCGTGACGTCTCCCCGATTTTTCTAAAACAAAAAAATCTCGGTTTACAGTGACGATTCGGGCATCACTGTCCTTTATAATATTTTGTATTTGACGTTCTTCGAAAAGCAAATCAGATTTAATTTTAAACATACAGGATTCCAGGTATATGGTTTCTTCGTCTGTATGATAAAAGGCTTTGATGACTTCAATCTGTTTTTCAATTTGTCCAATGATTTTTTTAACATTGTCTTCACTCATATTAACAAGAATGGTGAATCTAGAGACCCCTTCTATTTCAGACTCCGAAATATTCATACTTTCAATATTGATGTGCCTGCGCTGAAAAATCGCAGAAATTCTGTTCAATAAGCCGATGTTATTCTCGGTATATATAGAAATTGTATATTGTTTAAGTGTACTTTTCATAGCCATTTAATTTATTCTAATCGAATTTCTGAAACGGATGCCCCAGATGGAATCATCGGAAATACATTGTCTTCTTTCTCAACACAAACTTCTAAAAAATAAGCGTCTTTTGAGCGCATCATTTCTTCGACAGCAGTGGCTAAGTTTTCACGTTTGGTCACACGTTTGGCGTCTATATGATAGCCCTTTGCAATGGTAACAAAATCTGGATTTGTCATTTCTGTAGATGCATAGCGCTTGTCAAAAAATAACTGCTGCCACTGTCGCACCATGCCTAAAAAGTCGTTATTGAGAACCACAATTTTTACGGCAGCTTTGGTTTGGAAAATGGTTCCTAGCTCTTGAATGGTCATTTGATAGCCTCCATCCCCTATAACAGCGACCACTTCGCGTCCTGGACATGCCATTTTAGCACCAATGGCCGCTGGCAGTGCAAAGCCCATTGTACCCAATCCGCCAGATGTAATATTACCACGCGATTGCGTAAATTCTGCATAACGACAAGCAATCATTTGATGTTGTCCTACATCTGAGACAATGGCGGCCTTACCTCCACTCTGAATGTTGATCTCTTTGAGCACCTCACCCATTGTTAGTCCTTCTTTTGTTGGGTGTAAATCTGCCTTTATGACTTTTTCAAATTCAATTTTAGACAATGCTTTGAATTTTCCCAACCAATCATCATGATTGTTTTCGTTGACCATAGCTAATATTTCATTTAAGGATTCTTTAGAATCTCCCAAAACAGCGACATCTGTTTTTACATTCTTATCAACTTCTGCGGGATCAATTTCAAAATGAATAACTTTGGCTTGTTTGGCATATTCACTAAGTTTTCCAGTGACGCGGTCGTCAAATCGCATCCCAATTGCAATAAGAACATCACATTCATTAGTTAAAATGTTAGGACCATAATTACCATGCATTCCTACCATACCCACATTCAATGGATGTGCAGTGTCAATAGCCGAAACACCCATGATGGTC
>ERZ1048068.652-NODE-652-length-30461-cov-7.852759_pt1 | contig 30461 bp, 26 predicted proteins | sample MGYA00383098_ERZ1048068 | MGnify/ENA primary metagenome ERZ1048068 (study PRJEB29581, sample SAMEA5548368) | metagenome | biome: marine; feature: coastal; material: water | depth 1 m | study: Short-term variability in the microbial, nano- and picoplankton dynamics... | reverse complement strand
ATATTAAAGCGATCTCTGTGTCGTTGTTCAAACACATTATCAAAAATATAGGACACAGAAAGCGTAAAAGCAGCACCCACAACACCTATTAATAGCATGGGTCTGAGTACTTTTTTTGCCTTACGCCAACGTCTGTAGGTATATGAAAACAGCGATAAAACACCAATGGTCCATAAGGTAGCATTGGTGCCAATTAGCAGCGTGAGTATAAATAACCCAAACAGACTTAGTATGATATAAAGAAAGTTAGCTGGAAGTCCTTCGGCATGGAGTACAAGGAAAAAGCTTAAAAGTACTATGGCTGTTCCGGGATCGGGCTGGAGTATCGTTAACAGCGCGGGAATTGCTATGATGACAAATGCACCTGTATAATCTTTTACGCTATCTATACGTGTGTTAAAACCACCTAAATGCTTAGCAAGTGCGAGTGCAACGGCAACTTTTGCAAACTCTGAAGGCTGCAAGCTAAATCCACCAATGGCATACCAGGACCTTGCACCAGACACCACTGTTCCAAACACCCAAAGTCCCAATAAACTTAGGATTGACAATAGAAATAAGATACTAGCATAACGCTCAAAAAACTTTATATCAATGAATTGGAATAAGAAAATCAACACTAAACCTATTCCTAAAGCAATAAGTTGTTTTTGCATAAATCCAGCAGCAATAGCCGTGTCATCGGCAACGTATACAGCAGAATAAATATTGACCAAACCTATGCCCACCAACATCAGATATAGGGTTAACGCATACCAGTCAAATTGCAAAAACTTATTCATTAATGGTAAAAGGTTTGTTGCTCGTTACTTTGGCATATTCTTCTTCAAGACTTCCATTGAGCATGCGGTTTTCCAACCATCTGCGCTTGACTTCACCTTTAAGATATTTTTCAATGACCAAACTGGCAATGGGTGCAGCCCAACGCGCACCCCAATATCCGTTTTCAACGATAACAGCAAGTGCAATTTTAGGGTCGTCTTTTGGTGCAAAAGCAATAAAAACAGAATGGTCTGTTAGTTGTGTTCTCACCCCATCAATTTTTGTAAAGTTTTCAATGGTACCCGTTTTGCCACAGACCTCAATTCCTCTTATGGCAGCTACTCGGGCTGTTCCTTTGCTTACTACATCGGCCATCCCCTCAATGACATTTGTAAAATGTTCTTTTGAAATCGTAGTCACGCGCTTTGTTTTGTATTTAGGATCAATAAAATCACTTTGTATTTCTTTTACAAAATGGGGAGTGTAGAAAAACCCCCTGTTTGCAATGGTTGCCGCTACATTAGCTAATTGGATTGGCGTCATAAGTATTTCGCCTTGCCCAATGGCATTGGATACTATGGTTGACCCGCGCCACCGTTGATTGGGATACCAAAGATTATAGAAGTTAGCATTGGGTACATAACCTGGTTGGCCTACAGGATGGTCATACCCCAAATAATTCCCTAAACCAAAGCTATTCAGGTGCTTGTGCCAGTTATTGATGTTCTCTTCAACTTTGTTGTCTTTATCGATAATACGACGGTAAACATTGGAGAAATAGGTGTTACAAGATTTGTAAATACCTCTATTTAGATTGTTTTTTGTTCCCGATGGACACATACATGCCATAAATTGATTTCTGGCATAGTAGTGTCCGCTATAACAAGTGAATTTTGTTTTGTTGTCCACCACACCTTCCTCTAGTGCCACAAGCGCATTTAGTACTTTAAAAGGAGATCCCGGAGCGTATTGCCCTTGAAGTGAACGGTCAAATAAATACCTGTTAAGGGTGTCTTGCTTTAATTCTTCAAAAAGGGAAGACCGATCCCTACCTACCAGTGCATTGGGATCAAAGGTTGGCGTGCTCACACTCATCAGAATTTCGCCTGTGTTGGGCTCAATGGCCAAAATACCACCACGTTTATTTGCCAATAGCTTAGTGCCGTATTCTTGAAGCGCAACGTCAATTGATAGTGTTATGTCTTGCGCTGGTACTGGCAAAGTGTCCAGCGTACCATCTTTATAGGGGCCAATGATTCTGTTAAACTTATCCCTTTGCATATAGGAAACGCCTTTAGTCCCTCGCAGTACTTTTTCATAGGTCTTTTCAATGCCTTGACGTCCTATGAGCTCCCCTTTAACATAGTAGGGGTTGTTTCGAATATCGAAATTATTAACCTCGCTTATATAACCCAAGAGATTGGCTGCCACTTCCGTTTGGTAATCTCTTACAGATTTTCGCTGGATGTACATGCCTGGAAATTTCCACATTTTCTCTTGTAAAATGGCATAGTCTTGTTTGGAAATTTGGTTTAAAAGCACCGATGGAGCACGCAACGAATAGCGACGCGCTTTGTTTATACTTTCAACCAATTCTGATTTAGCCAAACGCAGCACCTTGCACAGGTCCAAGGTGTCGAAGGCTTTAAGGTTTTTTGGAATCACCATCAAGTCATACATGGGCTGATTGGAAACCAATAGGGTGCCATTCCTATCAAAAACATACCCTCGCTCTGGATATACGTACTGCTTTAATACCGAGTTTTTTAAGGAAAGATCGCCGTATTGATCTGAGATCATCTGAAGGAAAAACAACCTCACAAACAGTACGATGCCTACAATTGCAATTGTTGTGGTAAAAAAGCGGGTTCTCATTACTTTCTTTTTTGGGTTAAAACAAGCAATAAGAAACAGGCCATTATGGTTAAAATACTGTTGGCTCCCCATGCACTTAGCAACCAAACAAACTTAGACCAGCTTCCTGTCATGGCAGCAAAAAGAAAAAGGTGATGAACCAATACAATCAGTAAAGTGTAGAGGCAAAGACTTCCGAAAGATTCGTTTTCAATTTTCAGATCTCTTAAGGATATGGTGTCTCGGTATGCAGTACGCATCAGTAGCGGCCTTGTAAAGCAAGCAATCAGACTTGCAACAGTGTGTATGCCACCAGATAAGAAAAGCAGGTCAACCACAACCCCAATAAAAAATCCGACCAACAGCACGACCCAAGCTTCCCATTGGTGAGGCAAAAACACAAATAAAAGTACGTAGATTAATGGCGAATAGGGAATGCCTAGCATGACTGGGTCGAGCATGAAAACCTGTGCAAAGACTAGTGCCAAAAACCAAACCAGTAAGCCTATTGGTTTATTCATTATCGATAATCATTTCTTTAATTAGTTCAGCCTTGGGTATCACTACACCATAGACATAATCCAGATTGGTCATGTCTTGAAAAAGGGATATGTGAAGCTGGTAATAGTTGTCGTTAGTCGGGACAATAATTTCATTGATGATACCAAGGTCAATATGCTGTGGGAAAATAGCCGACATACCACCAGTAACTATGGTATCTCCCACCTGCACAGTGGCGGCTAAGGGAACGTCGTATAATATAATATCTTTTGGCGCATTACCACTCCAATGGAGGCTGCCAAAATGATTGCTTTTCTTGAGTTTTGCATTTATGCGCAACGACTTATTTAGCAAGGAAATAACACTGCTGGTTTCTTCATTGGTGCTATGAACAATCCCGACGACTCCTTTTGCAGAAATAATACCCATTTCCTTGTGTATACCGCTTTTGTTTCCTGCGTTAAGTGTGATGTGGTTATAGTTGAACTGAATGCTATTTCGAATTACTTGTGCGGGAATTACTTCAAATGGAATGCTGTCCAAAAGAAGTGCTTTACTTTGCTCATTGATAAGCTTTTCTAAAAGGTATTGATTGTCTTCAAGGAGCTGCTGGTTGTGCTGATCGCGTCTAAAGTAAGAGAAAAACTGATGGCGAGCTTCAAAAAAGGGCGCTAGGGTAGCATTATTTATTGCTAATAAATTACTGCGTTGGTAGTTTTGATTAAGTGCAATAAAGCGGAGAGATAAGGCTAGCAACAAAATAAACAGCAGTAGCGTTCTGTTTCGCAGTATGCTGTTCAGTAATTTTTGCATGTGTTACACTACTTTATCAAAACAGACTTATATCGTTCAATGTTTTTAAGCACAGTGCCAGTTCCTCGAACTACAGCTCGAAGTGGATCTTCTGCAATAAAAATGGGGAGTTCTGTTTTTTGAGAAAGTCTTTTGTCTAGTCCTCGCAGCATAGAACCACCACCAGCAAGGTACACGCCAGTGTTGTATATATCCGCCGCCAATTCAGGTGGCGTTTGTGCAAGTGTTTCCATAACAGAATCTTCGATTCTGATAATGGACTTATCAAGTGCTTTGTGAATTTCTCGATAAGAAATAAGAATTTCTTTGGGCTTACCCGTTAACAAATCACGTCCTTGAACAGACATGTCTTCTGGAGGGTTTTCCAATTCTTCAGTAGCAGAACCAATGCTTATTTTGACGCGTTCTGCCGTGCGCTCTCCAATAAACAGGTTGTGTTGTGTACGCATGTAGTAGATGATGTCGTTTGTAAAAACGTCTCCTGCAATCTTAACCGATTTATCACACACAATTCCAGAAAGGGCAATAACCGCAATTTCAGTAGTTCCACCACCTATGTCTACAATCATATTTCCTTTTGGCTGCATGATGTCAACGCCAATACCAATGGCTGCTGCCATAGGCTCGTGAATCAAATAGACTTCTTTTCCGTTGACACGCTCTGCAGATTCTCGAACGGCGCGCATCTCTACTTCTGTAATGCCAGAAGGGATGCAAATTACCATGCGAAGCGATGGCGTAAAAAAACGTTTTTTAAGCGAAGGAATATTCTTAATAAATAAGCTAATCATTTGCTCAGAAGCATTAAAATCAGCAATAACGCCGTCTTTTAGTGGACGTATCGTTTTGATATTTTCGTGGGTTTTGCCTTGCATTTGGTTGGCTTCTTGACCCACAGCAATAATTTTGTCATTCCTTCTGTCCATAGCTACTATAGACGGACTGTCAACCACTACCTTATCATTGTGAATAATAAGCGTGTTAGCGGTACCTAAGTCGATGGCTATTTCCTCAGTCAAAAAGTCAAAAAACCCCATGTAATTGATATTGGTATGTAATAATACGAATTAATGTTTAAAATGCCTTACACCAGTCATGACCATTGCCAAATTATTTCCATTGCAATAGTCAATACTCAATTGGTCTTTGATAGACCCTCCAGGTTGAATTACGGCTAAAATGCCTGCTTTATTTGCAATTTCAACACAATCAGGAAATGGGAAGAAGGCATCGCTAGCCATAACTGCTCCAGTCAAATCAAAACCAAAATGCTTGGCTTTTTCAATGGACTGATTTAGCGCATCCACCCTTGAGGTTTGACCTGTTCCAGCTGCAAATAACTGTCCGTTTTTAGCCAAAACAATCGTGTTGGATTTGGTGTGTTTTACAATTTTAGAAGCAAACAACAAATCGTCAATTTCCTGGGCAGTGGCTTTTCTTACTGTGACTTCGTTCAGCATAGACTTGTCGTCTGTTATTCCGTCGCGTTCTTGCACCAAATATCCATTGAGGCAAGAGCGAACTAAAGTACTGGGTTGTGGATAGCTTTTTAAATCCAATAAAATTCTATTCTTTTTTTGTTTTAGTACTTCTAAAGCATTTGCCTCAAAAGCAGGTGCAATAACAACCTCACAGAAAAGCGTATTGATTTTTTCAGCAGTGGGTAGGTCTATGGTGGTGTTGGCAATTAGTACCCCGCCAAAGGCAGACACAGGATCGCCAGCAAGTGCGTCTGTATAGGCCTGTGATATATTATCCCGAGTAGCCAAACCACAAGCATTGTTGTGTTTGAGTATAGCAAAAGTTGGTGCGTCATCTTTAAATTCTGCCATCAACTGTACTGCAGCATCAACGTCCAAGAGGTTGTTGTAGGAAAGTGCCTTACCGTGATGCTTGAAAAATACTTCGTCAAAATCCCCGAATAAAGTTCCTTTTTGATGTGGATTTTCGCCATAACGCAACACTTTGCCATCGTTGTAGCTTAGTTTTAGCGCATCGTTGTTTTCTTCAAAAAAGTTGAAAATATGGGTGTCGTAGTTTGAAGACACGCGGAATGCATTTGCGGCAAAATGTTTGCGGTCGGTCAATTCCGTTTTTCCATTTTTGCTTTCTAGCAGCGCTAGAAATGCATCGTAATCATCCACTGATGATACGCACAATACATCTTTAAAGTTTTTGGCAGCAGCACGAATTAGTGAAATCCCACCAATGTCTATTTTTTCAATAATGTCTGCTTCAGATGCTCCAGATTTGACGGTATCTTCAAACGGATATAAGTCTACCAACACAACGTCTAAATGTGGTATGCTGTATTGCGCCAATTCCTCTTGATCATTTTCATTTGATCTGCGGTTGAGAATGCCGCCAAACACTTTTGGGTGCAAAGTCTTAACACGACCGCCTAAAATAGAGGGGTATGAAGTCAAATCCTCGACTTGAAGTACGGGAATACCCTGCGCTTCAATAAAAGCTGCAGTTCCACCTGTTGAGTAGAGTGTAATGCCCAATTCGTGCATCTTGGTAACGATTGGGGCTAGCCCCTCTTTGTTGAATACAGAAATTAGGGCGGATTTGGCTTGAATAGCGTCTTGCATGAAATAAAAATTGAAAGGACAAAAGTAGGAATTTTATCCCACTAAAAGTTCATTTTTGACCGCAATAAATATGCAGCAACCAGACGGTTTAACTCCACTAAAAATGCCTCGTCTTTTTCATCAAAAGCACGGGCTGTGTTGGAGTCTATATCAATTTGCCCCACGTTTTTTCCTTCCATAAAAAGCGGCACCACAATTTCAGACTTCACATCTATGCTACAAGCAATATAGTTGTCTTGCTCAGACACGTCGTCAACCACAAAGTTTTGGTTACTTAAAGCAACCTGGCCGCAGATTCCTTTTCCAAACGGGATTACGATATGGTCTGTTGGTTTTCCAGCAAATGCTTTTAGGTGGAGTTCTTTTTTTTTGGGCTTGTGAAAATAGAAGCCTACCCAATCGTATGCAGGGAGTTTTTGCTGTATTTCAGCACAAACCCATTCCAAGGCCTCTTGTGGGTCTGGATTTTGGTTTAAACGCTGTGCAATATGTTCCAGAAGGGATTTGTACATAAAAAAACTGCCCCATAAAGGGGCAGCATATAATGGATTGTTTACATCATGCCTGGCATGCCTCCACCACCCATAGGCGGCATAGCGGCAGCTGGCGTGTCTTCTTTAATATCAACTAAGGCACATTCGGTAGTTAGAATCATCCCAGCTACAGAAGCAGCATTTTCAAGTGCAATTCGCGTCACTTTCTTGGGGTCAATGATTCCTTTTTCTTGCATATTGCCATAGGTGTCTGTTTTGGCATCGTATCCAAAGTTGTTTTCGCCTTCAATGACTTTAGCAACTACCACAGAACCTTCACCGCCTGCATTTCCAACAATGGTGCGTAGAGGTGACTCGATGGCTTTAGAGACGATTTGAACACCAGTTTGCTCATCTGCATTTACGCTTTTAAGTTTGCTTAAGCTTGGCAATGCTTGTAGCAGCGCTACACCACCACCAGAAACAATACCTTCTTCAACGGCAGCTCTTGTAGCGTGTAATGCGTCGTCAACGCGATCCTTTTTTTCTTTCATCTCAACTTCGGAAGCTGCACCTACATAAAGTACCGCAACACCTCCTGAAAGCTTGGCAAGTCGTTCTTGTAATTTTTCTTTGTCGTAGTCAGAAGTTGAAGCCTCAATTTGAGACTTGATTTGATTGACACGTGCTTTGATATCGTCAGTGTTACCTGCACCATTCACAACTGTGGTGTTGTCTTTGTCAATGGTAACCTTTTCAGCGTTACCCAACATGTCAATGGTTGCATTTTCAAGCGTAAATCCACGGTCTTCAGAAATGACTGTTCCTCCAGTCAAAATAGCAATGTCTTCTAACATGGCTTTTCTTCTGTCACCAAAACCGGGTGCTTTAACAGCTGCTATTTTAAGCGAGCCACGAAGTTTGTTGACTACTAGTGTTGCCAAAGCCTCTCCGTCTACGTCTTCTGCGATAACCACTAAGGGTTTACCACTTTGCGCAACAGGCTCTAAAACAGGAAGCAAGTCCTTCATCGTAGAAATCTTTTTGTCATACAATAGCATGTATGGAGATTCCATGTCTGCTTCCATTTTGTCTGAATTAGTAACAAAGTATGGTGATATATAACCACGGTCAAACTGCATTCCTTCAACGATGTCAACTGTTGTATCGGTTCCTTTGGCTTCTTCAACAGTGATAACTCCTTCTTTACCTACTTTTTCAAAAGCCGCCGTAATCAACTCACCGATAGTGGCGTCGTTGTTGGCTGAAATAGATGCTACTTGTTTGATTTTTTCAGAAGAGTTACCTACTTCAACAGCTTGTTTGTTAAGGTCAGCAACTATAGCTTCAACAGCTTTGTCAATGCCACGCTTAAGGTCCATAGGATTGGCACCTGCAGCAACATTTTTAAGTCCTTCTTTAACAATGGCTTGTGCAAGTATGGTTGCCGTTGTTGTTCCGTCACCAGCGAGGTCGTTGGTTTTGGAAGCTACTTCTTTTACCATTTGCGCACCCATATTTTCAAGGGCGTCTTCAAGCTCTACTTCTTTTGCAACACTAACACCATCTTTAGTTACCTGTGGGCCACCGAAAGATTTGCCAATGATTACGTTTCGGCCTTTGGGCCCAAGCGTTACTTTAACTGCGTCTGCAAGTGCGTCAACGCCACGCTTAAGTCCGTCGCGTGCTTCTATGTCAAATTGAATTTTTTTTGCCATGATAATGTTTTATGAAATGGTTCCTAGAATGTCGCTTTCGCGCATGATGATATAATCGCCACCGTCTAATTTTAGTTCTGTACCGGCATATTTGCCATACAATACGGTATCGCCGACCTGAACAGTGATGGCATCGTCTTTAGTTCCTGGTCCTGTAGCTACTACAGTTCCTTTTTGAGGTTTTTCTTTAGCTGTATCTGGAATGATAATTCCTGATGCGGTAGTCGTCTCTGCAGCCAATGGTGCAATTACCACGCGATCAGCCAAGGGTTTGATATTGATCGTACTCATGTCTAAAATTTAAATTTTTAATTATTAAGCATCAATTGTGCCATAGCAAAAAACAAGAAAAAAGGAGTCAAGAAACTGACAGCTTGACATTTTAGTCCTCGCCGTCTGTTTGTGGTAACTCGGGAAGTTCTTCTGGAATTTCTTCTGGAATAGCTTCCGGAATGCTTTCCTCAATTGCTGTTTCATCGATAAGGGTAGACTCACTCGTATTTGACGGCATGCTAATCATGGAATTGGATATCAGAATTAAAACCAATAATAGAGTAGCAAGGACCCAGGTACTTTTGTCAAGAAAGTCGGTCGTCTTTTGAACGCCCCCAAGTTGTTGAGAGCTACCACCAAATGCAGATGAAAGACCACCGCCTTTAGGGTTTTGAACCATTACCACTAGGATTAGCAAAAAGCAAACGATGATGGTCAGTACTAGAAAAATGGAAAATGTACTCATATTAACTTTGGTTTTGTGCTTTCTTAATTTTTTTGATTTGGTCTGCAAATAAACTACTTTTTTCTGGATATTTCAATGCCAATATCTCATAAGCGTTTATAGCGTTTTTAAATTTCCCTTGCTTAACGTAGATCTTTGCCAAGGTCTCCGTCATCAGCGATTTGTCATCAAATTGCTGTTTTTGCGTTAGGTCTACAGTTTTCTTTTCGTCTTTTACCAAACCAATTTTAGGGGTATCGGCAATAAATTTGTCAATGAGCCGCTCTTGACTTGTTTCTTTTGGCAAGGAATCATCTACTTGGTGGAGCCAATCCACAAATGACATGACCTCGTCTGCTGCACGACTTTGTTTCGCAAGTGTAATACGCTCTGCTTCACCTGCAGGCGATTTGATTAAGTGCAATCTGTTTTTGGTATGTACTGCACATGATGCTAAAAAAGAAGGTGCCTGATTTTGAGCATGTTTTTCGGCAATTTGCCAACCCAAATGATGCAAGGCTTGAAAATAGGGATATTGCTGTATGAGTGTTTCTACACGGCTCAGCGTTGCTTCAGGATCGTCGTGCCCTTGCTCACGTAATTTTGTCAAATATGTGCGTTCGCTGTTTACCATTTTGCCAACGATTCATTAAAAATATCTTGGGTAATACGCTCAAATAGTATTTCGTGTGCTTCAGATTGTATTGTTTGAACTTGAGTGGCAGCATCAAAATCATAGAAGAAACTAAACTTTTTTTCGAAGTCGTCTTCGTCGTTGAGGGTATTAAAATAACGCACGTTAACGCTCATGGTAAGTCTGTTTTGAGCTGCAGTTTCTTGAGCCGTTGCGGTCATGGGAGTCACCCGATAGGTTACAATTTCTCCTTCATAAATCAAATGCCCATTGACATTTGTCAGGTCTAAGTTGGTTTGATTGAGCAACATTTCTTGAACAGCATTTGTAAAATCACGGTCAAGACCTGGTTCAAAAACGGAGCCCACCTCATTGGCAGCATTGTTTACAAAAAAATTGACTTGCACTGTTTCTGCACCTTCTGGAATAGAAGCCCCCGTGAAGGAATAATACTTGCACCCCACGAGCATTACAAAAATCAAAACAATGCCTTTTTTCATGTTATTTGTCTAAATCAAATTGTTTAATTTTTCGGTATAGTGTGCGCTCCGAAATACCTAATTCTGCTGCTGCTGCCTTTCTTCTGCCCTTGTTACGTTCCAATGCTTTAACGATTAGCTCTAGCTCTTTGTCTTGTAAAGATAGCGTTTCTGCTTCTTCAATTTCTTCAGCATATTCATATCGGTCATTAAAATCTTGTTGCACTGGCTTGGTAGGATTAGTGGTTTGCAGTTGGTAGGGTTCTTCTTCAGCAGTTTTGTCTCCGTATATTTTTTCAATTAATCCCTCATGTTGGGCTTTCGCTTGATCCATGCTCGAGGTATTCATGAGCTCGTGCGTTAGTTTTTTAAGATCGTTGAGATCGGCTTTCATGTCAAAAAGCACCTTGTATAGAATTTCGCGTTCTGAAGAAAAATCATTGCCGGATTCTTTTTGGTCAATAACCGCTGGCAAGTTCGCTTTTGTTGCAGGCAGGTATTGCCTTAAAATTTGCACATTAATGTTTCTTTCTTGCTCTAAAACAGATAGCTGCTCGGCAATGTTGCGCAGCTGTCGGATATTCCCAGCCCATGGTTGTTGCTCAAGTAATGCCTGTGCCTTGTCGTCTAAGCGAACGGTAGGCATGCGGTATTTTTGTGCAAAGTCGGCAGCAAACTTTCGAAACAATAAGTGAATATCCCCCTTTCTATCTCTAAGCGGTGGCAGGTTGATTTCAACGGTACTAAGCCTGTAATATAAATCTTCTCTAAATTTTCCTTTGTGAATGGCTTCTAGCATATGCACATTGGTTGCCGCTACCACACGTACATCCGTTTTTTGTACTTTAGAAGACCCCACTTTTAAAAACTCACCGTTTTCCAAAACCCGAAGCAGCCTTACTTGGGTAGATAGGGGTAGCTCTCCAACTTCATCCAAAAATATAGTGCCGCCATCGGCTACTTCGAAGTAACCACTACGTGTTTGGGTGGCTCCCGTAAAGGCGCCTTTTTCGTGACCAAACAATTCAGAATCTATGGTTCCTTCTGGAATAGCACCACAGTTAACTGCTATAAACTTACCGTGTTTACGGTTCGACAATTGATGAATGATGCGTGGAAAAATTTCTTTACCTACACCAGACTCTCCCGTTACCAAAACTGAAATCTCAGTGGGCGCCACACGAAGTCCTTTCCCAATGGCAAAATTGAGTTGAGGATCATTGCCAATGATGCCAAAACGTTGTTTTATATTCTGAACATTATCCATGATGATGTTTTTGAGTTGGGCCATAACCTGTAGCAGTGCCAATAAGTGTTGCAGATGTGCAGGAGTCAACTACAACAGAAACAAAATCACCTATTTTATAATCGTCTTTTGGGAAAACGACAACGGTGTTTTGTTGTGCCCTTCCGCTCCATTGCTTGTCAGATCGTTTAGATGTTTTTTCGATAAGTACCTCTACTGTTTTTCCTAGTTGTTGCTCATTTCGGATGCGCCCGTGTTTCTGTTGCAAATCCACAATTTCTTGAAGCCTTCTTTTTTTGATATCGCCTGGAATATTGTCTTTTAGTTTTTTTGCAGCAGGGGTTCCAGGTCGCTCGGAGTACATAAACATAAACCCAAAATCATAGGTTACATACTCCATAAGACTTAAGGTGTCTTTATGGTCTTGTTCTGTTTCATTGGGAAAACCAGCAATCATGTCTTGGGAAATACCACAATCAGGTAAAAGACGTTTTATGTCGTCAATTAATGCCATGTATTCCTCACGTGTGTGTTGGCGGTTCATGGCTTTAAGCACGTCATTACTCCCAGATTGAACAGGCAGATGGATGTAGTTGCAAATGTTAGGGTGCTTGGCCATGATGTGAAGCACGTCTTGCGTCATGTCTTGTGGATTAGACGTAGAAAAACGAATGCGAATTCCTGGATGTGCCTGTGCTACTAAGTCCAATAAATGATGAAAGTGAACGGCAGTTTTTTGTTGCAGTGGGCTAGCTTTTTGAAAGTCTTTTTTAGGCCCACCACCATACCAAAGGTAACTATCGACGTTTTGCCCCAAAAGAGTAACTTCTTTAAAGCCATTTTCGGCGAGATTACTCACTTCGGCTAAAATACTTTTTGGGTCTCGACTTCGCTCACGTCCACGCGTAAAAGGTACTACACAGAACGTACACATATTGTCACAACCACGGGTTATAGAAACAAAGGCCGTTACGCCGTTGGATTGCAGCCGCACGGGCTGCACATCTCCGTAAGTTTCTTCTTTTGAGAGAATAACATTAACAGCATCTCTGCCTGATTCAACTTCTGCTACAAGGTTTGGAAGGTCTTTGTAGGCATCGGGTCCTACAACCAAATCCACAATTTTTTCTTCTTCCAAAAAAGCACTTTTCAGACGTTCAGCCATACAGCCCAACACACCCACTTTGAGATTGGGATTTGATTTTTTTGCTTTTTGAAAAGTGGTAAGACGTTTGCGAATGGTCTGTTCAGCCTTGTCTCTTATAGAGCAGGTATTGAGTAGGATTAAGTCTGCTTCGTTGAGCTCGTTGGTTGTTTGATAGCCCGCCTCTCCCAATATGGAAGCAACAATTTCACTATCCGAAAAATTCATTTGGCAGCCGTAGGATTCTATGAACATCTTTTTTGTGCCCTTGCCCTTTGAACCTTTAGAAACGGTCAGTACCTCGCCATTATAGGCATTTGGGTTTTTGGTATCAACAACTGGCGTGTTCGACATGCGTTTATTTTTTCGAGCATACAAAAGTACAAAATATCATCGAAATTGACATTTTGTCAGGTTGTTGTATTTTAATGTTTTTTAGTGGGGCAGCCTCGGTTTTAGTAAGCCATAACAATAGGTACCCAGAAGTGCAAACACAAAAACCACAAGCAACGGCAAATAACCTGCACCGATCAGCGTATAAATAGGTCCTGGGCAGGCGCCTGCAAGTGCCCAGCCCAATCCGAAAATGATTCCGCCATAAAGTGATGCCTTTACGAGTTTTGGTTTAGGAGCAATTTGAATTTCCTTTCCAAAAAACGATCGCAATTTATTGCGCTTTATCATTTGTGTAAGCACGATACCCAGCGCAACAGCAGTACCAATAATTCCATACATATGGAAAGACTTAAACTGAAACATTTCATAAATACGAAACCATGAAGCGACCTCAGATTTAATCATGGTTATGCCAAATAAAATGCCAATGCTAAAATATAATGCGGTTCGTTTCATATTATGTAAGGTAAAATTAGTTGGTTCATAAGAAGTCCACCAATAAAGAATCCGATAACCGCAACTAGGGATGGCCACTGCAAGTCGCTAAGACCTGAGATCGCATGCCCAGAAGTACATCCGCCCGCATAACGCGTTCCGAAACCAATTAAAAAACCACCGAGTGCCAATAACACCAGAACTTTAGGTTCTGTAAGGGCTTCTATACCAAACAGCGCTTGCGGCATAAAGTCAACTCCTGCTCCTGTAATTCCCATTTGATTTAGGTTATTTACCACATCCTCATGTATGGAGCCAATAGAGCCATCAGTCATGATGTTTGATGCCATAAACCCTCCTGTAGCAGCACCTAAGGCGACCACTAGCCCCCAACGGTTTGCTTTCCAGTCGCCAGCAAAAAAAGGAATATTTTTTCCAGCACCTGCCATGGAACACATGGTTTTAAGATTGGATGACATGCCAAAGCGTTTTTCGCTAAACAGCAGCAAAAAAAGCACTGCTGCGATGGCTGGACCCCCTATATACCAGGGCCACGGTTCTAAAAGTAAATTCATAATAATTAATTGGATTGTTGCTGTTTTTTAGATTTTTAATTTTTTCTTCAATGCACATGATAGTAACAAACATAAACCACGCCTAACTATCATGCGCTGTAATCCTACGAACTTAATTGATTTGTCTGAGTTGCGATGTTTTCAGTGTGTTCTGTTGTAGCTGAAGTTCCGTTTAGGTAGGCTACAGCATCTGCTGTTTTAGCAAAAAACCTATCTACACCAATTCGATCCATAAGCGCAGAGCGTTTCATGGCATCACGAGTAGGCCCTATAGCTCCAGCTACACTAAAACCGACCCCCTTTTTACTTAATTGATCTACAATATGGTGGAGTAATTCAACAGAAGAACTATCTAAATAGCTAATTGCCCTGGAAATTAAAACTACTTCTTTTAGCTCAGGCCCTTTTTTGTTAACCTCTTCCATAATCGTTTTATTAAAATAGTCCTTATTTGCAAAAAAAACAGGGGCATCAAATCGAAAGAGTAAAAGCGACGCATCTTCTTCAATGTCTTCACTAAATCGTTTTACGTTTTTATAGTACTGGGTGTTCTTAATTTGACCTAATATGGCATAATGCGGCTGTACGCTATGCGCCACCCAAACGACCAAAGAGCTGAGAATTCCTAGTACAAGCCCTTCAATGATGCCTACAGAAAGCGTTAATATGAATGTGGTCATAAATACCAAAAATTCAGCTTTGGATTGTTTCCAAAGTGTTTTAGGGTAATGAAGGCTAAAGAGTTTGAGTAGCGAAAAAATTACAATTGCAGCCAATACAGCAATTGGCATATGCGTAAAGAAAGGAGTGAGTAAAAATAAAGAAATTCCGACCAACAAGGCGCTAAAAATTGAAGTCCAACGAGAGCGTACAGTGCTGCCAAGCAAAATAGCTGATCTGGAAAAACTTGCACTGGCAACATAAGACTGAAAAAACGAACCAGTGATGTTGGCAAGGCCTAAAGCACGAAGCTCCTTGTTTGGATTACTTTCTATAATACTTGTTTTGCTTTCGGTAGCTTTAATGATGGTCATGGAACTCAAGAACCCTAAGATAGCTAAGGCAGCAGCAAACGGCAGTAAATCTTTTATCAGCAATACATCAAAAACATGAAAAGATAGAGAAGGCAGTCCGCCAGGAATGCGACCTATCTCGCGTACTCCAATCTCGTCCCATTTAAAATATGCGCTGGCAACTGTAGCTAAGAGAACCACAATAAGCGCAATGGGTATTTTTGGGGCATATCGTTTTGCTAGCGCTAGCGCAAGTAAGGCACTTATTCCAATTGCAGTGGTAATAAATATGACACTAAACGAATTGCTTAGTTGTTCCGCGGGCATTCGCAAGGATTCAAGTCCCAAAAGGGGAGCCAATTGACTTGCCCCAATGAGCAAAACAGCAGCATTTGTAAAACCACTGACTACGGGTTTAGACAAAAACTGGATTACAAATCCCATTTTCAGAAGACCCAATAGAAATTGAATTATCCCTACCATAAAAGTCAATAAGATGGCCGATTGTATGTAATCTGTGAGATTAGTAAGCTTGAGCGAAAGTAGAAAAGCGGCAACCAGCATGGAGTCTAATGCAGCAGGTCCTACGCTTAAGTAGCGAGAACTTCCAAACAACCCATACAATAGCACGGGGATAAATGCAGCATACAAACCATGTTGCGCTGGAAGACCAGCCAATGTTGCATAAGCCATGGCTTGTGGAATAATAATAATGCCAACCGTAATTCCCGATTTTAAGTCAATAAAAGTCGGTGTGCCTAAGTTTGATAAAAAGCCGATTTTTTTAACCAAAGTACTATGTGTATTAAGAATGTGTAAAAATACTATATATTTTTTTCAGCAGTTTTCAAACCTGTTGAAATATGTTTTTTTTAACTTAATTATGCATCAAGGCTAACTTATAAATCATAAATTCTTCTACTTTTGTCTTCAATATTTATCTATGTCCAAAAATTTAGTCATCGTTGAGTCACCTGCAAAAGCTAAAACAATTGAAAAGTTTTTAGGGGATAAATTTAAAGTTGTGTCGAGCTATGGACACATCTCAGACCTGCCTGCTAAAGAGTTGGGGGTAGACGTTGCGGGCGACTTTAGTCCAAACTATATTGTAAACGACGACAAGAAAAAGGTGGTACGAGAATTACGCACATTGGCAAAAAAAGCAGAAACCATTTGGCTGGCTAGTGATGAAGACCGAGAAGGAGAAGCCATTGCTTGGCACTTGGCGCAACAGCTCGACTTAAATCAAAAGAGTACCAAACGCATAGTTTTTCACGAAATCACAAAGGATGCCATTCAGAATGCCATCCAACACCCAAGATCCATCAATCAACATTTGGTAGACGCACAACAAGCGCGTCGTGTCTTAGACCGATTGGTGGGTTACGAACTTTCGCCCATACTGTGGCGTAAGGTAAAAGGAGGGCTTTCTGCAGGTCGTGTTCAATCGGTTTCGGTTCGGATCATTGTGGAGCGCGAACGAGAAATTGAAGCCTTCACACCTAAAGCATCGTATAAAATTCAGGCTGTTTTTCTGACGGGTTCAGGAAAAGCCGTCAAGGCATCTTCTGCTGCTACATACGAAACTGCGGAGGAGGCAAATGCTTTTTTAGCACAAAATATCGGTGCTGTTTTCGCAGTGTCAAATTTGGAAAAAAAGCCAGCGAGCAAATCACCAACGGCACCTTTTACCACCTCGACCTTGCAACAGGAAGCTTCTCGAAAACTTGGTTTTTCGGTTAGTAGAACCATGTCAAATGCCCAGCGTTTGTATGAGGCAGGACACATTACCTATATGCGAACCGACAGTGTTAACCTTTCTAAGCAGGCCTTAAACGAGGCACGCGAGGTCATCAACAATTCATATGGGCCCGAATACGCACAAACACGTGTTTTTAAAACAAAAAATAAGGGTGCACAAGAGGCGCACGAGGCTATACGCCCAACCAAACTAGCTAGGATGCGCGTTGAAGCCGCACCCGACGAGCTGCGACTGTATGAATTGATTTGGAAAAGGACCGTAGCCTCTCAAATGAGCGATGCTAAATTGGAGCGAACCGTTATTCAGATTAGCACCGACAAACACGATAAGAAATTTACTGCTCGTGGTGAGGTGGTTACTTTTGAAGGATTTCTTAAGGTCTATTTTGAAGGAAAAGACGAAGAAGAAGATGCGCAAGAGGGCTTGTTGCCAAAAGTTATCCAAGGCGAGCAATTAGACGCAAAAACGATAACAGCGACGGAAAGATTTACCAGACCTCCGGCCCGCTACACAGAGGCTTCTCTTGTAAAGCGTTTGGAAGAGCTGGGTATTGGACGCCCTTCGACTTATGCACCGACAATTACAACGATTATCAATCGTAAATACATTGAAAAAGGAACTGTTGAGGGCGATGAAAGAAAATACACTCAACTGGTTTTGATGCAAAATGACATTAAAAAAGAAATACTCAGCGAACGTGTTGGTTCTGAAAAAGGCAAATTGGTGCCTACTGACGTAGGGATGCTGGTCAATGATTTTTTAGTAAAGAATTTCCAGCGTGTTGTAGATTATAATTTTACCGCCGAAGTAGAGCAAAGCTTTGATTCGATAGCATTAGGAAATGAAGATTGGAAAAGCATGATGAAATCATTTTACAAAGATTTCCATCCTGTTGTTGAAGATGTTAAGGAAAATGCACAGCGTGAAATAGGTGAACGTATATTAGGTGTTGACCCAAAAACGGGACGCCAGCTTAGTGTTCGTTTAGGGAAGTTTGGTGCCATGGCTCAAATAGGAACTGCTGAAGAGGAAGAAAAACCCTTGTTTGCTAGTTTGCACCCCGATCAACAATTGACAAAAATCACTTTTGAGGAGGCATTAGACTTGTTTAAACTCCCCTTGCATTTGGGTGAATTTGATTCCGAAGCTGTAGAGGTTAACAATGGGCGTTACGGTCCTTATGTGCGTCACGGCAAAACATTTATCTCACTACCAAAAGGGAAAAATCCGTTGACAACTACGCTTGACGAAGCCATTGAATACATTAAAGAAAAGCGCATTGCCGATGCACCCATTGCTACTTACGAAGAACTCCCGGTTACTAAGGGTGTTGGACGATTTGGTCCTTTTATCAAATGGAATGGCTGGTTTGTCAATGTTTCAAAAAAATACGATTACGATAATTTAACAGATGCAGATATTGCCCAATTAATTGAGGACAAGAAGAAAAAAGAAGCAGAACGCGTTGTTCACAATTGGGAAGATGAAGGCGTACGAGTTGAAAAAGCACGTTGGGGCAGACACAATATCATTAAAGGCAAGCAAAAAGTCGAACTTCAAAAAACGATTGATGTGTCGGATATGACGCTAACTCAGGCGATGTCTTACCTTGAGAAACAAAAACCCAAGAAGAAAAAGCGTACTAAAAAGAAATAAAGGTGGATTTTGACTTTTTAAATCCTATTGATGACCGACTCTTGGCGCACAATCTAATGCTGCCAGAGCAAGTTTTAGGTCGCAACCTTCTTATTCACACCCAAAAAGACGGAATTCCTGAATTGACAGATATACGTGTTGCTATGGTGTCGCTAGAGCCACGGTTGGTTAAAGGAGAACCATTGCATTTGCGTTTTCGACAACAATTCTATCAACTTTTTGCTGGAAATTGGGATTTTGCATGTGCTGACCTTGGTGTGTTGCACAGTGGCGACCATCCCAAAGACACCTTGTTTGCACTGAAAACACTGGTGAAAGAACTGCATCAACGCAATATTCTTACTATTGTTGTTGGGGGAGAACAGGAAAATACTCTTGGCATGTTTAGGGGGCTCAGTAGTATGAACACTTATGTGAACTTAACTTCAATTGATGCACGTCTTGATTTTGGAGAGCCTGGCGTTTTGGTTTCAGATGATAGTTATATGTCAAAAATTATTACCGAGAAACCAAATAACTTAAAGCAGTTTACAAATCTTGGCTACCAATCATATTACGTTTCTCAAGAAGAGTTGGATCTCATGCAAAAGCTCTTTTTTGATGCTTATCGCCTAGGAGATTTATCGGCTGATATACACGAGTCTGAACCGATTTTAAGAGATACAGATATTCTTTCTGTCGATTTAAGTTCGGTAAAAGCAAGCGAATTGGACCACCCCAAAGGATTGCCCAATGGCTTTGATGGCGCGCAAATTTGTAAGCTTATGCGCTATGTGGGCTTGAGTGATAGACTAAGCGTTTTGGGGGTTTTTAATATTTCAGACAGCCTAAGAACGGACCAGTTGATCGCACAAATGATATGGTATGTGCTTGAGGGATATTGTCATCGGGTGAACGAATATCCGTTTTCAACACACGAAGTTTGTACAAAATTCGTTGTTCCTCAAGAACAAGCAGAATTGATTTTTTATAGAAGCGAGAAAAGTCAGCGTTGGTGGATTGAGGTACCAAAAGAAGGTAAACATAATAATAATGACCAAGTTACGTTATTACCATGTGCCGAAAATGATTACCGATTGGCCCAAAAAGGAGAAATTCCTAGCCGTTGGTGGAAGTCAGTTAAGCGAAGTATGCATTAAATTCCATATTTTTGATGCATGCCTTTGAAGTGAGGTTAACAATATTTAAAATTTAATGAAAAAAGTACCGCTATTTTTTCTTGCCGCATTGACCCTAATTGGTTGTGGTAAATCCAACCAAGGTGAGCTAGTCGGAGTGAAGCAAAAGAAGTTTTATCCCCAGAAGCCTCATGGAATGGCTTTGATACCTGGCGGCTCATATATTATGGGGTCTTCAGATGAAGATATTATTGCTTCTAATGATAATCCAACGCAAACGGTGACCTTGCGTTCTTTTTGGATGGACGAAACCGAAATCACCAATGCTGAATATATGCAGTTTGTAGAGTGGGTTAAAGATTCCATTATCAGAACAGAGCTAGCTAAAGCAGCATTGCTCAATGGTGGTTATTTCTCTGTTTCAGAATTCCCAACTTCTGATGAAGAATTTGAAACCAATCCCATACTTGAATATCTTCCTAGTTATGATATGGATGCGCTTGAAAATGACAATGAGGATGAAAAAAATGGGTATCAACAATTTTTAGAAGAAAACTTTTCGGACGCTGTTTCAAACTATTACGAAACGGAAGATGCTCCAGACAACGAATTTCATTACCACCTTCCACTTAATAAAGACGTAGATATCATTAAAGAACGCGAGGATTACCCAGATGTTGATTATGCGCGTGTTTTTGAAGAGATAATATATTTACCAGAAAAAGAGTGGTTTAACGGAGAACCTGCTATAGATACCAAGCTACTCAAGTACCGTTTTACAAGTGTTGATTTAAGCAATGCCATTAAAAATCCTGATAGCGCTCGATCTAGTTTTGCTCGACATGAAGTACATGAAATCTATCCAGATACCACAGTTTGGATTAAAGACTTCAAATACAGCTACAATGAGCCCATGCATAACGACTACTTTTGGCATCAAGCCTATGCTACTTACCCAGTAGTTGGTATAACATGGAATCAGGCTAGAGCCTTTGCACACTGGCGAACAAAAACTAGAAACGACTATTTACGCAGTAGAAAAAAGCGTAAGTCTACAACAGGAAAGTTTAGATTGCCTACCGAATCTGAATGGGAATATGCAGCTCGAGGCGGACTGGAATCTGCCATCTATCCTTGGGGAGGTCCTTACCTTACCGATGACCGTGGCTGTTTTATGGCTAATTTCAAACCTAGACGAGGTGATTATGCTGCTGATATGTCTCTATATACAGTAGAGGCAGATTCATATGAGCCAAACGATTACGGACTCTATAATATGTCTGGTAACGTTTCAGAATGGACAAATTCAACGTACTCCAAAGATACTTACGATTTTGTTTCATCCGTAAACCCTAACTATTCCAACATTAATGATGAACAAAAAGTAGTTCGAGGGGGCTCGTGGAAAGATGTTGCCTACTATTTACGGGTTGCAACAAGAGATTACGAATATGCCGATAGTGCCCGAAGTTATTTGGGCTTCCGTTTAGTAAGAGACTATTTAGGCGCTAACGACTCACAACAACAATAAATTATTATGAAAAAAAAGAAATTTCCAATACCTGAAAATATAATTGAGCTTCTATTTGGAGCGGGTGCATCTGTAGTTATTATTGGTGCATTAATGAAAATCACACACTTCAATTCTGATTTTATATCAGGGAATACCATGCTTACTATCGGTTTGGTAACAGAGGCTTTTATCTTTCTTATTGCTGGTTTTAGAGGTTATGTTTTGTTAAGTGAAGACGCACCTGCTTCAGGTTCTGGCGATGCAACAGACTTATCTGATATTGCTGTTGAGGCAGCAGCATTGAAGACAGCCTATCAAAATGCGACATCACAATTAGAGACATTAGGCACAAGCCTTAGCAGTGCGGTAAGCGCAACAGGGTCACTGGAAGTCCCTGCTGATTTGCCTGAAAACATGACAAGCTTGAATAGCAATGTTGCACAAACGAATCAAGCATTAGAGCAGTTATCTGCAGCTTATAATGCCACAACAGAAGCTGTTGCAACGGAGCCAAAAGCACATAGCGAGGTAGTCGCTAATATGAATGCATTGCACGCTGAGTTGGCGACAATGAAAAATACGATTGCAGACCTTAATGCCAAATACGCCGACATTTTAGGCGCAATGAAAAACTAAATATGGCTGGAGCTAAACAGGATACTCGGCAAAAGATGATCAATATGATGTACTTGGTATTCATCGCCATGTTGGCGTTGAATATAAGTAAGGAAGTATTGGCTACACTGGGTGTAATTAACGATGATATTGCTGCTGCAACCCAAGATTTGGTTATGGACAGCGAGGAGAAATACGATTTGTTCAGCAACAACAGTAATAATGAATATTACAAAGTTGCTGCCCAAAGTACCCCTCAAATAAAATCCATAGCTGATGCATACTACAATTACATTGATACGCTTAAAAATCGCTTGATAAACACAGGTGAAAACGGTTATCGTATTAGTCGTGAGGACAGAGCCACCGGAGTGGTTGATTCCATTGTAGATTATCAAGTAATGGACAAATCTCAGTATTTAGACGAAATATTTTTTGCTGGTGATCAATATTCCGAAGCTGGTCAGGAGTTTGTGGATCTATTTTCAAATTTCCCTACTAAAATCCAGAAAGAGCTCGATGCTTTTTTATCCGCTGACGCAGAAAAAGATGCGCCTACAGAAGGCGCACCAGAAGGTGAGTACGCTGACTTTGACTTTTCTTTCTTAAATGATTTATTCACGCGTTTTGACTATTCCGAAATGGTTTTAAATAGAGAAGGTAAAAAACAGCCTTTTCTAGAGTACCACTATAAAGGTTTCCCACTAATTGCTTCATTATCTAAACTTACCAAAATCCAATCTGATATTCGATTTGTTGAGAATAAAATTTTGGAGAATATGTTGAGTACCATTAACGCGCATGAAGGTGGACTTAACAAATACCAAACACTTTTAGAAACGTCCAAATCGTCTTACTATACAAGCGAATTGGTTGATGCTTCTATTGTAATGGGTAAAAAAGATTCGAACTTTAAACCCAATAGAGTTGAGCTTTCGCTTAACGACCGACCAATGCGTCAAGGTAGAGACTTCGAAATTGCTGCAGGTGGTGTCCAGCTTAAGAAACGCTTTAGTGCTCCAGGTTCATATAAGTTGACCGGAAAGCTCTTTTTTGAACGTAATAATAAAGAACAATCTGTAGATGTAGCGCAAGTAATATCTGTAATTGACAAGCCTAATGATGCTGTTATTTCTGCTGATCAAATGAAGGTTGTGTATCGCGGATTGCCTAACGATTTATCTATTTCAATCCCTGGTATTCCAAACAATAAATTAAGCGTTCGTGCCACCAACGGTAAAGTACGTCGTAATGGATTAAAATTTGAGGCTATTCCAGATGGAGATAAAGTAGGTGAGAGCATGCGTATTTTTGTTTCTGGAGAAATTAATGGATCGACCATTAACGCACCTGGGCAAGATTTTAGAATTAAACCATTGCCGCCTGCCCTAGGTTCTATTGATTTGGGTGAGCGTCTTGGTAAATTTAACAGTGGTGAAATCATTAGAGAATATGTTCCGTCTGGTACCATTGCTGCTAAATTTCCTGATGACTTTGATTACAACCTGAATGTAATCGTAAAGCGCTTTAACATCAAAGTAGGTAGTAGAGCGGCTATTCCAATTAATTCTAATAGAATTAAAGACTCTCGCGTTATTCGTTCTTATTTGGAAAATGCATCACGGGGAGATATTATTTTTGTTTATAACATTGAAGCTCAGGTAAAAACGGAAACCCAAGTTATAGACGATATTAAAGTAACAGACTTTGCCTTAACCATTAAATAATGAAAAAGTATCTAAATCCTATTTTCTTGTTTATGTGCTGCAACATGTTCATGCAAGCGCAAGTCAATGTGCTCAACGCTGACCAGCCAAGTGAAATAGGTGTGTTGTCAGATGAGCAAAAGTTAGAATTGTCAGAGAAGAAGTATTTACAATATCCTTATGTAGATGATAAAGATATCATGTGGAGTAAGGTTGTCTATGAAGAAATAGACTTATCTGAAAAATTCAATCACCCTTTGTTTTTTCCTAAAGATGGTCTTTACACTAGCGAGCGTAAATCTCTTTGGCGTACCATAAGGGAGGCAATCCTCGATGGAAGAATTCATGACATTTATAATGATGCAAACTCCAATTTTACGGAGCTTTTTGATAAGGAAACATACTTAAAGCGTCTTGAAAATCGTGATGGACCAGAAGTTGTTCCCCTAAAGTCTATGGATATTACTTCATATAAAATTAAAGGAATTTGGTATGTTGATAAACGTATAGGTGAAATGCGCTATCGATTATTAGGTATTATGCCACGCGGCAAAGACATGAACAATTTGGCTAATGATGAGCCCGTTGATTTATTTTGGTTGTGGTACAAGGATTTACGCCCTGTACTTCACGCACAACTTGTTTTTGATGACAGAAATAATGCAAGTCGTATTACTTTTGATCAGCTATTAACTTCAAGAAGATTTACTGCGCGAATATATGCTCTTGACAATGTATTTAACGACAGACCGGTTGACCAATATGTTAACGACCCATTTATGCAGTTGATAGAGTCAGAGCGTCTTAAAAACGTAATTCGAGACTTTGAGCAAGACCTTTGGTCTAACTAATTAATCAAAACCCACGACTGTGGGTTTTTTTATGCAACATGACGTACTTATTGTAGGCTTTGGTCTCGCTGGTTGGGCGCTGACGGAGGTTTTGAAACAAGAGGGGAAGTCATTTGTTGTTTTTAATGCAGAAAAAAAATCTAGCTCTAGTGTAGCTACTGGCATTTACAACCCTGTTGTTTTAAAGCGGTTCACAGCGGTTTCTCATGCCCAAGAATTAATGGACTTCTCCATTCCTTATTATGCAAACACAGCAAATGGTATTTTTCAGTACCCCATGTCCATATATCGTGTGTTTGCCAAAGCCGCTGAACAAAACAATTGGATGGAGGCTTTAGATAAGCCCGTCTTAAGTCCCTATATGACCAGCGATATACAAAACCATGACATTAATAATATCGCAGCACCTCATGGCTTTGGCGAAGTGCAGCATACGGGTAGGATAGACACCAACGGTCTTTTGCGTTATGCGAGCAGCAAACTCGTACGAATCAATTCTTTTGTTCAAGAGCAATTTGACTATGATGCTTTAACAATTACAAAAGAAGGCGTTGTTTATAAGCAATGGAGTGCCAGACATATTGTTTTTGCCGAAGGAGTTGGCGTCAAGTACAATCCTTGGTTTGCCTCACTCCCGATTGTTCCCAATAAGGGAGAGTGGCTAGAGGTTTCATGTATGGGGCTTCAACTGTCACATATGATAAAGGGGAGTGTCTTTATTGTGCCATTGGGTAATGACAGGTATCGTATTGGAGCTACCTATGCGCGTACTTTTGAAAGCGTTACACCCACAGCTGAAAACAAATCGTGGTTAATGAATCAATTTAAGAAGTATACCAACCTACCGTTTGAAGTCTTGTTTCATGGTGCTGGATTGCGTCCTACAGTTCCAGACCGACGTCCTATTGTGGGTAGACATCCCAAATTTCCATCGCTAAGTTGTATAAACGGACTGGGCTCACGTGGGGTGTTATGGGCACCATTTCTCGCAAGCCTCTTGGTTAAGCACCTTTATACAAACGCTTTTTTACCAGATGAACTCCAGATAAGACGTTTTATGCGTCCTTAAAAAGGTATGCCTTATTAACAAAATGCGTCTTTTTAGCCTGAAATGGTTCATTAATGCGTTTTGGATTCACTTTTTTTTATCAAAGGGGATTGTTTTGAGTAAAATATAATCATCACATTATGAGGTAATTACAATAAAATTTAAAAGCATAATAACAGAATTCTAATTTTAATTTGATTAAATTTTAGAATATGTGAATAAAACGCGCATTTTTCTGTCACTTACAGGTTAGATATGCTCTTTTTTTATTAACTTTAGAAAAATTAAATAAATATGGCTTACTCATTTCAAAACAGTAAAGGTAAAACGTATTACCTTCACACTAAAGATGTAACACTTAAAGGAGGAAGAAACCAAACCATCTATTACTTCGCTAAAGATCAACGCGACAACGCTTGTGATTTGCCAGCTGGTAAGAAGGTAGTTGAAAACGAACGTACGGGACTTCCTTTCGTAAAATCTGCTTAATTTATTAAGCATAAACAATTAAGAACCCTGCCAAATGGCAGGGTTTTTTTATATTTAGTCATGAATTATTTAAGATTTGCATCCCTATTTATAATTTCTCAAATCACCTTTTTAAGAGCACAGTGCGACGACCGTAAAACCATTACTTACACGGATGGCAGTGTTGGTACATATGTAGGTTGTTTAGACGACTTCGAAAACTTTGAAGGAACTGGTGTACTAACTAATGATAGCTTTATTAAAAGTGGTAACTGGAAGTTGGGTAAGCTTGTTGGGGAAGGCAATTTAACTATCCTCTCTAATGGGGCTGTTTTTCAGGGTAACTGGAAAAATGATGAATTAATAAGCGGATCATACACTGTCCATACTGAAAATGTAAAGCTGACCTATTTGGGAGGCTTTAGAAATTTAAAATTTAACGGCACTGGTAAGCGCACTTCCACAACATCTTCCTACAAAGAAATTCAAGAGGGAATTTTTTTTAATGATATTTTATTTGATGGTACTGAGACCACCACCTATGCCACAGGCTTGACAATTACAAATAATGTTGAACAGGGTGATATTGTCTTATCTAAACGCAATGATCGCAACTATTTTGACCCTAATAAGCTTATTGGCGGCGTAGCATCTTCAAAAGTTTTATTGGATGTTGAAGGAGACCAAAATGAAGGAAAAACTTTTTTTGTTAATATGAGTATTGGCACATTTAAAGCAAAATGGGTCTTTGATTCCGGCGCCCAATTAACATCAATTGGCAAAAGAATGTTTGAGAGACTTAAAGAAGAGGGTGTGACCTTCAAAGACTTGAATTTAAACATAAAAACATTTGGTGTTGGAGGGGTGTCAAATGGCAATTTGGTGATTATAGAAAACGTGAGGGTAGGAGACTACCTTGTCAAGGACTTCATATTCAAAGTGAATTTGGACAACAACTTTTCACTACTCGGCATGGATTTTATGGATATGTTTTCAAATGTCATTTGGAACAAACGTGACAGTACTTTGACTCTCTATAAATAAGTGCATCAATTTTGACAACGCCAGCAACCAAAGCTGCTATTAAATATAGAGTCAAACGTGTAGGTTAGCGTGATTTCATGTACACCATGTGTTCCCATTAAACCACTTAAGTTGACATCATAGGAGTAGCCTACTTTTATAAAATCCCACACAAATCCTGTCGTGAGGTTTATTGAATTTAGTGAATGCGATTGATCATCATACTTAACAGGGCTTGTGGCTAGTATAGCTCCCATAGTTAAGCCACTTTCTAATTCTATTTCGGCACCAAAATCCAATCGCTTGTAAACACCTTGATTCATGAAATTCATCAAAAACCGTATTTGTGCTTGTTCCCAAGTATAGAAAATATTGTCTAATTGGTAGCTAAATCCAGCCTGTACGCTTAAGAAAATATCGAGCTTTTCATTTCCATTATACTCAAACGATATGTTAGGTCTGTTCAAATGCCTAGCACCTACACCCAACCAAAAGGTATCGTTCATGATTAAACCGCCCACAGAAAAATCAAAGAAGTTCGATGTTGTATTCAGTAGCGTAGGATCAGCTGATTGAAGATTGATGATGCTATTTGGTATGTCAATTTGATCTTCCAGTAGTAAGGAATCAAAGCTGAAATCCTTATTTCCAAATCCAAAGCTTAAGCTTGGAATAAATACCCAGTCTGCACTTAAAGGAACCCTATAGGCATAGTTTAAATTTGCCTGGGTAAAACGATAGCGTGTGTGGGTTTCTAATAAATTGAGCATGGATATACCAAAACCACTATTGATGTTATCTACATATGCGTTAAAATTCGCAAATTGAGAAGATAGATTATAGTTTAACCCCGCCCATTGACTTCGGTGTGCTACATTTACTTTTGTGCTGCCATTCACGGCTGCAAATGATGGGTTTAATGTTTCAGGCACATTGAAAAACTGGGTAAATACTGGATCTTGACTCCAACTAACCCATCCTGTCCACAACGCTAAAATTAGAATAATTCTTTTCATTTGATAAGTGTGAAAGGTCCTGATTGTTGAATCTCTAAATCATTTCTCGCCGTGGCTGTAAGCTGATAAATGTAATTGCCATTCTCGATAGGTTTTCCATTTACGGTTCCATCCCACCCTATGAATACATTTGTTGTACTGCTTTCTGCATATAACAGTCCACCCCAAGTGTCGTATATCTCCAGACTAACTTCCTGCATACCTAGGTATACAGGTCTAAAGGTGTCATTGACGCCATCATTGTTTGGTGTAAATGCATTGGGCATTTCAATTTCATAACCGCGCCCTACAATAATGGTGTATGCAACCGAATATGAACAGCCATATGGATAGCCTACAGTTAACGTTATTTGATAGGTGCCTTCATTTACGTAAGCATGTGTTGGGTTTTCTTCTGTAGAGGTATTTCCGTCACCAAAGTCCCAATTGAAGCTTTGCGGATCACCAGTTGAAGTATTTGTAAATAAAACAGGATCATTGATAGCCCAAATATTAAAGTCCGTATAAAAGGATGAATTCATACTAAAGTCTGCATCTCCTAGATACAGTAGGTCGACAGGGACAACAACGGAAGTTGTACAGCCGATACTATCTGTTATTGTAGCTACTGCATTTCCATTGACGCTGGTTCGCATAATGGTCTGATCACTCATGTCCACATTGCCATAGGACCATGATATGGTGTGTGGCGGGAATCCGCCTGTAATAAATAGTTCATTTACTTGAACCACATCCTTAGTAGCACAGTTTGCTTCAATAGTGCTAATAACACTAGCGGCTAGTGGTGTTTGTCTTATGATTGTAAAATTCTCAGTTATTTGGCAGCCATTAGCATCTGTAATTGTCACCGCATAGTTTCCAGCTGGGATGGCGGTTAAATCTTCTGTTGTTGCACCAGTATTCCATGAAAAGCTTAGTGGTAGTGTACCACCAGCAACCGTAAGATCTATCGCTCCACTGTTGGGATCAGTACAGTCAAATGCGTCGGTCGTTACGCCAGATGCTTGAATTCCAAGAGGTTCGTCAATAACATACGTTTCTGCTTGTATACAACCATCGGCCCCTGTGATGGTAACGTCATACACACCTGGCCCTAAATTGTTTCGTTGTAAGCCAGCAGTTGGGTCATCGTTCCAACTTAACACCAGCGGTGCTACACCCCCTACAACGGTTAGGTCAATAGAACCGTCATTTGCACCAAAACAACTTATGTTTGTTTTTGTCCCATTAATGGCAAATATTGGTGCATCCACAATCGTGATATTTTCAATATGTGTACAGTTGTTACCATCTAATATGGTAGCGGTGTAGCTTCCTGGAGACAAATTAGTTCGAGTTGTACCATTTCCTAAATCACTCCAAGTAATTTGATAAGGCAATACACCCCCTGTTGGGTTTATTGTAATGCTCCCATCGTCGTAGCCATAACAACTGATGTCTGATTTTGTGGTGTTAAATATCACCGCTGTTGGTTCTGTTAAAATCGCTTGAAGGGTTTCTGAACAACCGTTGGCGTCCGTAATTGTGAGGTCATACGTACCTGCAGGTATATTCGCTAAATCCTCCGTGATATAAGTTGCACCTGAGTCATGTACCCAATTGAATTGGTAATCTGCGGCAACACTAGTAAAGGGCGTACCACCACTTACACTTATGTTTATTGCACCAGTACTGGCTCCATTACATAATATGTCCGTTGTGCTGTCAAGTGAAACCTGTAGACCCAAAGGTTCATTAATCACATAGGTTTCGGAAATAGAACATGAGTTGGTTCCTGTGTCTTCTATCACTAATACATATTGACCAGCATCTAAGGCACTTAAATCATCCGTAGTTGCAAAGGGGTTACCATCCTTTGTCCAATTGTATGTATAGTTACCTAAACCTCCAGAAACACTAACACTAACCGCTCCATCATCTGCCTGGAAACAGCTCATGTCTTGGAACAAATCAGTGGAAATGTTCAGCGCATTTGGCTCGGTTAAAACAATCAATTCACTTATAGCACAATTCCCAGACTCATCAGTTGCATTTAAGGTATATGTATCTGCAAGCAGATTAGTCTCATTAATTGTTGTGCCTTGACCTGTAGTTACAATAGTTCCTGAACTATTTGTTATGATGTAGTTATAATAAGCAGTTGGAAGCCCTTCATCAAAAGGTGTTCCGCCACTTAAGGAAACATCAATAACCCCCTCACTGCTACCAAAACAACTCAATTCAAAAGTACCATTAGGCCCCGTATAGGAAGAAGTGGTAATGCTTGCAGCAAAAACACTCGCCGGCTGACTGATGATAATATTAGTTACCACCACACTATTTCCATTCGC
>ERZ1048068.651-NODE-651-length-30478-cov-8.904809_pt1 | contig 30478 bp, 49 predicted proteins | sample MGYA00383098_ERZ1048068 | MGnify/ENA primary metagenome ERZ1048068 (study PRJEB29581, sample SAMEA5548368) | metagenome | biome: marine; feature: coastal; material: water | depth 1 m | study: Short-term variability in the microbial, nano- and picoplankton dynamics... | reverse complement strand
TGAAATAGTTATTACAAGCTCTAAAGGATTAGAAGATAAGGTACTTATCAAAGTAAAATATGGAGAGCAGAGCTGGTTATCTATTGAGGATAGAAATGGAGGAGGAGACGGAAATAACGAAATAAATTAAATTTTTCTTGTTTTGTATTAAAATTTTATACTATATTTGTGACAATGAAAAATAGATTGTTAAACGGAGAAATGATTGAATTGACCAACGGATTTGATTCTGTTGCAATTTGGTTTCAAAAAAAGACAAATAACTTCTGCTTAGAATTAAACGCTAAAGTTATTAAGGCAACTAAAACTTGGAAACCGATTGAAAGTAAATTAGATAGTATTGGAAACTTAAAAGAAGAGGTATGAGAAAAGCATTTTTAAAATGGAGGCTTAAAAGGCTATATAAGAAATCTAAGTATGGTTTTGACAGCTATACTTGTGGACACCAAATGCTTTTAAGCATTAGTTCTGAGTACTACAATACTTGTAAGAAGTTTAATATGGTAGCAGATAAATTATCAAAGATTGATTCTAACTGCCCGTCATTTAGATACGACCTAACTTAGCAAACTCAAGATGTGCTCTTTTGGACATATTTGCAAGACAATCAAAAAACAAATAAACGATATGACAAACAAAGCTCGCAGACTTGCAACTTACAATATTGCGAGTTTATAGCTTGCTTAGAGCTGATAGAAAATAAATAAAATAAATTCTTTGTATATTAAAATATATGTATATATTTGTAGTACAATAACGAAAAGATATGACAAATTTAAAAAACAACAAAACTTACAATTCTCTACTAAACAAAGCAGATTATAGCAACAAAGGCAGAATGCCATCTTTAAAATCAATTTCTAAACTTTTGACTGAGCTAAATATTGAGCATAAATTACAAGAGTGGAGTGAGACTAAGTGTAGACCAAATGGGTTGACATATAATACATCTGGAGGTAGTAAAATGTATACTGGATATGAGCTACGTATTTCAGAAATTAACTTACGAGCTAACTCTTGCGATAGTTACTACTCTTATAACACTTGTGGGTATGCAACAGATATTATTAAACTAATCAAAAGTAAATAACAAAATTAAAAAAACGAAACCAATATAAAAAAAACAATTAATTTAAACGATTTTAGCAACGCTTTTCACAAAGCTAGCAGACTTGCAACTTACAATATTGCGAGCAGAGTACGAAAATAAAAACAAAAATAAAAAATTATAAAAGAAATGAAAACGCACATAGAGCAGCATATTTGGACATTGTTAGAGGACTTGGGCTACGACCTAGAGAATGATAATGAAGCTTCTGAAAAATCAGACAAAACCATAGATAATATTTATGGTTTATTTAAAAGATATAAATAACCATTGTACAAATAATTAATACTATATTTGCATTATGAACGAAACATTAGAACTTACAAAAATGGAGGAGTGGACTATCTTACAACTCGTCAACGACAAGATAGTATATTATCAGAAATTAAAGCAAGAATTGTACAAAGACGAGGACTTTGATATGGACATTTGGTGCGACATAAGAATAGGCGACCTTACCGAAATTAAAAATAAATTTTTATGATATTTAACAAAACAATAAGTACAGAGCTTAAAGACATACTGAAGGCTTGTACGAGCAAACAAGAGCGGCTCAAAGTAGCTGAGAAGAGAGGAGTTTCAATTCATACACTAAATAGTGTAATAGAAGGTAAGAGAAGCATAACAGAGAATAACAAGCCCTGCGTAATAGACTTACTTTCTATATCTATAAACAAAGCTAAGGATATGAGGCTATCGCTACTAGAGTATTATCAGGGTATAATAACCGCATAAAAAAAGCCCCTCATTTCTGAGAGGCTATTACAATAAACGTTCTATATGAACAAAACAAAGCAAAAATAACACAATAAATAAAACAAAATGAACATTTACACAAAACTATCAGCAGTCAAAAAAGAGATAGGAGCTATTTCTAAAGACTCAACAAATCCATTCTTTAAATCAAAATACTTTGACATCAACGGACTACTTAAGCACGTCGAGCCGCTTCTGCAAAAGAACGGTCTACTGCTCCTCCAGCCTATTGTGAAGGGAGAAGTATTTAGCGAGATTATAGATGTAGAGGACGGAGATAGCGTTACAAGCTCAATGCTATTACCAAATATAGAAGACCCTCAGAAACTCGGTTCAGCCGTAACGTATTACAGACGATATACATTGCAGTCTCTTCTAGGTTTACAAGCCGAAGATGATGACGCAAACGCGGCTAGCAAAGCCACTAAGCCAAAGGCGGATAAGAAGTGGGTAAACAAAGGCGATAAGATATGGAATGCCGCAATAGACAAAGGAGTAAATCTAAGTGACCTTCTAAAGCACTACGTAATTAGTAAAGATAACCAAGCAGCATATCCTTACAAATGAAAGAGTTTAAAATAAGAGCTTCAGCCTCAGGTAAACTAATGACAAAGCCTCGCTCCAAGAGTGAGGTTATGTCAAAAACTACAAAGAGCTATCTACAAGAGTGGACTAAGGAGCAGATATACGGAGTTAGAAAGAATATACAGTCTAAATACCTCACTAAAGGTAACGAGGTAGAAGACGCTGCAATAGATTACGCCTCAGAGCATTTAGGCTGGCTATTTGCTTTAAAGAACGAAGAGTATTTCGAGGACGAGTATTTCTGCGGTACTCCAGATGTGATTTTAGAAGACACTATCGTAGACATTAAGTCAAGTTGGGATTGCTTTAGCTTCCCTCTGTTCTCTGAAAAAATACCTAACGAGGATTATAGGTTCCAACTTCAAACATATATGCATTTGACTGGCAAGCGTAAAGCTCAGCTATGTTATGTCCTTATGAATACTCCTGAAGACTTGGAGTATGGAGATACAAACGACTACTCCGATGTAGATAGTAAGTATAGAATTAAGACTTTTGACTTAGACTATGACGAGAAAGTTATAGCAGAGATGCAAGAGAAGGTAAACCAATCAAGAGACTACATTAAACAAATAATATGAATCCATACGATAAACTAGAAGATATAGCTGATACCGTACGCAAGTACTACAATATCGACAAAAAGGACTTTATCGGTGTCAGGAGGTATAGATACTTAGCAGAGCCTAGACAAATGTATTGCTACATATCAAGGCAAAGAGTAAAAGAAGCTAGCCTTTCATCTATTGGAAGGTTCATAGGTCACAAAGACCACTCTACTGTAATCCACGCCATAAGAAAAATAAATGACCTTTTGCCACTTGAAAAGAAAATGCAGGAAGATTATAAGCAGATAAATAAAACAATAGACTCTATTGAGCGAGACCCAGTAGATTTGGTGCTTGAATTTATACGCAAGACGCTGCCTATGGATACAGACTTGGCGTTGGAAATAGAAAGAAAAGTTTTAGAGGTTAGAGGATAAATGAAAGTTACACCACAATACGAATTATACCTAATAACCATCAGAGCGTTATCTCTTATGGATGAATTAAACCTACCTGAGAAAGGTATTAAAAAGTCTATGAGAGGTTTAAATAGATTTGCTGAGGAAGTGCAAGAGAAAATGGAAGATGTGAGCAGCGAGGCTCATCAGAGAAGCGTACATAACTTTAATGTAGTACTTAACTCCATAGATAATGAAGTCCTAGGGCTTCCAATAGGAGAATTAAAAATAGAAAAATAATGATAGCAGATAAAATACAACGAATAGGAAGACAGTACAGAAGATTAAAAGAGCTTAATCAAATAGACAGATTTGAAAGAGGGATTAAAAACAACAAAAGCCAAGTTATAAAAGACCATAGGGCAGAAGAGATTAAAGCGTTAGAAGATATGTGTATCGAAGAAGGTGTAAGTTTTAAAGCGGTTAAAAATATATTTATGATATGAAAGATAAGATAATAAACGCCTTGATTATTGCAGCTCTAGTGATAAGCTTTCAAGCGGCTTGCGATTACTTTTTTGAACCTAACCCAGTAATAGAAGAAAAGGTCATAACTCTCACCAATACAGACACAATTTACGAGCAATTAGAGAGCTTAGAAGTTATATCAGATACAATTAAAGTATATTATGAAAAAAAGACTAACAACTATCGCACTATGCCTACTCCTGAGCGAGTTAAGCTATTCGCAGAGCGTATTAATAGATAGCAAAGGCGATACTCTTGTAGCCATCACTATTCAGCAGATGGATGACATCTACATAGAGCTTCTACAAAAGGATAGCCTATTGCAGCAATCTAAAATAAGCCGCTCTAAAGAGTTTAAATACATTCAGCTAATAGATAGCACTCAAAAAGATGTAAAGTTGCTTAAAACGGAGTTAAATAGCCTTAGTGAGCGTTATGATGTTGTATTGACTAGTAACCAAAGACAGAGCCAAAAGATAAAAAAGACTAGGACATACCTTTTATCCGCACTTGGAGTTATAATTATTCAAGCGATTATAGGAGTACGGTAGACTCAGATATTTTGATAAACATCACTTGCTTATTTATTTGATTATATCTGCCAAAATCCGTAGTTTCCCTAAGCCGCTTCTCTTCCCATACTGGCTCTAATTCACCTAAATTAAAAGCGTATACACCTTCAGGAGTTGAGTTGATATACATCGGTATATCTAAGTGCTTAGAGGTCTCAGATATCATTGCATCGTACTTTTTCTTTTCAAGCAGTAAAGTGTCGTAGTGAGTTCTCCTACATTTAAGTTCTATTCTGTGCTTGTAGTACGGAGAATAGCAGTCCCATCGGCTCATCTGATTTTTAGAGGTCAGTAAGTCATAGTAGACCTTGTCTTTAAGCCACTCAAATAATATCTCTTCGTTCCAAACTACCAAGTCCTCGACTTCCCTATATCGTAATGACTGAAGGTGCTATATATTCCAAGCCCACCTTTCTTCATATCTCCGTCCTTCATTAGCTTTTTAATAGCTTTCTGAACGATAGAAGGTGTAACATTTAATCTAATATCCGCAGCCGATGCGGTTAAGTGTTGGCTCTTCTTTACTCCTCCTACCGACTTATTGTATTCAGCAGTTCTGTATCCGCTATTTATTACTATCGGATAGCCTAGATGCTCTCTTAATACGTCTAAGTTGTCCATAAGCTCTTGAACGTTGTCGTAGTACTCTTCAGGAACTTCAGTGCCGTCTTTACAAGCAAATTCTTCTATTTTAAAATACTTGCTTTTTGGTGTATTATCTTTCATAATTAAAATCTATGGTTATTAAAAATAAATATAGTGTGATAGTATGGTACTTGTCAATTTCGTCTGCTGCTATATACTCCCACCCTAAAGCGAATCTATCGTGTGGCCAGTGAAATTTTATTACAATGCTTGTCATAAGTTACGCAGCATTTTTTTAAGCTCTCTATTTTCTTTATGAAGCAATTGAATTTCTGATTTTAGTTCAGCATTTTCAAGTTTCAATTCTGCAAACTTTTCATTCATATCTTCGACGAGCTTGTCGTAAGCTCGCTGCATCCCTTCAAGTGCATTTCCCTCCGTCACCTTAACATCAGCTGCTTGCTGCTTTCTTGTAAAAAACCAACTTCCAAGCCCTGCTACAAGTGAAGCTATTAATGTGTCTATATGTTCTGCTATAAAATTAATCATTTGTTAAACTGCTCCGCTTTTGCTGCTTTCTCTACGTGATTAACATCTCCAAAGAACAAAGCCACTAAATCAATAAGGTATGCCCAAAACAAACCAAAGAAATACAATGTGTCTTGCTGCTTGTTAATACCTAGATAGTGGCTCAGTGTCTTGTCAGGGCTTCCTAGTCTATGCTTACTGTTTGGCTTTATAAGCAAGTCATTGCCAAAGTGAGACAATAATGGACTGCCTGCTTGGTCTATTCCCCACGCTGCTTTGTAAACCCACTCCCACATAGTATTCCAATAGACTTTGAAACTTCGTTGCTTTACACCTAACACTATCGCTTTTATATAAGTGTAAGGAACTGATATAGCTGCTAATGCTATGTAGAATGCTAATGTTGCTAAGTATGCTATTATTGCTACCATATCTCTATTTTTTTAGCTGCTATAAATATATCATCAATCTCTTTTTCAGTCTTACCAAAAGCTGCTGAGACTAAATTAACGAATGTGTTATCTCTTTTAAAAGTGTTACCGAAAACGTATCCTATCTTAGCTTTTATTTTTTGCTCCTCATTTGTTAAGTTATCTATAACAGAATATATCTGCGTATCAGTTATACCTTGTAAAGCTAATTGTACTTTGAGTTGTGTTGCGGTTATTTCTGAAGATTGAGCTAATTTATCAGCGTGTATTTGCTCTTCAGTTTTATCACTTATTGTATAGCTTTTTGCAAAAGTATTAGCCTCTAAATCTACTGTAAAAGTTTGCTCTACATTTTTAGTGATATCATAAGTAGGTTGCTCTGTTTCTATAACCGTAAGCTCTACTATATTGCTAGGTAAAGTAGGTTTTTTACCGTCTACAAAATACCCATTAAAATGTGTACTTAATATTGTTTTTGTGTTTATGTCGTATAATACTGTTTTCATCAGTTATATCTTTGTTTTTGAATGTTATAGTTATATGCTACCTGATTAGCACTTAATGCTCTATCATATATATACGTATTACATATTTTCCCATCTATAAAGCCTGTATTTGCTGGCGTAGGGCTTGAACTAGAATTGCCTCGCCCTCCTATTATTGGTGTCGTTTGCAACAGAGATGCAGTAAATGATGTTGTGTCTGACACGTTAAATACCCCATCTATATATATGGTGTAGGTGTTCCCATTTCGAGAGATAGCCGCATTGTACGATTGCCCTGCCGTTGGGACCAATGTAGAATATAAAATGTAACTCCCGTACCCACTACCGCTTAATAGTCTAATGTTTAGTTTATGCAGATTTGAACCAGATACACCTTCAAATTCAATAAGGAAACGTCCATTTCCTGCTTGTGCTATGTACTGCCCATAAAGTACTCCTCCTCCAACAATAGTATCTAAATTAAACCAACAAGACCACGTCCAATCGTCAGTTGACGGTATCAATGAAGATGGTAGTGTAATGTTATCATTCGCACCATCAAGCACTAATGCCCCGCCATATGCGGAACTGTAACCAACCCCATTAATGAGGCTGCCGTCATTTTCATCTCCGCTAATATCATATAGTGTAGTACCAGCACCTGAGTAGCTAGTTTGAAATCTCGCATCGTACCAAGCAATTAATCCATCTTTTACAATATTTAAACTAGGGTCGTTATTAGTTATCATTATACTGTTCCTCCTATTATATCCCAAACATTAACATTAACCTTCATCAGTGTGATATAGCCGTGCTGATATGGTGTTTTTACCGCATTTGTATTTATAGTCACTCCCGATAGTGCAACTGCCGTTACTGTCCCTGCTCCCATTTGACCTACATATATTTTAGTTCCGATAGGAAAGGCTACACTTGCGTTTGTTGGGATGTTACAGTTTATAGCGTTTGCGTTATTTAATCTCCTTATATTTTCAGCGTCCGACAAGTCTACTGTGTAGTTTGTGCTTGTTGCTGCTGATACTGTACTAGCACCACTGTCATCTACGTACTTCTTAGTAGCTGGTTCGTAATCTGCATCTGGAGTGAAGGCGGTTGTGTTATCAAGTTCTAATACATTTGACTTTAAAGCTGCTTCAGTCAAAAGTGATAGGCTATCTATTAAGTCTGCAAATTCAGCCTCAGTAGGAGTGTCTCCAGTCTCAAAATAACTTTTTAATGTTGTTCTATCGCTCATATTGGTATTTTACATCTTGCATAGCCATACGAAGAGCTTAGCGACATACTTATCGCTGCTCCACTATATAGACTATCAAATCTTTCGGTAAATGGTTGTATGCTCCAGCTCTTATTCAGTACTAAAGCTAAATCTTTGTCGGCATAACTTGCCTTATTGTAATTCTCTAGTATGCTCATAATATCTAGAGCAATTAGGCAGCACTCATTCTGTACGCTTACTTCGTTCGACTCCGTATTAATCTCAGTAACGTTATCGCATATAAACAAATCAATAGCATAGTCTATGCCGTTAAATCCGTTGGGTGTGATATTCGTAACCTCATAAATAAGATAGCTACCAGTTACGTCCTTCGTCAAGTCCACATCCCAAATGTTACCCTTTAGGATTGTGTTTATTTGAGGGTGTTCTGACTTTATCCCCTCCATTATTGTCTTGACGTTTTTTATCGTTAAACTTTTCGACATACTTTTCTAACTTCTTCTCCTTATTTAAAGTATAAACTGGCTTCTCCATTTAGTGTCGTATTCAGGGTGCACTACGTCTAATCCGTTTGGCGGTGTTTTATAAAGCGGGTAGCTATCCTCGTTCTCCTTCAAATATAGTTGTAATTTTCTACGGTAGAAGTCAGCGTTATCTTTATATATGTTTTTTGCAGTAACCAGCTCGCTTTGGTCTAACGGTGTAAAGTCGTCTCCTGACTTCTTGCCAGCTCCCTTGTTCCGCAGCTTATAAGTTCCTATCCTAGTATATTTATGACAAACTTCCCACTTCAAGGCGTCTCGCATATACTCCTTTATTAGAGTCTCGTTTAAGGCGGTTACCGTATCGTTTTTTATTTGAGTTAATACCTCATCAAATAAAGCACTCCCTAAAATTGGTCTGATAAATGTATTCTGAATACTGTCGATAAGAGGCTTAATATATCCGTCATCTACGTTATAATGTAGTACGGTGTTCTCTTTTACAAATGCAGGGCTTACTATTAAAATCATTTTTTTCTAACTATAACTTGCTTCCAAATATGACGGCAAAACGGAATAGATGTCTCTGTACCTATTCGCCTATACCATCCACCTCTTGCTAACCAAACGTCTGCTACTCTTGGATAACCGCTTTTCTTCATTTTATTGTTCATTGCGTCTATCTGCTCTCTAGTGTATAGCTCCGTAGGTGTTTGCATCAAGTCATCACAAAACTTTCTAGACTTACCGCCAGCCTTTAATGCTGGAGCATTCTTTCTTAGCTCATATCTATACTTTACCTCTGTCTGAGGCACTTCTATTGCCTTCGCTACTCTGTCACCTACTGGAGTCAATCCTATTGTGCTTCCTTCTATTTCTATTAGATTAGATTTCTTTAAAATACTCATAGAGCTTATAAGCTGCTCAAAGTCTAGCCCTAGTGCCTCAGCTATACCGCTAGAAGCTATCAAAGGATTTGTAAGTATTAATGCAAGAATCCTTTGAATTATACCTTGCTGCTCAGTAGCAAAGTTAATAGGAGTTCCATCTTCCTTAAAATTAATATCAAAGCTATCTAGCACTTCATAATCACTCTCAAGCTCTCCCATTCCTGCAAAGAAATTTGTTTCTTCGTTTGTAGTAAAGCATCCACAAGCAGACATCTTCTCGCTATCTATTTGCTTTAGTTTTCTCTGAGCCCAAGCAACACCTTCATCACCTCCCCAAGCTAACCACATCAATCTACCGCAGCCATCCCCTAGCTTTTTCTTAGAGTTCTTTCTATGACGCTCAAAAGCTGCCATACGAGCAATAGTGTCTCTGCTTATATTGTCTCCTTTTGCTAGTTGATTTGCTCTCTTTTTACCTACTGCCGTTCCGCAAGAACCCCAGCCGTTCTTCTCTGCCCAATTTAAAGCCGTCTGAGCGTTTTTGCTTGCTGCTTTTGGGTAATCGTTATAAGTCTCAAATTTAGTTATAGCGTCAAAGCCCTCTAAGTTTTTATCGTTAATCTCTGAATGAGTAGAGCAGGGCATATACCAAGTCTTGCCCTCTATATTGTGTTCGTGATAGCCTTCGCAGCCTATTTGCATAGCAACGCTCTCAGCTTCCTCTATCGTATCAAATAGAGGCTTATCTTCTCTTACTATTTTAGCAAGGTCTTGAGACATCTTCTCAGGTACGCAGTTAGGAACTAGCTGACCGTTCTTAACCTTCATACCAATCATCTCGTAGCCATCATAGCAAGGCTCTTTAAACTTATCGCAGTTGCAGTCCTTATCCATCCCCACTGGCTCTTCAATAGCATCTTTAAGTTCTAGTCCAGTTTGGTCAGTTATAAGCTCCCTTATCTCTTCTCTGTCTAAGTTAGCTAGTATAATATCTGAAGTAAGGTCTATAACGTCAATAGGTTTAAGAGGTATAATCTCTATATCTGTTCTTTGTATCTCGTAAAAAGCTAATTTCTTAATAGTTCTAAGCAGCGTATTTTGTCTTTCAGCTATATAAGTATTTGTAAATATCTCATACGCTAAATCTAGCTCATTCCTTGCTCCTAGCTGACCTTCCTCCTTTACTCCAAATAATATTGGGTTTGTAACTCGGTGTCCTATAAATATAGACTCCTTGACCCTCTTAGACATCTCTATATATCTTTCGTGGAGGTCATTACCGTTAAGGCTTGTAATCTCGCTTCCATTGTCTTTACTTGGAGCGAATAGGTGTATTATTTTTGTCCCCGTAGATTTACCGAACTTCTCCTGAAATGACTTTTCAAACTTCTCTGCTTCCTCTTTAGTTTCAGGCACTCCATTATTATGCTGAATAAGCGTACCGCCTACAAATCCGTTCTCTACCTCATTAAGCCAATAGTCTCCAATCTGTACATCCGTTTTAATCTCAGCCAAAGAGCCTACATAAACTGGCAAAGGATAGTACTTTAAATTAGGTCTATAATCAACGTGGTAAATAACTCCCCTCTTTTGCTCAGGGTCTCTAGGATTGTATCTTTCTAGGTATTGAATATCGGGCTTAGAGTTCTTTGTACCCTTGTCAGTAATCCAATCGTCTGCATATTGTATTGAGCCATCTAAACCTACTCTAATATTGGCGAAGTCTATATGATGGTATTGGTTTCCTACCTTAGTTTTGATAACCTCAATTGCATATCCATTAAATATCTCGTAATCTAATGATAAGCTCTTCATTAAGCTAGTCCAATCTTGGTCTATATTAGCTTGACTCAGCCATTTCTTAGTCTCTAAGTCTTCGCCCTCTAGTCCATTTCCAATCGTATAGCCTACTTTACCGTTTATTATAGCGTTATGTGTGCTGCTATCGTTGTATAAGTCTATAAGCTCGTATGGATACATATTGTCCACACCGAACCAAACTATATTTTTATTCTTTTTCTCTAAGAATTTAGGTACTTCCTGAGAATCAAATTGCGTAACTATTGGAAACTTATTCATATATGATGGTCGTTTGCTCGTCTGTGTACGAATATACCACTTCTTGCGGTTGTTTTAATCTTAAAATGCCTCTATGTATCTCTACACCTTCAGTTCCGCCTTCAGCAGTAGCGTTTATTATCTTGTACGGATAGTCTCCGTTGTTAGGTAGTTCTATTGTAGCGTTAGGGAGGTCTTGAGAGCCTTCTATAAGCTCAAATGCTACATACCTATCATTCACTCCTTCAGGAGCTGCTAGAGTTACGTTAACTTCGTACTCTGCGGATTCAATAGACATTGTGTAGTAAGTATTTTCTACCTCGTTTGAGATGTTACAGTAAATGTAATTTGTAGCGTCTTTATTTATAATGTCCATTTTTTTGATTTAAAAAAAGCCCACCACCGCTAAGTAGTGGGCTAGATTATTTAAGGTTTAGTTATACTAATGGTAAGGCTACCGTTACTATCGGCATTGGCTCAAATTCTTGAGCTTGGAAAGAAAGGCTATATCCGTTTCTATCCCCTAGAGCAGTACCAGTGCCGTTATCACCAGCAGTTAGTCTCACTCCGTTCTCTTTACCCATTAGCCAGTATGTGCCGTTATTATCTTTAATGATAATTGACATCTTAGCTCTAGCTATCATTTTCACTTCATTACGCTTAGCCTTCTCCATTTTGTTGAGGACGTAAGTCGCGGTTTGGTCAAAGAAGCTTGTTCCGTTTTGGTCGTTTACAGTAGGGTTGTCGTTCATTACCGAAGTAGCACCTTGAGCGTTTGTACATTCATACTTATAATAAGTAAGTCCAGTACCAGTAAGCCCAGTTACCTCTCCGCTTCCGTCAGTAGCTGCTGCAAAGTCGCTTGGCATATTTGCTATCCAAAACTCTGCTACACCACCAATCGAATCATTACATCCTACTTCAAAACCAGTTGTTAAATCACACGCCATATCTATATATATTTATTTATGGTTAGTGATTAAGCTGATAAAGTAAACTCTACGATTTCGTTAGGGTATGCTACTTGTAAACCTCTCTTGAATTTAACTCGGTAGTATACCTTGTCATCTTTCTTCTCGTACCACATATCGAATTCCTCTTCGTCGTTCTGAAGGTCAAAACCTAAGAAGAAATTCTCTTGCGTTCCTAAGAACATTCTGTCTGTTCCGTCTAATCCTACAACGCCTACTAAAGATACATTTTTACCAGCGATTGAAGTCTCGTAATTAGCCCAATCAGTTGCGTTTACGTGGTATAGGTTTTTAGCGTTCAAAGTATCTACATATTTGTCAAAAGTATCTTGACCTACGAATAATACTTGGTTAGCAGCAGACTTAACTTTAGCTGGACGAGCATTGCAAATATCAGTGATAAGCGTATCCGCATTTCCACTCGCTCCACTTGTGATAGAAGTAGCAGAAGTAGTATTACCATCTACCGCAGTAGTTGCAGCATCAATAATCTTAATAAGACCGTCGTATCTGTTTATGTAAACATTTGCAGAAGTAGTATCACCTTGCCAGTCAGCAGTCTCATTGTGCTCCATTATTGTTTTAATAACAGACTCAGCAACCTCAGCTTCGAAAGCCATATCTTCAGTCTCACCATTTCCAGCTCTTAGCAAGATTTGAGTGTACTTAGGGATAAGGTCTTTCATACAGAAACCTGAGAAGTAAGTTACTTGACCTACTGTTAAATCTCTGTCAGTAAATACAACATCTCCTGAAGCAGCTGGAGAACATCCGCTACCGTCTTGTGGAAATGCAGTAACCGCTAATAGGTGCAATGCATCTGTTTTCTTTACTCCTGATTGGAGTGTAAAATAATCACTAGACGTTTTCTCGAAGTATAGTCTTGAGATAAGGTCTGTGCTTTGTTCGTTAACGTAATTCGTTAAACTTGAAACTTCAAAACTCATTTTTATATTATATTTATTTGTTTGCTCTAATAATCGCACCCATTTGAGCCGCTCTTTCTGCTCTTGTTAGTGCTTTAAATTCTTGTGGCTTTTTAGCAGTACTTGCCTCAGCCTTTACTATCTCCTCTAGTTCTGTACCTACCTTGTTAAGTGTCGCAGAAAACTCGCTTTTCAATTCTTCTTTTGAAGATTTTACAGAAGCAAGCTCAGTTCTCAAAGTTTCGTTTTCAGATTTGATAGCTTCTAAAGACGCAGTAAATGCCTCAGCATATTTAGAAACTGCTTTCTCAATCATTTCAGATAGTTGCTCAGTAGTAAACTCTAAGTCGTACATTTCTTCTTCTTCCTCTTTCTTTTGCTCACCAGCAGCCTCGATATTTACTACAAGTCCTCCAGCAGTTTCTACGATAGTTCCGTCAGATAGTTCGTGAATACCATCAGGAGCAGCTACTTCACCCTCAGGCATAACTACCACTAGAGCAGTTCCGTCAGCTAGTTCACCTTCCCATTTAACAATAGTTCCATCAACTAAAGTAGCTTCTGCGAAGTTATCCTCCGTAGTCTCTTCTACCTCAGCATCTGAAAATACAGATTTTAAAGTGCTTATAACACTCTCTAAGTTTAATTTATTCATTTTTTTAAATTTATACGGCTCTAAGTCAAACACACCCTCTACACTAAATCCTTTCAATAGCCCTTCCTCTTTCACTTTTGCCCAAGCTTCGTCATTCTCTACTTTAGCAGCGATAAACCAAGTACCGTCTGCTACATTCTCAAAACCAGAGGGAGCTGAAATGCCTAACTCAGCATCAGTTATAAAGGACTGATAGATATATACTCCATCTAGTATCTTAAAGGAGTTATGTTCCTCGTTAAATTCGGTGTGTTTGTTTTCTTTGAATAGCTTCTGTACAAGTGCTTTAATTGTCTCTTTTTTAAAGATAGCATAATACTCGCCCCTTTCGTCTCGACGGTAAATAGGTAAGTCTGGAACCATAGCAGCACCCATAACTATTCTCTTATCTTCATTAATTACCTCAAATTTATGAGGTGCAAAAGCTTGGTAGTTTAAACCTATTGCTGGTCTATCTACTAAAGCTATCGCCTGAAGTCCTTCGACTTCGTCTGTAAGCTTAAATTCAATAAAAGGTAAGTCCATTCATATATATATACATAATGGAGCAAAAAGGGGAAGTTACACTTATAGGTCGGTCTTAGGTCGGACTTAACAGTACCGAAAACCTATACTAAAAACAAACTAAAATACAAAATAATTTGTGTCATTTTTTATCTACCGTAACTATCTGACTATCAAGGAGAAGTATTATCTCTAAATTTAGGTGTAACCATACCACAAAAGATAGATAATCGCTTAAAACGGCTAAAAATAGCCCCTAATAAAATATTGGATATAACAAGTATTTTTAAAAATATTTTTCTATTGGACTACCGTAGCCCTAGAATACACCCCATCTACATTCCTAGAAACGCTTCGAATGTCTGTTTCCGTCACTATCACCTTGGTAGTAGGTACTTCGGTTTCTACTATTGGGCTTGTAAATCCTCTAGGCTGCGTTCCGACATTGCCTCCTCCTAAAGATGGAGGTGGAGGAGGAGCAGTTGGGTTAGTAGTACTCCCTTTAAATTGAGTCTTTGATATAGTGGCTATTTGAGCAGCTCCAGTTGCAGCGACTATTCCAGCTTTTATAAAGTTAGCTCCAGTTAAAGCGTCTTGAGGTACTGCCAACTGAGTAATAACTCCCTGAGCCGTTGATATAATAGCCTGACCTATGCTTATTGCTTTATTTATCTTAAATGCTTTCTTTTGACTCTCCTCGTCGTCTTTAGCGAATGCAGTAGTCAGCTGAGATAAAGCCCCTAATACATCCGTCGCTATTTGCAGCCTCTCTTGAGCTCTTTCTACTCTTGCTAAATAGGCGTCTTCTTCTATCTTATTACGCTCTGCTTGAAATTGCTTTTCTAGTTCTGACCTTTGCTCTTTTGTTAAAGTTTCATCCTCTAGTAATAAAGCCTCTCTTCTAGCTAGCTCCTCTCTTCTAGCTTGGAAATCCTCCTCATCTTTCTCTTGCTCGTACTTTAAATCTTCTATTTTTTTCTCTTGCTCTTTTAATAATTTGTCTGCATCCTCTTTGTCAAATTTATCTTTTATTTCTTTTAGTCTTGTTTCTTGAGCAATTTTCAAATCAGCCGTATCTTTGCCATACTTTTTAGCTTGCTCTATTAGATTATCATACTTCTCTTTTTCTTTCCTTAGCTCCTCTGCTCTTTTGTCCTCTATACTAACTATTTCACCTAGCCTTATAGCCTCTAAAGCATCTGCTTTAGCCTTAGCCGCTGCCTTTTCCTCGTTGTCTCTTTTGGTTTGTTCTGCTGCTGCTTGTGCATCTACTGTGTTTAGTTCTCTTTGTAACTGCCTTGCTACATTTGCCCTCCTAGCTATTTGATTATTTACTGCTGCCCTTGCTCTAGCTTCCTTGTCTAGGTTTTCTTTATCTGTTCGGCTAAAAGTGTTTTCTAATATCTGAGCGTCTTTTCTAAGTTTAAGAGCTTCTGTCTCTTTATCTAATAGCTTATCCTCTAGCTCTTGTGCTTCTAGTAGTGCTTCTTTTCTCTCTGCTGCTGAAAACTCATTCTCTTGTCTAGCTTTTAGTCTTAGTTTCGCTATTTTGCTTTCTAAAAGACTTCTTTCTACAAGTAAACCCCTCTCTATTTTGTCAGCTTTAGCCCTCATATCAGCTACATTAGCTGCTGCTTTACCCTCTTTTACTTGCTCTTTGATAAAATCCTTAGTAGCATCTGTGGCTTTTTTAACTTTATCTGTTACATTTTCTACACCAAGCGTTACCTTACCAGCAGCATCAACGGCAACTTTACCAGCCTCAGAAAATTTGCCCTTAAATACTAATGTTATTGCCTCTCCTAATTTTGGTATCAACTCTACTAACCCCTCAAGTCTGTTAGTAATGTTCTCTTTAATTAAATTAGCAAAATCGCTTATCGCTTGTTTTGGGTTTTCAAATACTGATATAACCTTTTCTCCAAAGTCTGCTAATAGGTCTATGAGGTTGCCAGTTATTGCACCTATTACTCCTAGAATTTTAGCAAATTTATTTTGCCCTTCCTCACTACTTGTAAATGCTTTACCTACTGCGACTATTGCTATTAACAAAGCACCTATGCCAGTAGCAGCTATTGCAAACTTTAAACTTTTGAAAGATTTTATTACCGTACTTAAAGTGCCTCTAAGTCTATTAAATTTAGAGCCAAGCCCTCCAGTAACTGCATCCACACCGCTAAGGTCTTGACCGATGCTTTTTGTAGCTTGAGAAGTTTTTTTCATTGACTTCTCGGTCTTTTTTATCTGAGCGTCTAGCTTTTTAAAATCCTCAGAACCTTTGCTAGTCTTTTTTATCTCCTCCTTTGCTTCTTTTAAAAGCTCGTTAAGCTCTTCTAAAGATTTATTTGAGTCTGATAGTGCTATTGTTAGCTCTAAGGCTACTTTTTTATCTGCCATTTTATAGTTTTATTATTCTGTAAACCAAGTTTATTGTTAAAGTTGTGCTTTCAGGAAAGCTCATATCCGTATTGCTTGCTAATTTTAAACCGCTTCCAAAGTGTATGTCGTCCTCTGAGTGAGAATCTAGCTCTAAGTGTGCAGCGTTATCATCTATTCCAAAAAATGAACTAGGTATGTGAGCAAGTGGATGAGCCAACGCATCGTTAGTGACTATATCTACCTTATGAGTTCCGCCATCTGAGGCACTCCCATTCAGTCTTATGTATCCTCTTGTAATCTCGTAAAACTCATCGGCTGGCAAAGGAGGCATTATGTCCACCCCACTACTCAAATCTTCGAGTACTTCGTTCGGCAAAAATATGCTCTCTAGCTTCTCTACAAACAGACCATTTATATAAGACTCATTGGGTCTCATCGCTATCGTTCCTGGACTGTTAATAATAGCTACATTATCTGAGAAAATCTCCGAATTGTCACTTCCCGTTATTAGTGCATTTTTAGCGTTTAAACTTTGCACTATATTGTCCGATGCTATAATAGACCTAGTGCCGCCTTTTACATTGTCTCCAAATTGTAAGCTATCTTGCTGCTTACCACTATTTGAGTTAGGTCTTCTGAACATCCCTTCAGTAGGCAAATCACTGCCATCATTGTAAGTACCTATTCCACCTCTGCTATCTTTTACCTCAGCAACAAAAACATCCTTCGGCTCAACTTTTAAGAATATACATTTAGTGGTCTCTTCACCTACTGCATCAAAGTCTTCTATTTTCAAAAGCCTCCAATAGCTGCCATCTATGTAATAGCTCTTTCTGAAATTTAGCTCATTATAGTCATAAGGTCTTAAAGCCACATAACATTCTAGTAGCTTACTATTCTTATCCGTTATTTCGCTTATATATTTACTCCAGTATATATTGTAGCAGTTATTATTTGAATAGGAAAGAGTATACTTATTCCCGTAGCTAAAGTCATAATAGAGCTGCTTTGGAACAAACCAATTTAGGTCAAAAGTAGGGTCGTAAGGATTATCTAAATGCCCAGCGTAAGGATATTGAGTTTGTCTAGTGCCTCCTACAAAAGGTACGCCTAAATACCAAGACTTTTTTGTATCTAATAGCCCACCGTAATAGAGTAGTCTGATTTTAGCGGTAGCCTCCACTTGCTCGTCGTTTTCATTTACAAATCGCATAGAGCTAATCACTCTATCATTAACGCCTTTTTGGGTCTCTAAAGGTGTAGGAGCGAATATTGTGGAGATAGTTTTGTCTGAATTTAGGAAGTCGTTTTGAACGTCTAAAGTCACTTGCCCATATACCTCATCATTCACTTTATTATAAGCATCATTTAAGTAGTCTTTATCTAGTTGGTCTTTAAATATAAACCTCCCAGCGTCTAATGCTCCTAGAGGCTTAATCACATAGTCCCTAGACCTATCTACTAGAGGTTCTATATTTACTCGCTCATCAGTTAGAAAGTCTTCCCTAGTCTCTATAATTAGCTTCTTGTCATTAATTGCGTCATAATCTAAATACAAGTTAAAACGCTTGATAATAGCACTAAGCAAATCAGATTGTTTAATTTCTTTTGGAATAACTAAGTTAGTCTCTATAGTGTCACCAGCTTCTATCTCCTTATCTATTATCTCATTGCCAAATGTAGAATCTTCTTTGAGCGTAAAAGTAAAGTCATCAAAGTTTTTAAAGTTCAAATAATCTCTTTGTATATTACCTCTATTACCAGAGAGCCTTATACCACTGTACTCAACCGCACCAATTGATAGATAATATTCTCTACCGCTTATCACACTAATCTCACCAGTTGAATAGGGTATAGTATTGCCGTTTAAATCTGTTGTTGGGTTTGCTAGTGGGTTTACTTTCGCTACATCTGTAAAGTCTAAAAGCATCTTTTCCTTTACCTCGTAGTTTGACCCTATCCTTTCCATTAAGTACAATTCTACCGTTGCCTTAAACTCGTCAGGTAAGACGCCTGAACCTGAGTAAGCACTGTTAAAGAATTGAGTAGTCCAAAAATTACTTTCAGTATATTGTAAATCAAAATTAAGAACGCCTTGGAATGATACTATACGATTATTGTCAGGAGTATAGACGCCAGTACTTGAATTGTATTCATTTTCGCAAGTGTTGTAAAAACTAGTTGTACTCATATTTTATTCTACTATAAATGTGCTACCGATTACCATATTCCCAATTCCAGTGCCGAGGTCGTTAAAGATTAGAATACTATTATCGCTATTTGAAAGGTCTGAAAAGTCTTGACAATTTACAGTTTGTGTCCCTGATTTATTTATATTAAATTCTTTGCAAAGTATTGAAGCGTTATCTAGTAATATCTTACCGCTACCGTACGGAATTATTAGCCGCTTAAAAGTATCTGAATTTAGAAAGGTGCTTTCGTAAGTATATCCAGCCTCCTCAAAAATAGAATCTATATACTCCTTCAAATATATCGCTGGCTTGAAGTCCTCAGTAGTCCAAACAAAATAGTTACTCCTGCCGCCGATATCAATCATTGGATATACATAGCCTTGTCCTATTGTGGCTACCCAGCTATCTTCTATGTTATTTTTGTTCCAAGTATGGTCTAAGCTACTGAGGTCTAAATCTGTCAGGTATTTATCTCGTATCTTCTCAAATAAATCTCCTATCTTTCCAGTCGCTTGTATTTGATAGTTTATTAAGCCATCTACATTACTAATAGCTTTCAGTTGACAATACCCATCAATAGCAGTTATTCCGTCTTGTATTATCTGATAGCTAGTTTTAAGATTAGGATTAAACGTCTGAAGGTCTATATTGACATCAAATGCGTGTTCAAATATCTGATTAACGATTCTGTTCTCAGGTATCGTAATAGTCTTACTGAAATCCGTCAAACGCTTCTGAGGGTTATTTACGTCATATGCTTCCTTTGTTAAAGGTATAGCTCCCTCGTTATGAGGTATCGAATAGCCTGCTATTATATGCTCTATTACCATTGTCTCTTGTCTGAGTTGTCTACCTCCATAGTGACTTCCATACTATACACTTGTCCGTTCTCACTCTTAGCGTGTTCAAAAGTGTTGTTAGTTACATTTACAGAAACAAAATTGTCATCATATTTCCAATAAACTTCAGGAGATGAAAACAAGTCCTCTAAGCCCTTTACTTCAAAGTCCTTTAACAATCTACTATTTAGTCTATAAGAGTCGCTTAAACCAGTGTGAAAAGCCCTCTTGCGTTGTGCGTAGGTATTATGAGTTATGCTACTTGCTCCTATTGTACGAGTATTGTACTTAGCAAAGTTTTTATTTATGCTTGTGGTCTGCTCAGATTTGCCGCTGAAGGTGAAGCTATCGTATCCACCTTTTCTATTTAGGTAGTGCAGCTCAAAGTCTGTGTAGGTATTTTCGCAGTCATCTATTTCAAACATTATAGTTTTTGTAGCCCATACATCTTCCGTAAAGTTTAATATCCTTAAAGCATAGTATTTTACGTTAGTCATTACTGGAGTACTTGCCCAGCTATGCGAAGCAATCTCAGAAGCACCCACATCAAGCGTATATAACCCAGCAGTAGATGCAGCAGTCATTGTAGTTGTTAATATAGTTGTAAACGTACTATCTAATGTCTTTAAATATATCTTGTAAGTATCGCTTAGATTCTGTCGCATAATCCAAGAGGCTTGATACTTCTGCTCAGTTCTTACTTTTAGAAAGTTATTAGCTGAACTTAAATTAAACCACTCAGCATCTTGCTCAAATCCATTCAGAAACTCTTTATCTGTTTCAGCAGAAGCATCTTCTATGCTCCAATTCTGATAGTCTTTAGTACCACCGCTTAAATCAGCCCACTCTATATACTTTGGAGATGAGTTCCAACTGTTAAAAGTATTACCACTTACTGCTGAACCTTGTAACGCTCCACTATAATACTCTTGGAAAGCTATTTTAAAGTCTTTTAAGTCACTTTGAGATATATCAGTAGTATCTCCAGCCAATACAGAATAATCGCTTGTCACAAACGATTGTATAATATTTTGAATATCTGTTACAACTTGAGTAGCTAAGGGGATAGTATTTAACTGCAAGGTAGCTATCTTGGTATTGTCTCCACTGGGGTCAGTAAATAGACTTGCTACAACCTTAAATCCGCTTTCAGTTGTGTTAGTGCTGCTGACTAGATATTCGATTGGAGCAAAGCTCGGCTCAGGTATATTAGTTGTCGGTTGGTCTTGAATTGTAAGTGCCATCTCTATCTATATATACAAAAATAGCCTATAAAATTTAGCGTATAAAAAAAGCCCCTTATTTCTAAGAGGCATTTGCCTTTACTCTGTTAATTAAAAGAGGAGCTTTTACACCGCCCCTTTTAGTTTATAGTTCCCAATAAAGGGTTGAAGTTCTTGTTTCTTTAATAAGGCTTACAATACCTTTCTTCATTCCCCATTTAATAGCACTTAAAGCATCTTTTAGCTCTGATTCTAAAGGTTCTACAAAGTGTTTTATTGTATCAAATCCTTGCTCTTTTAGTATGTAGAATTTTGGGGTTTTTGTTGTGTTTGTCATTGTTTCTTATTGTTATTGTACTACAAAGATATACAGAATAATTTAATTACCAAACTTTTTTTTTATTCTATCCTAACGACATCTATCACATACCTCTGATATTGTGCTAGTAGCTTCCTCTCTAGCTTAACTATCTGCTCGTCGTTTATCACGTCAGAATAGAAGTTAGTCTTCTTTAATCCCTTATTATATATGCTCCTAGATATTGCAAAGGCTATACCATTTAAAACGTCCTCTTTGTCTCTAGCTTTCCCTGCCTTAGTGTTGCTATTCTTTGGCTGCGTTATTCCTCGGTTAGCCATAAATCGTCTGATAGCTTTTATCGGTGGCATCTTGTCTTTATACTTAAACCGACTTATGCTAGTATTAAACTTAGCACCGCTTACCCCTTCATCTAAGAACTGATAATAGTCAGGCATAGATATAGTGACCTTGAAGCCCTGAGTAGTTAGCTCTACTGGCTGAGAATTAAGCTCGCCTATTCTTTGAGCGGTAAGACCGCTAGACATCTTGTAATTATCCTCTAGGCTATCTGTCAGCTCATTTACTACCTTTTGCCAGTAATCCAATAGGCTATCAAATAACTCACTTTGTGCTTTGTTCATAGTCTTGTTTTTCTACCATATATGCCCACCAGTTTAGGAATTCTATTGCACCTAATTTAGTAGACTCGTTTATACTTATATTATGTAAATCTGCCATCGCTTTAATTACGCTAAAGAGTCCCCATCGTTGTCCAAAATCTGCTTGGTCATCTTCAGAGTGTCCTCCATCCACTTCGTTAAAGAGTCCTCTGAATCGTTGAAGTAGTCGTTCCAGAGATTCCAAAAAAAAACAAAGACATTCCACACCTCTTGTAGCTCTACTTCCTTAATTAACTTAGCCCTCTCGTCTAGTGTTAGATTATCGTCTCCGTAATCCTTCCCTTTTGGCGTACTCATTGCAGCTAGTAGCAAGTGCATTGCATTGACTGCCTCGCCTTGGTTCTTGCTCCTGATATTAATTACATCTAATAGCTGACCGCTCGTAAGCTTATCAGGCTTATGCTCTAGGTGATATTGTGTACCGTTTAGAAATATCTTGTTGCGTATCTTAATTTTCTCTAGTAGCTTAACATTAAACTCCTGTATCTGCACCACTATTTTATTGAAGTCGCCTAGCTTAATCTTAGACGCTTCCTCATAGCTTATACTCTTTATTGCTGCTACTGCGTAAATGTTCTGCTCAATCAAAGACAGACTCTCGTCTATATTATTGAGTTCTTGGTATTGTCCTACGGTTATTTTAAATGACGGTGTATTGCCCATATCCTTTCTTGCTAAATTTGTGCATAACTAAATATCTCAGAGCGTCAATAGCGTGATTATAGTTGTCTATCGGAACATTTAAACTCTTCCCTGACCTATCCACTTTCCACTTATACTGCTCTAGCTCTTTTATTAAATTCTTGCTTGACGAATGTACGTTAATCTTGTAACCTTTTAGTAGATTAATTCCAAACATAATAGAGTCCTTCCCTTTCTTTACTCCATCAATAGTCCACCTAAGCCGCCTTAGCTCCTCTATACTCTTTGGCTCTGAGCTATCTGCGACTATTAGAGAGCCTCTAGAGACGTTTAAAGCATCCATCCTATGACTTATATCATTGTTAGTCATTCCAGTGTCGTAGATAAGCTCTTTTACCCATAGCTCTCCATCTTGCATCCTAACCTCTATTAGCGAAGTAGGGTCATTGCTAAATCCAAAATCTAAGCCGTACCCTATTAGCTTCTTATCCTCAAAGTCCTCTTTAGTGACAAACCACTTGCGGAGTACAAGACCCTCTATTCTGCCAGTCCTACCTCTAGCGTAAACCTTCCACAAATCAAGGTCGTTATCTTTTAGAGCCTCTATCTTCTCCCTGACCTTGTCACTAAGAAATGGGTTGTGTCTATGGTCTGAGATTATTAGGTGCGTATTGGGAAGCGGTATTACTTTCTCGTGAACCCAAAAAGACGCATCAGGATTATAGTCAATATAGACTTGCTTTCGAGTTCTAAGGCTCAGTTGCTCGTAGACGTTGTAGGGTATGCCGTTAGCCTCGTTTATGAATAGGTAGTCTCTCTTACCACTCTTAGCGTCCTGGTCATTATCGTAGCTATTGAACTCCATAATCGAGCCGTTCTTGAAACTGAACACCCTATCACTCCTATTGTAAAATACTACTTGCTGCTTAATCGCCTCGTCTGCGTTGTGGATGTCTATTGCATCCCTCAAAGCTCCTACCTTTAAATTAGGTATGTCTTGCCCTACTATCGTTGTCGTACAAGTCTCTGCTATCGCTTTACTGAATAGCACTTGCAGAATAGCATAAGTCTTCCCTGAGCTAGTACCGCCTTGATTGACTACGATGTCCGCAGTACATTCAAAATTTTGACGATATAAAGCTGATGTCTTAATCAATAGACATTCTCTCTTTTGCTATGTTAAAATAGTTCTCATCTTGTTCAATACCTATAAAATTTCTATTTAGGTTTTTAGCAGCTACTCCTGTACTCCCTGAACCCATTGTAAAATCTAAAACCGTCTCATTCTCATTTGTGTATGTTTTTATTAAGTATTCCATTAAAGCTACTGGCTTTTGAGTTGGGTGGACTCTTTTTGTGTTATTGCACTCTTTATTGTATTTACTATAAATAATGACATTATTTGGATGCTTAAATCTGTATCTTTCTATATCTCTATCTTGAGCAGATAATTGTTTATTTGCACCAGTCAACTTACTCTTTGATATGTGAGTGTCTTTTTTCCCTAGTTTTGATATTTTTTTATCATATTCAAAATCTGTTAATCTTTCCATCTGGGGATTATATGCAATTTTACCCTTTCCAAAAATCATAATGTCTTCAATCTTTTGCATAGGTTGGAATTTAGCACATAAATGACCCATACCCGTTACTTTATCCCACTTCCAATCATACTTATAGTTTTTTATATTACTCATTCTTAAAGCACTACTGAAAGGCTCAGAACCAAACAACACTATTGCTCCGTTTGGCTTTATAATTCTATTTAACTGCTCCCACATCAAATCAAAATCAATAACACTATCCCACTTGCAAGCTGTTGTTCCGTATGGTGGGTCTGTTATTATAGCATCAATGCTACCCGAAGGAATAGACTTCATTACCTCTAGGCAATCTCCTTTGTGTAGTCCTATCATTCTATTATATCCTTCTCACTATTGGCAAACGGTACGCCAGTATCTATGATGTTTATATCAAGGCTCTTGTAGGTTGTCTCTTGGTGTACTTCTTGCAATGGCTTACCGTCTATCTGCTCCATTATCATTTGAATAGCCTTTAAACTATCGTTACCTTTTTTACTCATTGCCCAGCCTTGCAGCTTTAATGCTATCTGAGTCTGAGTAGGTACTTTCACTACTACAGAACCGTCCTCATTTGTCTTTATTATTTGGCTTGTTGGAATAGTTAGATTTCCATCATTTTCTAATAATTCTTTTATTTCTTTTCTTATAGATACCGGTCTACCTTCCCTATTAATATTGTCCTTGTTTTTGTCAAGTCCGTTAGTATTTACTTTATCTCCAAAATTTTCTATCATACTATTTTTTGAGTTGTTAATGAGTTGTTATATTTCCTTACCGCACTTCTCGCACGTTTCTATCTGCTTATCTTCTTTCTCGTTAGATTCCTCTTCTATTTCAAAGGGGAACCCATCTAAACCCCACTCAGCAAGCTCTACACTATCCCACTCATTAGCCAGCATCTCCCAGTCGTGTTCTCCGAAGCCTACGTTATCAGCTATAATAAAACGCCTCGTCTCGTCCTCTGTAAGCTCGTCTGCTCGCTTAACCCATTCGTTTGGTATATCCTTATAGCCAAGCTCTTTTAGAGCCTTTAGACGCATATTACCGCCTAAAACTATATTATCTGCATTGACTACCATAGGTCGTAGCTCCATCATCTTAGGGAACTCAGATATGGATTTGACTAGCTTCTTAAACCTTTCGTCTTTTATTACTCTAGGGTTATTAGGGTTGCTCTTTATTTCGCTTATTTTCATTTGAAGTATTTATCGTATAGTTTAACTGCGTGCTTATAGATACACTTACCGCAGCTCATATCAGGTCGGTAATTAAAGTCCTGCTGGCATAGCTTTACAAACTCAGGCTCTAGCTCTTTGCTCAGCCTTCCTCCTTGCTGCTTATGTATTATTCGCACCTCTATTTCTAGCTCGTCGCTCATTTTCTCGGTCTGCCTTTCTTCTTCTCAATGTAGCCAGCTCTTAATAGTTGGTCTGCTCTTTGCTTGTCGGCTATCTTTATCTCTTCTCCGACGGTTACCACTCTTTCTAGGTCGCTATCTCTGTATCGTTTTATTGCTTTGTATCTCATAATGTTTGTAGTCTTTTTTCGTTCTCTTTATCCAAGTTATACTTTGTCGTTACGTCATCTTTTAGTTTTAAACCTAGATCTACTTGCATAGTATGATTACCTTTAATCTTTTTAATTGCAGTAGCCCAGTCATTATTATATACCTTTAGTGAGTTTTTATTGGTCGAGAGCAAATTATACGGATTAACTGCTGATACCATTACTGGTTTAGCGAAGTGTCCAGCCTCTATCATTTTAAGCTCCGATTTGCAGCTATTGAATGTATTTTCTTGCAGAGGTATAACACATATTCCGCAATGCTCATAGTCTTTAGCATAGTCTTGTATATCGCTTATCTGACTCTTGTCAAACTCCATCCCTTTAGGGACGCTCGGAGACTTTACCGTAAAGTCATAATCATTAAAAGCATTACCCACCATCTTAAGGTCTTTTAAGTGAGTGTTGCCTCCTGAATAAAAGAAGGTGTCGAAGTCTATGCTCAAGTCGTCATAAGCATACTGCCGCTCCGTTGGGTCAATAGCGTTTTTGATTACCTCTATATTTTTATTGTACGGTCTTATTTTATCTGCTAGTATCGGAGTCGTTGTCCATACTTGGTCAGCTAGCTTTAGATTAGTTACTACGCACTTATCTAGGTTCATTTTGTTGTGACGATATCTTGATGGATGACCCTTTGGCAATATCCAATAGTCGTCTATATCGCAGATGACCTTGATTCCTTTTGCCTTTAGTTTTAAGTACGTCTCTTCAGGCTGCAAGAGTCCTGAGATTTGTCTATTGTAAACGACGTGAGTTATTCCTTCCAAGTTATTGAAGAATTCATCATTCTTGTTAAGCAGAACCCTGACTTCTATTCCGTAGTCTCTGTTGAGCTTTGCAAATGGCATAAGTAGTCTATGATAGCTGACTCCATTAATTGCTCTGATAATTACTGCTATTTTTATGTTGTTTTCGTACATCACTTTGAACTGCTTTTTCGCTTTTGCATAGTCTTTTTTTAGTGTGCGGTATCCTATCTTAGCCCCCTTATGTATTTGTGTTAAGCTTTCTCCGTTGCTGACCGCTAGTAAGATGTTCGAGTAATAGTGATTCATCTTATTCAGCACCTCCTCTACTCTAGTATAGTCTGAGCTTTCGTTATTAAAATAAAAGTCAGGCTTATTGCGTTCCTTAAGCCATTGATTCCGCATAACTCGGCAAAAGAACCCCTCAGTTACATTTGATTTATTTAGACATATCTCAAACGCAAGAGAGACCAGCTCTTCTGCCTCACCCTTGTCAGATGTAAGCTTCAGAGCATAGTCTCTTATTGAATGATTAAAATATATGTCCTCTAAAATCAAAACGGCAGTGCATCCGCTTCAGCTACTTGGTGACCTTCTTTCGGTTTAGGCTTCCAAGTGTCTAGCTCTACATAAGGCTTTCCACTTTTGCCTATATTAACTTTTAAATTCACCCAACCTTTGTCTGAGTGTTTCTGAATGAAGGCAATAGCCTCTTCTGCTTTTACGCTTATGCTACCTACAACCCATTCAGGAGAATCAGGCTGCATTTTAAACATAAATCCATCTGCAAATACTTTTTCTTGTTTTTCCATTTTTACTTATTTTCGTTTATTATCATTGACAAAAGTACGGAATAATTAGCTAAGTCCAAAACGCTATCTTCTATACTCTCATTATTAGGTTCTTGGTTTGAGTTAATCAATACACCTAATCTTGCCACTTTAGTAGCTATTAGGTTTAAGCAGTTAGTTCTTGCGTCTCCTCCAGCAATAGTTCCAGCTAATTTAAAGTTAGACAACCTATCCTCATTTGCATAGTCATCTCCTTTACTGAATAACGTTTTACGCATCTCTCCAGTCATATAACCGAAGTGTGCCATCTGTTCTTTTTTAGTCATTTATTTGTTTATTTAATTTTAATTTATCCGCTATCTGACTCACCACATCATCAATAGATGTTTCGCTTACTTGCTCTAAAATAGATAACTGGTTTGTCACCTTTTTTAGTTTACCATTCAATTCACCTACGCTCATTATTAACTGAGCAACCGTATCTTCATAGCCAAATACTCTGCTTTGATTTGCCACCGCTAAGTTTAGCAAATTCTCCATTGCGTCAATTCTTTGTTGAGGCTTGGTTTTATCTCCCTTGTATTTTTGCAAGAGTATCTTCATTTCGTTAATCTCCTGCTCTGCCTCTTTTATAATTGGCTTTTGCTGGGATACTAATTCGTTTATCTGTTTGTTGTTCATAATTTGCTTTTGCTATCTTGTTTTATATGGCATTCTCTGCATCTTACTTTTATGTTGTTTACGTCCCAAGCTAGTTCTGTACGCCTTGTCTTTTGTGCTTCGTCTACTGAAATAGTATGGCTGCAATCTAACCTTCCGCTAGAAGTTTTGCAATCTACGCAAAAATTATATCCGTATTCCCAAAATTGCTCACTTAGTGCATTAGATTTAGCTTTCCTTGTCTTGCTATCAATTACGCTCTTAGATACTCGTTCTTCGTCTGATGTGTAATAATGATTCATATCTTAAAATATTTGTTTATTGTCTTCCATTTCTACCAAGTGTGGCTTTCCGTCTTGGTCTATCTCTATATCAAAAGGCATAAATCCTACACCTCTAGTATCTACTCCAGTGATAGTACTTCGGCTTGGCATCTTCTCGTTTTTCTTTATCCTTAAAACCGTCTCTGCTTTCTGAGCTAGCATAGTACCTATGTGACCTCTAGCCTTTCCGTCTGAGTTGTTCTCGTGGAGTATGCAGCTTATGTGAACGTTGTATTCCTTAGTAATCTTCATTACCCACTGAACTAGCTCGCTACATTCCTTTAGGTCATTAAAGTCAAATAGTAAATCTACAATACCGTCAATAAGTAAATAGCTTATTTTGCCCTTGTGACTGCTGAGAAAATGCTCGATAATTTGCTGCCTCTCCTTCGGGCTGCTATCTCTTAGAGCGAAGTAATAAAAATTACTCTTAGCACTCATATCAAAAATACGCTTATTGGTTATCTGAGCGTAATAGTCTGACTGCTCCGTATCGAATATAGCTATCGTTGTGTTGTCAGGAGGTGTAGGACTTAGCTTGTCTATAAAGGAATATTCGTTTAATATGCTTGTACAGATAGCTGAAGTGAAAAAAGTCTTTTTAGATTTCTGACGTCCTTGTATTAGGCTTAAGTCCCCTAGCGAGAATATAGGCTTGTAGATAGTCTGAGTTCCTAGCCTCTCAACTACTGATAATAGTACTGGCGGCTCGTCTATCTCTTTAGCTGGGTCTAGCCTAGTATCGTAGAGCTTATTGGTAAGCTGCTTTATCTGCTCTTTATCCATTTACTCTACTCATTAATAGTTGCTCTGCCTTGTAAACTAACGCCTCATTCTCAGGATTCCTATTAAGCCATTTTTTAGCGGCTTGTTTTATGCGGTCAAGGTAATACGTCCCATCTTTGCTCTTCTTTCTTAGAGCTGAGATTGAGAATATAGTATCGCACCAAAACGTATCAACACCTCTATCTTTATTTATTCCAGCCTCTAAGTACTTCTTAATGGCAATAAGCTGAGCTACCGTAGATTGGTCTACCTCTATCAATAAGCGTATAGTGTTTACCCATTTATTTAGGTCTGCTTTCTCTAACGACTTAGAACCTTTGTAGTCGTAGAACATTTTATGATACCCTTTCGCTAAATAAAAATAGAGAGCGTCTACTCCTTCAGGAGGAGATGACACACTCTTTATTAATAGTTCTTTGTTTAGATGTTTGTTTATAGGTACTTTGCTTTTACCCTTGCTCGCCTCGTGCTTTTCCCTATGCTTAATCATAGCCCCATCTAGTGCTTCGCCTTTTTTTGGCTCGGCACTTATTAGACTGATTATGTTTGCTGAGTATTGATTTCTTGACCTTTGTACAACTTTTATAAATCCCCAATCTTCTAAATCGTTAAAGTATTTTATGAATGTCGTAGCCTTTTTTATGCCTATTGCGTCACAAGCCATCATCGTAGGAAAACCAAATTTATTCTTCCACCCTAGCCTATTGCAATGCTCAATGGCAAAGAAATAAATGGCGTAATGTTTAGGGCTTATTTTTTCAGGGTTATCAAAAGCGTAATTAATAAAGTTCCTGCTTAAATCGTAACTATTCATTTTTTAATCTTGGATTGGTTTAGAATAGTTAATTGTTTTTCTTAACTCCTTTGCAAACGCTATCGAAGTGGATACGTCTAAGTCAATAAAGTGCAGACCTTGACAGTCGTCGATTTGTATTCTTACTAAATCTTCACCTAAACTAAATACTTCTAGTTCATAATCATTGTCATCTTGTGCGACAAATACTTTTCTTACTTTACTCATAAAATTATATTGGTTTTCAGATATACCAGTAAACTTTTAAAAAAAAAGACCTTATCGGTTTGATGGTCACATCATCTCCCCAATAGGTCTTTCAAAATCTTTATATTAAATGCAATGTGACTGCATATAAACTTCAGCAAAGTAAAGCTATTTATCTGAAATAAAAAAACTTAATTTTGAAAAATGGACATAACACTACACAACCTGCCTAAGATTTCCCTCAATAAATGGTACGCTGGAATGCACTGGACAAAGCGTAAAAAGATTAAGGATAACTACATCAATATAGTCCGCAGCCAGTTCTCTTCCCTTCTAAGCAGAGATAATACATATAAGGTAGAATACCACTTCACTTTTAAGAGTAGACCTTTAGACGCTTCTAATTGTGTAGCTATGGTCAAAATGATAGAAGATATAATATTCGAGACAGATAGCTATAAGGTTGTAACTGAAATAGTTATTACAAGCTCTAAAGGATTAGAAGATAAGGTACTTATCA
>ERZ1048068.644-NODE-644-length-30586-cov-4.815859_pt1 | contig 30586 bp, 28 predicted proteins | sample MGYA00383098_ERZ1048068 | MGnify/ENA primary metagenome ERZ1048068 (study PRJEB29581, sample SAMEA5548368) | metagenome | biome: marine; feature: coastal; material: water | depth 1 m | study: Short-term variability in the microbial, nano- and picoplankton dynamics... | reverse complement strand
ATTACCTCGGGAAAGAGACCTCATCGGGCCAGTATGGGCTTGAAATCCATGCCCTTCTGCCGAGGCTCTGCCATCATATCGCACAGCAATAGGTAAAAAATGATACTGTATATCTGGATATGGTACACCGGCTTTACTTCTAATAAAGGCTGCGCTTTCAAATTGATTAGAAGCGCCAAGCCCCTTGCGGGTTAAGAGCCATTGCGCTCCAATAAGCGTCTTAGATACAAAATTCCAATGCTTATACAAAGTAATCGGCTTTTTGGAGGCCATTTGGATATACATCTCAAGATGATCTTGAAGGTTCGCGCCGACACCAGGCCGGTTAACCACAATCTCAATTCCATGTTCATTAAGATGAGCAGCAGGTCCAATCCCAGACAACATCAATAATTTAGGCGAATTTATGGATGAGGCAGCCAAAATTACTTCACATCGAGCAGATATTACCCTACCTCCAGATAAAATCACACCAACTGCACGGCCATCTTTAACAACAACCTTTTCAACTAAGCCGCGTATCAAGTCACAATTTTTTTGCTTGCAGGCAGTGCGAAGGTAAGCATTGGCAGCTGACCAACGAGTGCCTTTATGCACCGTCTGTTCCATGGGACCAAAACCTTCCTGCTTATGCCCATTATAATCGTCAGTAACTTCATAACCAGCTTGCCTACCTGCCTCTACAAATGCAGAAAATAGCGGGTTTTTCCGCTTTCCACGCGTAACATGCAGTGGACCGTTTACACCTCGCCACAAGGGGTCACCTCCGTGACCCGCATCATTCCAAGTTTCCATCCGCTTAAAATACGGCAAAACATCAGCATAGGACCACCCATCAGCACCAGCTTCAGCCCAATGATCATAATCCATTGCATGGCCCCGCACATAGACCATGCCGTTAATCGACGAGGATCCACCAATGACTTTACCCCTCGGACAAGCAAGACGCCGATCACCTAAATGAGGTTCCGGCTCAGAGCTGTACCCCCAGTCATAAGCCTTCATATTCATAGGGTAACTCAAAGCTGCCGGCATCTGGATCAAGGGGCCAGCATCAGTACCACCATGCTCAATAACCAATACTGACTTCCTTGCTTCAGCAAGCCGGTAAGCTACTGCGCAACCCGCGCTACCAGCTCCAACAATTATATAATCTGCTTCCATTATCTACCTTTTACGCGCTCAATGCGAAAACAAGCCAATTAAAATTTTGCGTCACAGTTATGATTTAGTTACCGGTGTCGTTGGTTTAAATTTTTTATGCCTTAACATAGCCTCCCTCCATGTGATGAAAGTAATTGAGGCTAGAATAAGTCCGCCACCCATAATAACCCAAATATCAACTGGTTCAGCAAAAACTAACGCGCCAAGTAAGACTGCCCATACTAACTGAAGAAACGTTATGGGTTGCGTAACGGTTACGGGAGCAGACGCAAAAGCAAGTGTCATTGTATAATGCCCGGCAGTAGCAAAGCAGGCTACAGCAAAAAGTAAGCCTAAGTCTCTTAGAGATGGTGTAACCCAATCAGCGAGAGCAAATGGTGCCAAACCAATCGTCACAAAGATTGATAACATAGCAACAACTACAGTCGCTTTAACTTCGTCCGCCATAATTTTTGCCAAAAGATAAGATCCAGCAAACACAATAGCTGCAAAAAGCATTGAAAAGTGCCCTTCCTCTATTACCCTAAAGCCAGGACGCAAGATCACGACGGCTCCGATCAGCGCAATTAAAACTGCAGCAATGCGTCGAGCAGCAAATCTTTCACCTAAAAAAATGGCAGCCCCGATCGTAACGTAAATTGGAGCAAGGTAATTCATGGCAGTGACTTCTGCTATCGGGATTCGGGTCATAGCAAAAAACCACAATATCACCCCAGCTGTATGAAAAATACCACGTAAGGCAAACAAACCCCATTGCCTACGAGACAAACGAGCGGTTCGAACAGAGGACAACATCGGAAACAGAAAAACTAAGCCAAGTAAATATCTTAAAAAAGCAGCCTCAGCAGGGGGTACACGCGGTCCCATATACTTAACTATTGCTGTGACGGCCACAAAGCAAAGTCCTGTGATCAACATCCAGAATATGCCAACAATTGGCTTTGGAGAAGAAATAACCATCTGCATATCAATTACGAAGTTGGTGATAGGTGCAAGTCGTCTTAACCATCTTATCGACCTTGCCTTAATGTAATTCAGCACTGGTAAGAAACCTAAAGAACAAACTTGACGTTGTTCAATGTGAAATAATTTTTAAATAGAGTTAGGTGCAATATGTAGAATTGGATCAGCGCTTAGAAATTTCGCTTTTCAGGAAATTGATTGTTACTTACTGCTACCAAGTAAAATAAACGTGAAGGTCACAATAATCTGACTTTTCATCATTAACGTAAACCTAGTAATATGTTTCTTTAAATAAACTATAAAAAAGAGCAATTTCTAATGACACTTAGAACACACCAAGTCGACCTTACCGATAAGGAATTAGAATTAATTGAAGTCGCGTTACACACTCAGGAAAAGATTCTGTCAGTGCAAAGTCGAGCCAACGGTGGCGCCGCACAGGCGGAATTAAATATTCTTAAAGGGCTTTTACGCCGATTACGTCGGACAACGTTACCAGTTCATCTAAGTAGTACGCCCAGTTGGAGCCAAGTTGCCCGCCAATTTTTTTTTTAAAATCTTTTGGTGAATGCCTTCAACCATTTTAATCGCATTGATCTTTCTTTCATGTTTGAAAACGAGTTAAATTAAAAAATAATTATTTCTGCATTGCTAGATTTACGCAGCCCTTAATATCAGCCTGCAAGTTGTTCCATCACTTCGTCACTTGCCTCAAAATTTGTTGTAACCTGCTGAACATCATCATCGTCTTCAAGGGCATCGATAAGCTTCATAAGCTTGTTCATTGCGTCTAAATCCATATTTGTTGTAGTAGTTGGACGCCAAGTCAACTTAGTTGAATCAGACTCTCCAAGGGAAACCTCAAGCGCATTCGAAACCTCGTTTAAATCTGTGTCGGCACTCCAGATCACATGCACTTCCTCGCTAGATTCAACATCTTCAGCGCCAGCTTCAATAGCAGCCATCATAACAGTATCAGCATCACCAACATCCACAGAATAGGTAACGGCACCTTTACGATCAAACATGAAGCTTACGCTTCCAGTTTCTCCTAAGTTGCCACCATTTTTTGTGAAGGTTGAGCGGACAGCAGACGCCGTACGATTACGATTATCAGTCATTGCCTCCACAATCACAGCAACGCCATTAGGACCGTATCCCTCATAGCGAATTTCTTCGTATTCATCGCCTTCTCCGGCTTGAGATTTTTTAATAGCACGGTCAATCACGTCCTTAGGAACAGAATTTGATTTTGCTTCTTTTACAGCAAGGCGTAACCGAGGATTCTTATCCGGGTCCGTATCACCCATTTTTGCAGCTACAGTAATTTCTTTAGACATCTTCGAAAAGAGTTTAGCGCGAATTTTGTCCTGACGCCCCTTGCGGTGCTGGATATTCGCCCATTTTGAGTGTCCTGCCATGGAGGATCTCCTGTCGTAATCTCGAACCAGTAAAAAATTTCAGCATCTATAAGCTAACGGCCCGTCTAGGAGCAAGCCCACATAGCCAACAAGGTAAACACACATCGCAAATACGAATTTATTACGTAGTTCAACAATAAAATTTTTTAACCTTGATTTTTTAGAGATATAAAGCTGTTATAATCCTCAGAGGAAAATGGAGGAAGAATATTGGCTGTTTTTGTAATTGCAGAAATCAAAGTTACTGATGAAAGTTGGGTTGCAAATTACGCTGAGAACGTACATCCGATTGTTGAAAGACATGGTGGTAAATACTTGTCTCGGAGCGGTAACATTCAAGTCTTAGAAGGTGAAGACCGCGGCAATACTCTTATTGCTATTTTGCAATTTCCAGATGCCACTTCTGTAGAAGCTTTTGCAGCTGACCCTGAGTACGCACCTTTTGGCCAAGCTCGTCAAGCAGGGGCAATAAATAGTTTTCAAATGATTGATGATACAGACCTTGTTGGAACAATACCCTATTTAACTGCTGGTTAGACTCATAACAAAAATATATCAGAAGCTGTTAGCTTTAATTGATTAAGTGGACCAAAAGTCAATTGCAGACATGAATAAATACCAAACATATTCTTTGTAATTAAAAATGTTGGTTTTGTAATTAAAGTGACAGTATAGACCACAGTTGCTATTACTTATGGCCCCGATATCTCGAGATAAGATAATAGTCTGACAGTATGTTCTGTTTCTTTCGCGCTATATCCAGTAATCAGAACGATTTCTGAACTAGAATTTGCTAGTCTAACAGAGATAGCAGTATGGAAATCTTTATGCTCCACAATTGTTTCACCTTGCGGTCACAAAACTTGTGTATGAGATTTATAAAGTAGCACTGGCATCGGTCATAATACCGTCCTAGGCTGACAATATGACCACAGATCAAATTATTCTTTTTTCACTCTTTGGACTTGTTTTTGGCCTTTTACTCTGGGGCAAATTTCGGTACGATATAGTCGCTTTCACTGCGCTTATAGCGGGCGTAATTATGGGAGTTATTCCAACAAAAGACGCTTTTTCTGGTTTTGGTCACCCCGCTACAATTGTTGTTGCATTGGTATTAATTGTATCCGCAGGCTTAGTAAGGTCAGGCGCAGTTTACTTAATTACGAGGACGCTGGTGAATGCAGGCCGTTCACTCGGTAGCCACATTATCGTAATGGGTGCTATTGGTGGTGTCCTATCAGCCTTCATGAACAACGTCGCAGCCTTGGCACTGCTAATGCCTGTAGACATTCAGACCGCAAGAAAAGCAGATCGCAGCCCAGGATTGAGTCTCATGCCACTCAGCTTTGCTACTATCTTAGGCGGGATGGTCACACTGATTGGTACTCCACCAAACATTATAATAGCTGCAATACGCGAAGAAAGCTTGGGGGCGCCTTTTCGTATGTTCGACTTTGCGCCAGTTGGAGGTGTGGCGGCAATAGCTGGACTGATTTTTGTCGCCCTAATCGGCTGGCGTTTAATTCCTATTCGTGAGCAAAACCACATTAATCCTGATGACTTGTCTGAATATATTGCTGAATTGTCCGTACCCAAAGGTAATAAATCCATTGGAAAACGGCTAAGTGAGTTAGATGAAGATGCTGAAAGCGCAGACGTTGCTATTATTGGACTGATCCGCGACGGTCAGCGTCGCTATGGTCAGGCTCGCAATACTACTTTGACAGCTGGTGACTCCTTACTGATTGAAGCGACACCAGAAGCTCTGGATGAATTTCGTGCTGCGCTCGGTCTTGCTGTAGCTGATGCTCAACGCGAGGAAAAATTAAAAGCAGCAGGGGAAGGTGTGGAAATTATTGAGGTCGTGGTGACTGATCAATCCCGTCTGATTGGCAGAACTGCACAGGGCGTAGGTCTAAGTTGGCGCCAATCAACTGTGCTTATGGGAATTTCTCATAGAGGAAAGCGCATAACTAAACAAATTCGAAAAACGCTGATACAATCAGGTGATATTTTACTGCTACTCGTTCCGCGAGACAAAAGCGCTGATGTTACCCATTGGCTAGGGTGTCTTCCTTTAGCCGGCCGAGGGCTGTCTGTCACTGCAGACGAAAAAGTGTGGTTGGCTATTGGTTTCTTTATAACTGCCGTCCTAGCGGCTAGTTTTGGGCTGCTGTATCTTCCAATAGCTCTTGGGCTAGTAGTTGTCGCTTATGTTTTATCAAAAATAGTGCCATTGTCCGAACTCTACACCCACATCGAATGGCCAGTGGTAGTACTACTCGGATCAATGATTCCATTGGGGGTAGCATTGGAAAGATCTGGCGGAACACAGTTGATTTCTGGTTGGCTAGTTAACCTTACTACGGGTATGCCAGCTTGGGCTGTTCTTACGGTTTTGATGATTGTCACGATGAGTTTATCTGACGTTCTCAACAATACAGCTACCACAATAGTGGCTGCCCCCGTAGGCATTCAGATGGCCAAATCTTTGGATGTCTCACCAGATCCTTTTCTAATGGCTGTCGCAGTGGCGGCATCTTCAGCTTTTCTTACCCCTATAGGACATAAGAACAATACTCTAATATTGGGTCCGGGAGGATATAGTTTTAGTGACTACTGGCGCTGTGGTCTTCCACTGGAAATCATTATTGTTGCAGTTTCTATTCCGGCAATCTTGACATTTTGGCCATTATGATAATGACCAAAATACTTATACTTAAACGGAGAAATAGCTTATTGTTCAAAGGAATAGATCAGGATCATGGAAATTGAACAGTCCTGCATGCAATCAAAACAGTTTAAATGTGAAAAATATTTCGGATAAAATCCAGCTTCAAACAAACCGGTTATCTATTACCAAACTGAATTCTGATATTGTTAAGGGCCACTCTGCTGCAACAACCCACCTTGGCGTACCATTTCGATTCGTTGAGCGTGACCGTCGTTATCTGTTTCAATATACACTCCAGACAAGGTTGCATCCCCTAAGGCTGGTGTAAAACGTTCTTTTGGCATACCGGTTATAAACCGACGCAATGGTTCGTCGCGTTGCATACCAATCACGGAATTGTAATTTCCACACATTCCTGCATCACTTAGATATCCGCAGCCTTTTGGTAAAATCATAGCGTCACTTGTGGGCACATGGGTATGTGTCCCTACCATAAGGCTCGCTCTACCATCACACCAGTGACCCATAGCCATTTTTTCAGAGGTCGCCTCTCCATGAAAATCAACTATAATAGCATCAGCTAGCCCACCTAAAGGATGTGCACGAAACACAGCTTCAAGAGCAGAAAACGGATCATCAAACGGCCGTTTCATAAAAACTTGACCCAAAGCTTGCGTAACCAGTACTTGCTTACCGGTCCGAGTAGCAAACAATCGTGCACCTTGTCCCGGTGAAGCTTTGGAAAAGTTTAAAGGTCGAATGATTCGGTTTTCGTTATCAATGAATTGTAACATATCTTTTTGGTCAAAAGCATGATCACCCAAAGTTATGCAATCAGCACCCGCCTCGATTAATGCGCTTGCATGCGAGCCAGATAACCCCATGCCCGAGGTAGCGTTCTCACCATTGACGACTACAAAGTCGAGCTCCCATTCATCACGCAAACGTGGCAATTGGTTCGTGATAGCCTGCCGACCCGAGCGGCCCACTACATCACCCAGAAAAAGAATGTTCATGCCATGAGACCTAATGCGCACATCGTCGTTCGGCAATAGCACATCTAAAATTCTCCAGATCCAAACCGTCTACAATTAAAACACCAGTCTTAAATATTATTGTATCCAGCCACATCAATTATCTCAGTCTCAGTTACAATCATATTCAGCGGTTGATCAGTCGCCTCCAAAGGCAGTGAAGTAGCCTCTTGTGCACTGAAGGCAAAACCAATCGCCATGGTGGGCTGATTGGCCCTTAATTTTTCTAATGTGCGATCATAAAATCCACCGCCATAGCCCAATCTCCCACCAGCACGCGTAAAAGCAACTAATGGAACAACCACAATTTCAGGGATAATGAAGTTATCAATGGCTGGAACCTGAGCCCCAAAAGGGCCATCACGCAGAACTCCATCTGGGCTCCACTGCGAGAATTTTAAAGGCTGCCCAGTCGCAACTATCACTGGCATTGCAACAGGTCCGTAAGCTTCTGCTTCCATCATGGCAGGCAGTGGGTTAATTTCTGATCCTATCGGCATATACCCGGATATAGGAACACCACGATAACCAGAAAGAACAGAAGACAGCAAACTAGCAGTTCCTCTTTTGTTTAAATCAAAAGCGGCCTTTCGGAGTGCAAAAGCAGATGCTCTTACCTCTCTTTTTCTATCGCCTAAATCCATTGCGAACTCCATTGAAGGCACTAACAACGATCACCACAGCGTACTAATTGCTAGCCTCGTCTTACTGATCAAAACAATACAATTTCTGCTACACTGAGAAAGGCAAAAAACTAATGCATCAGTAACGGTGGAAACAAATGCGCCTGAAGCTACTGCTGGGTCAAGGCCTATTCGCTATAAGACAACTGGAATGACTGTACCGGTAAAACCAGCTACTACCATAATCATAACCATGGCTAAACCTATCACGTATCCAAGAGATGGTAATCCAAACCATAGAATCCCTACGAAATTGATTAAAATGGCACATATCATCCCGTTTATGAGGCCTACAAAAACTTCTCTACGAATACTCGCCACACGTTTGCGCCAGTTAAGTCTTCAGTAGACAACGCTCGCACAGCATCAGTCAGTGATTGAGTGCCCGTATTCCTGCACATCGATGCAACAATTGGCATTAATACAGCAAAAGCCACTATTTGGCTAAGATAACTTCAAACTGTGCAATAACCATAGAAGCCAAATAGCGATACATAAATTCACAGCTAACCAAGGTAACTGCTGACAAGTTGTTTCAAGAACATTATCAGAAAGAGCCGGCTCTCGCCCTACACCCACCAACCGCAAAATATCTTGTTCGTGCTCTTTCTCCAATACCAGCATTGCGTCATCAATTGTTATCGGACCAATCAGTCTCCCCTCTTCGTCAACGACCGGTGCAGAAATCAGATGATATTGATTAAAGGCATGAGCAACATCACTCTCATCTTGGGTGGCAAGAATAACCTCGAATGTTTCTTCAACCAATTCGGTGAGCATAACTTCACGACATAACCGCATTAATTCACCAAGATTTACATTCCAAACCGGACGTAATCTTGGATCCAGAAGAACAATATGATAAAACTGCGTATGCATTTCGTAATCGTTTGCAGTCCTCAATCGATCGATAGCTTTTCCAACGATCCAATGCTCTGGTGCCATAACCACTTCACGCTGCATCAATCTAACTTCAGAATATTCTGGAAAAGATAGTGCCTGCTCGACCAATGTACGATCTTTGTCTTTAAGTGCGTCCAGAGTAACGTCTTGTTGGCTACCACCGAGATCCTCAATCAGATCTACTACATCATCACTATCCAGATCACGTACAGCTTCAACAAGAACCGATGGACAGAGCACTGCGATCACTTCTTCACGAATTGCCTCCTCTAATTCAGACAGTATTTATCCATTAAATTTTTGATCGTATAATCGGATCAGGTGAGATCTATCAAAACTATTAATTTGCTCTAAAAGGTCTGCAACATCTGCGGCATGCAGAGGATTTATTTATTTATTAAGCTGTTCTCGATCCTCAGCATCTACAGCATACAGTATTGCAGATACATTATCACGCCCCAGTATACAGGCGTCATTATCCAAGTTTTCTGCAACTTTTTTATTTCATCCAACTTTACCGTCCTCTACCCTACCACGGTGGTAAATGGGCGGCATCCCAGAAACAATTACCTAATGATGAGCATTAAATTTGTTAATCCACTTTTTTATAGGCACGGACAAACAAAAGTATAACGAATTCAAAATAATATCTGTCAAAAGGCCTATCAAAGATAGAAAAATGCATGATTTTGATTAATAATATGACATAATTATTTCAATTTCCATCACATAACTGCCGTGCAAGCGTAGACTGACGTGCTATTGCTTCACCAAGATTAAACGTGGTTATTTGCCCCTCCCGCACGACCTGTCGACCTTCCACAAATAAATCGCGCACAGTAGTAGGACCTGACAATAACAAGGCACTTTTATCCCAACTGCCTGCAGATTCTACTCCAGAAACATCCCATATTGCTATGTCGGCACGGGATCCGATGGAAATTCTGCCACAATCAGATCGTCCAAGCACATTGGCACCGCCACGTGTGGCCAATTCCAATGCTTCACGAACGCTCATAGCATCAGCTCCATTAACAACCCTTTGCAAAAGCATTGCTTGTCGTGCTTCAGCAATCAGATTTCCTGCATCATTACTTGCAGAACCGTCAACGCCCAAAGATACTGCCACTCCTGCATCTTGCATCGCGCGAATGGGAGCTATGCCCGAGCCAAGGCGGCAATTTGAGCAGGGGCAATGTGATACTCCAGTCCCAGTTTCCGCGAAAAGAGCAATTTCTGCGGCGTCTAATTTGACACAATGAGCATGCCAGACATCAGGGCCTATCCATCCAAGGTCATGCGCATACTGACCAGGACGGCAACCAAAATTCTCTAAGGAATATGCAATATCTTCGTCATTCTCAGCCAAGTGCGTATGCATCATCACACCTTTGTCTCGCGCCAAAATGGCAGTGTCTCGCATTAGCTCTCGGCTAACAGAGAATGGAGAACATGGCGCGACCCCAACGCGACACATCGAACCAGCTGAAGGATCGTTAAACGCATCAATCACTCTGATAAAATCTTTAATAATGCCCTTCTCATTCTCGACTAAACTATCAGGAGGCAGCCCACCGTTACTTTCTCCTATACTCATTGCACCACGCGTTGGATGAAACCGAAGTCCCACAGTAGCAGCAGCTTCAATCGTATCTTCAAGTCGGCTTCCATTTGGATAGAGATACAAGTGATCAGAACTCAATGTGCATCCCGATAGAGCAAGTTCTGCTAATCCAATTTGCGCTGATATGAAGATGTGCTCAGGAGTAAACCTCGACCAAATCGGATACAGTTCTTTTAACCAACCGAATAATAAAGCATTTTGAGCTTCAGGCACTGATCTGGTGAGGGTTTGATATAGATGGTGATGTGTATTCACGAGCCCGGGTGTTACTACGCAATCCTGCGCCAAAACAGTTTCACCAACTGTACTTAAACCCGAACCTATTTCCGCAATTACCCCGTCTCTTATTAAAATATCGCAGTCTTTCAGTTCCCGCCGATCCTCGTCCATTGTCATTAAATGGGAACAGTCTTTGATCAACCACTCGTTCACTCCAAGTGTCCCATGATCTGGAGTACTTCTTCGTGAATTTCGAAATTGGCAGCAGCGATCACACGACCACCTTGATGCACAGGATTACCACACCAATCAGTAACAATTCCACCAGCGGCCTCTATCAACGCGATTGGGGCTTGTATATCATAATTATTTAAACCTGTTTCAATTACCAGATCAATTTGCCCAGCAGCCACCAAGGCATAAGCATAACAATCCATACCATATCGAACCAACTGCGTCTGTGCCGCAACGGCTTCAAATGCAGCTCTGTCTTGCAAAGTACCTATTTCAGGAAATGTCGTAAACAGAATCGCATCTGATAGTTTGCGTCCACTGCGCGTCCTTATTATTTTTGTGTCATGCGGTCCAAAAAGTGTAGCCACGCCACCGCACCCAACAAATCGTTCACCAATATAGGGCTGGTCTATTATTCCCAATATCGGGCCACTCTTTGGACCTACTGCAATTAAGACCCCCCAAGTTGGGGTTCCCGCTACGAAACCACGGGTGCCATCAATCGGGTCGAGCACCCAAGTCAGACCGCTAGACCCTTCTGTTATCCCAAATTCTTCCCCAACTATAGCGTCATTCGGACGTAAACACGCCAAAACCCTACGCATCACTTCTTCGGCAGCCCGATCAGCGATCGTAACCGGATCATAGCCATTTCTCATTTTATTTTCGGTTGTGAGATTACCCTTACGAAAATATGGCAGAATAGCGGTGCGCGCTTCATCCGCCAACACATTTGCGACGTAATTCAAAGCATCAAGGTCATAGGTCATGTGAACTGGGTGCCAGAGGTTTCCACTTAATGCAATCCTCCGACACCCTACAATTAATTTCTAAAATTATATATCAGCGTTCCAAATCAAGCATACTGCACAAGAGACAATCTTAAAATCTAATGAACAGTTAAAATTTTTATATCTTTGTCTGAAACAGCCCTTTAAAAGGATCAACCGCGCCAAGATTTGCCAACGTTTCTTCATATTTCAAAAAAATATGTCAAAATCCTCGCAATGTTTTGATTAATCTGCTCATTTAAAGGAAAAAAGTACTTGAAAGACAACGCATCTAACCCGATATTGTTGTAGCGGGCGGAAATCCGCGGCCGGCAGGAAAACCTGTCGGGAAATGTATCAATTTGGAGGTCAATCATGGCTGAGTTGAATACGATCCGGTCGGCGGCCGGAACACGCGCCGCCGAGATCGATGTAGGGCTTCGCGCCCACATGAATAAAGTATATGGCAGCATGTCGATAGGTATGTTGATAACTGCTGCGGCAGCTTGGGCAGTTGCAGGACTTGCAGTCACATCTGACCCAACAGGTGCTACGGTAGCTCTCAGAGAAGGACAATACCTAACTGGATTGGGTGAATTGTTGTACACTACGCCTCTGCGTTGGGTGGTTATGTTTGCACCTTTGGCATTTGTATTGTTTGGTTGGGGTGCATTAATGCGCCGAGGTTCAGCTTCTGCTGTACAACTCGGGTTTTTCATTTTTGCCGCCGTGATGGGCGTCTCAATGAGTTCAATTTTTCTGGTGTATACACCCTACTCCATTACCCAAACCTTTTTGGTTACATCTGTAGCATTTGCAGGTCTTAGTTTGTACGGCTACACGACCAAAAAAGATCTTAGTGGTATGGGGACGTTTTTGATGATGGGCGTAATCGGCCTTATCATCGCGATGATCATTAATATCTTTCTACAGTCTCCAGCAATGATGTTTGCGATTTCAGCTCTGGGTGTTTTAATATTTTCAGGCTTAACTGCATATTACACGCAGGGTATCAAAAATACATATGTTGAACATGCTAGTTATGGCGATCAAGAATGGCTTGACAAAGCAGCTATCGATGGAGCGCTAAGCCTTTACATAGCATTTTTAAATCTGTTCCAATTCTTGCTGATGTTTATGGGCCAACAAGAATAGCTTATAACTATCTCACACAAATAAAAGGCCAGTCGTAAGGACTGGCCTTTTTAATTTCAGGTAAAGAAAGTATTAAGGGAAAAAATAAATCCAAGGCGTGGGCGCGATTAAACACCAAAATGATGGTGATCGAGTGTAGTTATAAAAGCTTTTAGTTGAAATGCTAATTCAGTGCCTCCTAACTACCATGCCTAATTTTGCACGCTTATTATTTAAATTTTTGAACTAATTACTTATATTTTAGGTAAATTCGTCAACTTTGATTGATCAACATTACAATAAAATTGATGTATTAAATCAAATTTCAAACCTTCATTCTTACAACCGCAGAAATACATTCAAGTGAAACTGGCTATATTCAACACGTGATTATCAATAGTATATAAGATTAGAGTGATGCGCCAAAATGGATAGCCAAAAGCTGCCACAGCAAAGCGTCGTTCAAAAAATGTTCTTTCTACTGAAAGAGAGACACTCTTTGGTACTTCGGTTTGTGAAACTGTAGATCCAAATGGGGACGATTCTCTTCGGACTGGATCTTGGAACAGAGCTGAAAAATTTAGTACTGGTTATCTTGTTGGAGACACGAGAAAATACAAAGATCAATAAAGTGATAGACTTGCTCAACAAACCGAAGATGGTTTAACAAAATTGCCACACATGTTCATATTTCCGATAGGAATTATATTGGGAGCAAGTGCCTTTTTGATAAAGCGTCTTTATGTCTGGCGTTAGTTTTTAGATCAACGTTTGTCATCTACAATTTACACTACAAACTACGTTTCAACAGCCTTGAAATTACCTGTTACCAGAAAAAGCAGCAACCTCTAAGCGCGACAAAAACTAACATAGCTAAATATAAATTTTATTTTATTTTTCCTTCTTTATACTCAACATGCTTACGCACGACGGGGTCATACTTTTTGACCATCATTTTTTCAGTCATGGTACGTGCATTTTTTTTTGTCACATAAAAATGCCCAGTGCCTGCTGTCGAGTTCAGACGAATTTTAATTGTGGTTGGCTTGGCCATGTGACTTCTCCTCGGCGCACTTGAGTGCAAAACGTATGCATGGCTTCTATCCAAAACACCTTCGGAGTCAACGCGCTTTTTAAAAAACACTGCTTTCAAAATAAAAAAAAGCATTAAAACTGATTTTTTTCCTTAATTCTTTTAAATCTAAGTATTTGAAATTTTCAAAACAAATTGAGTAGTCGTCGTTTGCCTATATTGCTTTCATTACATAGACGCCCTTACGATAGATGCTGCAGACATTAAAAAACTAAATATTCAGATTACAGGAATGCACCAAAAAACTCTAACATAATCTTTCAAGACCTAAATTAATGGGTTTTGAACTTCCTGGACAACTAAAAATGGAGAAAAAGCCAACTATATTTTAGTACGAAATAACCTCCTTAACCTAACTCAAAAGCAAAGTAATTGTGCGCGGGGAGGCTGTAAGCCGGATTCTGTCTTAGATGGAATTTTCCATCCGAGATGACCATTCCTCTAAAGGTGCTGTTACCAACACCCCTCTAGCTGCCAACCCGAACCTGCTGGGGCAAAAGCAGCCCCGCCAGTTTCCTGGCACGCGGTTCCTATTTGGCATTGCTCCAGGTGGGGCTTGCCATACCCAGTCTGTTACCAGCCTAGCGGTGGGCTCTTACTCCACCTTTTCACCCTTGCCGACCCTAAGGCAGGCGGTTTTTTTTCTGTGGCGCTTTCCGTCGAGTCACCTCGCCCGGGCGTTACCCGGCACCTTTACTTTTTGGAGTCCGGACTTTCCTCTCTGCCGGGCTAACCCGTCAAAGCGGCCATCCACCTCTCCGCGCGCCATCTGACATACGAGGTGCACTGGGTGCACGTCAATAGTTTGTCATCCTCGCACCAATTTAAAATTCAAGTAGATTTCATTTGGTAGAAATAAATTGTAATAAATTAGATTTTTTTGTTATCAGATATTGCTGCAAAGTCAGCAGCATTTAAAGGACCTGACGCACCTTGCCTATACCTTAGTCGAACTGTAGCTAGCAGATCGGCATCACTGGCTGGGGCAGTATAACCACAAATTTGGGCTAGCTCACGGAATGCGTCAACACTGAACCGGCTTATTTCCATCTGCTGCAGTTTCTTTTCAGCAAGTCCTTTAACTTCTAATTTATTCCATTCAAAAAATGGCCCAGGATCAAATTTTCGTCCTGGGGCCATATCCGAGTGACCAATTACATTAACGGGAGGAATATCCCACTTAGCCATAATGGTTGGTAGTAGTTTTTCTAAACTTGTCATCAACTGCTTTGTAAATGCACCTTTTCCATCATTATCTAATTCAATGCCAATGGATCGTGAGTTCATATCTTGGAAACCGCACCATTCACCAGAGCCAGCGTGCCAAGCACGTAATTCTTCATCAACCAATCGAATGATGCGTCCAAATTTACAAATGACATAGTGTGCTGAAACTTGAGCGGTAGGATCACAAAGGCGCTCAATTGCAGCTTCAGCTGTCGCCATAGCCGTATAGTGCAGAATAATAAATTGCGGTTGCAAACCATCTCTGCGAGGGCCTCTATTTGGTGAATGCATTTCGCAGATCAATTTAACAGGATCATTCACTAGAACCCAACCAAAATGGTGCTGGATTCCAATCACAAGCATATCCATCACCGTCAATATCAAGACCCAGACTATCTTTTTTCGGTCCACCAAGGGCCAAAAATTCGACCTGAGCTTCATTATCTGAATTGTAATGCGAACAATTGCGCACTTGGGTGGAAACTGCACCGGCATTCCGTCTAGTGTAAACTTTAGTGCCTATGGTATGGTTGGACTGCAATGCATAAGTCGCAAGATATGCTTGAATTCCATCCAATTGTTTTGGCAGAGCTGTTATCACTACATCGTGATTCTGCTGTTTATTGTAATTTTTTTCTCTTAAACTGCTGTGTCCTGCAAGTTCGGTATCAAGGCCTTGAGGGTCAAAGACCGCACGCGCAGTTTTTTGTGATTCAATTGAATTGAACGTGCTAATAGCCGACAAGGGTTCACCAACAGCTGTCAAGGAACTGCGCGTAACAGAAGTACTTGGAGTAACAGAAGTCGTTAACTCCAAGTCACGTGTTCGCCGTGCCTCCTGTATCGATGAACCAGAAATATCGACAATTTGTTGGGTGTCTACAATAACAGCGCTAGTTTCAAGGACTGTGGTCTGGCACGCCACAAGACAAGCGATTGCACCTACCATTATGAATTTCATAATATCCAAAAAAATCCCACCTTATTTGGAATCTATTATCTGGACATAAATTACCAAGCTCATAACTTTTACCACCATTTTTGTGGTTTTGTCACAAATCCTGCCCGCTCCTCAAGTGCATAAGCCGTATTGAGCAAGTCACCTTCTTCCCAAGGACGCCCTATCAATTGAAGACCCATCGGTAAGCCTTGCGAGTTTAACCCTGCAGGGACAGAAATGCCGGGAAGTCCCGCCATATTTACGGTAACAGTAAATACATCGTTAAGATACATCTGTACTGGGTCATCCCAAGTCTCACCTAAAGCAAAAGCAGACGATGGCGTCGCCGGTGTCAATATCGCATCAATTCCCTGTGAAAAAATATCCTCAAAATCGCTTTTGATCAAAGTACGAACTTTACGGGCACGATTGTAGTAGGCGTCGTAAAAACCCGCTGATAAAACATAGGTTCCAATCATCACTCGACGCTGCACCTCAGGCCCAAAACCTTCAGCGCGGGTTTTCTCATACATTTCTGTAATACCATCGTTTTGATCCAGCTTGGCACGATGGCCAAAACGCACCCCATCATAACGTGCAAGATTTGAAGAAGCTTCAGCAGGAGCAATCACGTAATAAGCGGGTAAAGCATATTTTGTGTGGGGTAATGAAATATCAATAATTTCGGCACCGGCATCACGTAACATTGTTGCACCATCAGCCCAAAGTGCTTCTATTTCATCCGGCATCCCCTCCATGAGATATTCTTTTGGAATACCTATTTTCTTTCCTTTAATGTCACCGGTTAGAATTGCCTCAAAATTTGGGACTGCCAAGTCAACGCTTGTGCTATCTTTGGAATCATAGCCACACATAACCTCCAGCATAATGGCTGCGTCCCGAACAGATTTTGTCATAGGTCCAGCTTGATCTAATGAAGATGCAAAAGCAACGACACCCCAGCGCGAACATCGCCCATAAGTTGGCTTTATGCCTGTGATCCCAGTAAAAGCCGCAGGCTGACGAATTGATCCACCAGTATCAGTACCTGTTGCAGCCAAGCACAGGTCCGCTGCAACTGCCGATGCCGAACCTCCAGATGATCCGCCAGGTGTTAACTCTGCAGAATCATTGGTTCGACGCCATGGATTGATTGCGTTGCCATAGACTGACGTTTCATTAGACGAGCCCATGGCAAACTCATCCATGTTAAGCTTTCCCAACATAACTGCACCAGCATCTAAAAGCTTTTGGCTTATCGTTGATTCATATTCTGGCAAAAAGCCTTCCAGAATGCGCGACCCAGCCTGGCTTGGCACTCCTTTGGTACAAAAAAGATCCTTAATACCGATTGGCAGTCCACACATCGCTGGCGTATCACCCATTGCAATTCTGACATCGGCAGCAATCGCCTGTGATCGAGCAATATCTGGAGTATTGTGAACAAATGCATTGAGTGCGCTGGCATCTTCGATCGCGTCAAGACAAGCATCTGTCAATTCAATCGATTTAACATCTCCAGCCCGCAGCGCGTTGCGCGCGGCAGCCAAGCCTAACTTGTTTAATTCGCTCATTACTCAACTACTTTCGGTACAGCAAAAAAACCTTCTCGTGCATCTGGCGCATTGGCCAGTATTTTCTTTTGTTGGTCGCCATCAGTTACAACATCCATGCGACGTTTGAGGCGTAGAGGTGTCACAGACGTCATGGGTTCAACTCCCTCAACGTCTACTTCGCTCAACTGTTCAATAAATCCAAGGATATTATTGAATTCAATAGCAAGAGCCGGCAAGGCTTCAGGCTCAACTTTGATCCGAGCCAATTTTGCTACACGAGCAGCGGTACTTTCATCAATTGACATTAAAAACCTCGATTTAAATCTTGTTGGGCTTTAGCGTGCACATCGCTCTCCTTCAAGCCTTTGTCCATACGGGCTCGGATGATCCAGCTTGAATTTGTTCAAAAGCGCACACTTTAAGAAGAATGGCAGTACCATATAACCTATCCAGTAAAAGATATTTTTAAATAAACAACATTGAAATCTGGTCGATTTACACAGTTGTCGTTATAAATTTTTACGTCTGGATGCAAAGAATTTACGCAATAACTGCTCGGATTCAATCGCAGCAATACCATCATAGACTTGGGGACTGTGGTGACTCTGTTTATGCTCAAAAACGCGAGCACCGTGAACCACACCTCCAGATTTAGGGTCAGATGCACCGTAGTAAAGACGGTTAATCCTCGCCGCAGCTATGGCAGCGGCGCACATCGCACAAGGTTCAAGTGTCACATACAAATCGTACCCTGGTAAACGTTGCGAACCAACGGCATTACAAGCGGCGCGAATAACAAGCATCTCAGCATGGGCCGTAGGGTCAGCCAATTCCCGTGTCCGATTACCAGCCTGTGCCACAATAACCCCTTTACGGACAATGACCGCCCCAACTGGAACCTCACCCTGAGATCCAGCTTTGCGAGCCTCTTGCAATGCTTCGTTCATAAATGATTTAAATTCCATGGCATTGACCTGTTGTGCAGCAGCCCCCTTCCGCAAGGCCGCTGTATCCTATACGCCAACCACATGACACAAACTGCTCGAAAAGGCGATCGTATCGCCAAAATCATAGCCAGAGCTGGCTTGGCCAGTCGGCGTGGCGCTGAAGACATCATCAAATCCGGCCGCGTTAGCGTGAATGGTAAACCGATTGACAGCCCAGCCCTTAACATAATTGATACCGACCAGATCACAGTAGACGGAAAGCCACTGACCAAACCAGAACCAACAAGGCTTTGGTTATATCATAAACCAATAGGAATAATCTCCACAAACCACGATGAAAAAAATCGTACGACAATCTATGAAACTCTTCCGGAAGATATGCCACGCGTAATGTCTGTAGGTCGCCTTGATATCAATTCGGAGGGGTTGTTGTTGTTGACTAATGACGGCGAATTAAAACGCAAATTAGAATTACCATCAACCGGTTGGGTGCGCCGTTACCGCGTACGTACAAATGGCAGACCCATTGATTCTACACTGGAACCGCTAAGAAAAGGAATGACTCTTGACGGTGAACGCTTTCAGCCCATGCAAGTGACACTAGATCGCCAACAAGGAGCTAATGCTTGGCTGACAATCGGACTTCGTGAAGGAAAGAATCGTGAAATCCGCCGCGCTCTGGAAAGCGTTGGATTAATTGTAAATAGGCTAATCCGCATAAGCTTTGGCCCATTCCAATTGAGCGAACTGAAGCCAGGAACAACAGAAGAAGTGCGCAGGCGTGTAATGCATGACCAGTTAGGTTTAGACAAAAAAGAAGGTAACGATGGTACCGCTACAAAAAAAAAGAAAGTCATAAGAGTGCAGCACAAGACAACTCAAAAACCTACTGCCGAAATGAACAATCAAAAAAAACGTCGCTCTACACAAAACGCAACTGTTCAAAAACCAGCTTCTGATAGTCCAAATAAGCGTCCTTCTTTTAGCTTAAAATCTTCAGAACGTAGACTGTCTGATAACCACAAAAAAAACAAACCAAAGGGTTTCAATCAAAAAAATTAGACAACTTATCTTACACAATACTTAAAAGTTACTATATCAATAATACCGCAAAAAATTATAAGGTGATTAGTATAATACTTGTTGAGATATCAGTAAATTGAATAAGCAACTTATCGTTTAAGCTAAAATGTATATATCTCTTTGCCCCCTGAAGGTAGGGTACAGTTACCTAATAGTATCTTGCTTAAATGGTATAATTATCAAATTACTCATAGTTGGACAAACCGTATTGATCACAGAGACCAAAGCATAATTTAACAATAATAAAATGAGAAAAAATGCAACCAACAGGTTTTCAAAAGGTCGCGTATGCTGTTTTAATAATACTAATGTTCGGCGTGACAACTGGCATTTTTGGAGGCTTGTAAGGTATGGCCCAACAGTTTGATGGTGAATTTAGTCCTCGGGCTAAACTCCCGTCCAGTGACCCAGCTAAACACATTATGTTCGAACAACCTAAAGTTGATCCAGTTGGCGCACGAGCCAATATGTTATTCATCCCAGCAATTCCAATGTTGTTTATGGCTCTGAATGATGGCGCCGTCACAATGTTTATTGCATTAATTGCCACAGCCGTTTTGACCTTAGCCGCATGGCTACTGCGTGGCGGCCTACAGGCTGAGGCTGCCTTCGCAATCCGAAAAACTGCCCAGCGACCAGCTATCCCCCGCAAAATTTTTGCCAGCATCTTGACGGGGGTAGGCATCTCTTTAGCAGCGTACAAAACGGAGCCTGAATTACTTACTTCCATTTTATATGGCACCACGGCACTATCACTTCATATCGCAGCTTTTGGCTCAGATCCTCTAAAATCAAAAGGCTTAGAAGGTAAAAACACTTTTCAACGAGAGCGTGTTGCACGAACAGTCGATAAAGCAGAAGCCTATCTAAAAGAAATGTCCGATGTAATATTAATTATGTCAGATCATCAGTTAGAGGTTCACTTAAAGAATTTTCAATCCGTAGCTTGTGAGCTGATCCGCGCAGTGGAAGAAGATCCTCGTGATCTTATAACAGCTCGCAAATATCTAAGTGTGTATTTAAAAAGCGCTCATGAGGCGACATCAAAATTCGGAAGTGTTTACAATCGAACACGTGATAAAAAAGTCCGTGATGATTATGCTGCTCTACTTGAGGATCTTCATCAGAGCTTTACAGCAATCAACCAAAAACTGCTGCTCGAAGATCAAAGTGAGCTAAATCTTGAAATTGACGTACTTCGTGATCGCTTAAAGCGGTAGGGCATAAAATTAGTACCCGACACCACCTCCAATTTAAGGTAACCCATCATGTCTTATAAGACCCCAAAAAAAGCTAAAGTTACATCAGCTCAAATTGGACAAGTAGCCAAGACTGTATTACCTGAGCATAATGATGCAAACGCAATCACCTCACTGGCTGACGCGAATCCAGTAGCCAGCGCAAAGATACTCGAACGCATGAACAAAATTAATCTAAATGATACGCAATCTATCGTGTCATTCGGATCGTCCGCGCAGTTAGAGTTACAAGAAATCAGTCATATGATGCTAACCGACGTTCGCAACAAAGACTTAGGTCCTGTAGGAGAGAGCCTTCGCAATATTGTGACAACAATTCGCGGTTTTTCAGTTTCAGAACTTGATGTCAGGCGTGACCGTTCTTGGTGGGATAGACTATTAGGAAGGGCAACCCCTTTCGCAAAATTTACAGCTAAGTTCGAAGACGTACAAATTCAAATTGATAAGATTACTGATAACCTTTTGGACCACGAACATACATTACTTAAAGATATTAAGGCATTAGATCTTCTTTATGATAAAACTTTACAATTTTACGATGAGCTCGCGCTTTATATCGCTGCAGGTGATGAAAAAATTATAGAGATAGATAAAAAGGAAATTCCAAAAATGGAGTCAGAGATCAAAGCCGAAGACGATAAGGTCATGGCTGCACAGAGAATACGTAATTTTAGGGCTGCCCGAGATGATTTGGAACGTCGTGTGCATGACTTGAAATTAACCCGACAAGTGACAATGCAGTCACTACCTTCAATACGTTTGGTTCAGGAAAATGATAAATCTCTTGTAAATAAAATTAATTCCACGTTGGTTAACACCGTTCCTCTTTGGGAAACACAACTGGCTCAGACTGTTACAATACAACGCTCAGCAGAGACAGCTACAGCGATCCACGATGCAAGCAACTTGACTAACGAATTGCTAACAGAGAATGCTAATAACTTACGCAGCAGCAATAAAGTGATCCGCGAAGAAATTGAACGAAGTACTTTTGATATTGAAGCAATAATAAAAGCCAATGCTTCTCTCATAGGAACAATTGAGGACTCGCTTAAAATAGCCGACGAGGGTAAGGCACAACGAGCTGTCGCTGAAGTTGAATTAAAAAAGATGGAGGCTGAACTTCGTGAAACTCTCGCTTCAGAAAAGGCTCAAAACTTTAGTGCGGGCAGTAATATGGCCAACAACAGATATAGCTAAGGCCAAGCAATGAAAAGTGCTCCTGTTAAACGAAGATTAATAATTTTTAGTATCTTAGCTACCTTTACTTTGCTTCTTGCCTGCGGATCTTTTCAACAAGAGGCAACAGGGCAAATATCGGCTGTAAACTCGTCAGATTTATCATCACTCAATAGCAGCCAAATACAAAAAATTTCAGCAAAAAGTATGACCTTGGGCAAATATTTAATTGAGGTGCAATCCAGTCAACTCAAACAAGGACTATTACGACAGGACGGCGGTGGATCTGATACGCCTTTTACAGCAGATAGCTTAGCCCATAATTTTGAGCAGATTGTCTTTTTTAACGAATACAACACTAACAGCCATAATCCTGATTTACCGGGCAAATTGCGTCGTTGGCAGGCACCAGTTCGAGTTGGTATCGAGTTTGGCACATCAGTTTCAACTAAACAACGTAACCATGATCGCAATAATGTAATTAAATATGCGAAACGCTTATCACAAATTACTGGGCATCCAATCTCCGTCAACAACAAACCAAATTTTCTTGTTTTTTTCGTTAATGAAGATGAGAGGTCCACGACAGTTGAGAAAATTGCAACAGAGTTACTTAACGTCACAACAACCGATTTGATTGCAATAAGCAAATTACCCGAAGACGCTTATTGCGCTGTAGCAACTTATGCCTCCTCGTCACAACCCAATGTCTACACATCAGCTGTGGCGGTGATACGAGCGGAAAACCCTAGCCTGCTTCGACTATCATGCATTCATGAAGAAATAGCCCAAGCGCTTGGACTTGCAAATGACAGCCCACAAGCACGCCCTTCAATTTTTAATGATGATGACGAGTTTGCTCTGCTAACCAATCACGATGAGATACTTTTAAAAATGCTCTACGATCAACGCTTGCAAAGCGGCATGTCTTTATCAGAGGCTAAATCCATAATTCGCGCTTTAGCTAACGAGGCTACACAAGGGCCAAGTTGAACCCAAAAAAAGACCTGGATGGGTATTTTTGATTTTCTCTCAGGTGGATTCTTGACGCAACCCACAGGGTCGACAAGACCAGCGATACTGTAGTTTGAAGATTTGCAAGGGAGGATCACGAAATCAAATACGGCGCCAAACTTATAGTCCTCCAAGTTCAAGCAGCCATTTTGTGCATGAAGGCAAGCTTGCAAATGTTTTTACCCCAAGTCTTTATTTGGTAGAGACAAATAATATGCCAATCATAACGTCGCTGTGGCATTGGGATCATGGTTTTAAAAGAAGTTTTAGATCTGAGGTGTGTTTCGTAAAATAGGCTCGTTTCAATGATCTAAAGTGGTGCACTAAGAGCCCTATAATCTTTCGTGACTCGGAATTTGGTCCAGTTCGTGTTCGAACGTTTAGCATTTATTCCGTTAAGATTAAAGAACCGGTGGATTTCTTAGTGAAAATTGTCATTACCAATAGTGAATTCACTATGGATAAGGTCAGTTTTCAGTTCCGCAAAATCATAGTTCTAGATATGTCACGCAGCCTAGCTAAGTCAGGTATTCCAGTAATGGATAAGGCCGCCAATACGCGGAAACTGGGTCAGATAGTAAATACTGAAATAACTAGTCAAATCGCCATATACAAATTGATGACCTCTGAGCTTTATATCGAAAACATCTCGCTTCAAGCAGCCAAAGTCCTCGAGCGTGAGAGTGATGCGTCAGCAGATTTACAATATTGACACTTCCGTTCAATCAATGCCGTTTAAGTATATACTTTTGCTATGTGGGTAGCCGCTAACAAATATTCAGTTAAAAGCTATAGATTTGTGGTAGACGGTCAAACAGGTCACGTTAAAGGTGAGCGACCTCAGTTCAAGGGCAAAATTGCCATAGCTTTACTCATTGGACTTATCATAACGGGAGGCATTGGTTTTTTAATGGCGACACAACGATGAACAAAATCAATTCGTTAGATTTTTTACTTGAGAAACGTTTCTCATGCAGAGCTTTTCTCCCCAAGAAAGTGTCAAAAAAAATTATTGAAAAAATTGTTAGTAGTGCTCAAAAAGTACCAAGCTGGTGCAATGCGCAACCATGGAAATTATTGATTACCGCTGGAGCTAAGACCGATCATTTTCGTAATGCACTTTTTGATGCTGCCAGCAATTTCCAGCCCACACCAGATTTAGAGTGGCCTACAAACTACTCAGGCGTTTATGGTGAGCGGCGACGCACTTGTGGTTATCAATTGTATGACGCTGTAGGTATAAAGAAAGGTGATCGTGCTGCCAGTTTAGCCCAGATGATGGAAAATTATCGTCTATTTGGAGCACCCCATGTTGCCATTGTCACATCGCCCTCGGAATTGGGAACCTATGGCGCTATGGACACAGGTGGCTTTGTCACAGCTTTTTGCTTGGCTGCACAAGCTTACGGTATAGCTAGTATTCCGCAAGCAGCAATTGCAGCGCAGGCCCCATTCGTTCGAACTTTTTTTGAAATATCTGATGATCAATATATCTTGTGCTCTATATCTTTCGGCTATTCAGATTTAGATCACCCAGCCAACAGCTTTCGTACTGAGCGCGCATCTGTCGGTGACGTAATTGAGTGGCATGAATGAGAATTAGGGGTCAGTGACGACATGACAAATGATGATCTTCTGTCATTATGGCAAATTGGTGTGCACGCGGTTGGAGGCGCGGAAGCAGTTGAAAAGGCATTACGAAAATATACCGTCCCGAAACCAGATCGCATTATAGCAGTCGGCAAGGCAGCGTCTGCTATGTCGCAATCAGCATGCAAAATATGGCCTGAAACTGAATGTCTGATTATAACAAAATATGGGCATGGTGATGAAGCACCAGCAAAAGCACAACTATTAGAATCTGCCCATCCAGTACCAGATCAAGCCTCCTTGAAAGCTGGCCAAGCTTTACAAAAAGCTGTTGCTAGCTGCTCCTCGCAAGATCACTTGCTTATATTGGCTTCGGGCGGCGCCTCTGCACTTGCCGAAGTCCCGATAGAGGGTGTTGATATTGTCCAACTACAAAATCAAACCAACGCACTGCTAGCGTCCGGTGCAGATATCAGGACTATGAACCTTCACCGCACGCAGAACTCTCAAATTAAAGGAGGTAAGCTACTGTCTGCCTTCAAAGGATCACATGTCACCACATTAGCAATATCTGACGTAGAGGGAGATGCACTGGCGACCATCGGATCTGGCTTTGCTGATGTTCCTCAAAAAGCTAGTTTTAGTTTCACTGCACATATAGTGGCCAGCAACGCCATCGCACGCGCTGCAGTAGCTGCAGCCAGTCCAGCACCGGTTCGATCAAATTATGAAAATCTCTATGAAAATGTTTTAGAATTAGCACCACGTATCGCTGCTAAGTTAAAGAATGCAAGAAGTGGTTTATACATCATGGGGGGAGAGCCAGTCATACACCTGCCAAAAAATCCTGGATTAGGTGGCCGCAATATGGCGTTAGCCCTTAACTTAGCTCGGGAAATCTCCAATGTAAGAGGATTACGAATTCTGGTAGCAGGAAGCGATGGCACTGATGGGCCCACAGATGCAGCAGGCGCAATCGTAGATGGGAACACTTGGCGACCCGAAGCTCAATTAGCGCTAGATACAGCAAATGCCTACCCTTGGCTGAAAGCACATGGAGCCCTTATTACAACAGGACCAACAGGGACAAATGTAATGGATATTCTTATTGCCCATAAGAGCTAGAAAAGAGCCAGAACATAAATCTCCAAAAAAACAAAATTGTTAGCTATTATAGACAGGATGGGTTGTTAAAATTTGAGATCACTATGATGACAGATCACATCACGTAGGTGGATTAAGCATTTCACTATACTTGACATAAGGCATAACAAAATAAACCCTAGCAATATGAAAAATTCACTGCGTGAAATAGAAATATTGCCAGACTTAGGAATCATTCTCAATGATGGAGTCCGGCTGTCTGCAAGGGTATGGCGTCCTTCGGATGCACACTCTTACCCAGTGCCTGCAATTCTCGAATATTTACCATACCGCAAACGCGATGGAACATGTGCGCGCGATGCTCTTACCCACCCTTACTTCGCAGAGCGTGGTTATGCGTGTTTACGCGTGGACATGCGAGGGAATGGCGACAGTGAAGGTTTAATGGAAGATGAGTATGCTCAACTGGAACTTGATGATGCCGTTGAGATTATAAACTGGGTTTCTAAACAGCCTTGGTGCAGTGGTACAGTTGGCATGATGGGTATCAGCTGGGGCGGGTTTAATGGTTTGCAGGTCGCCGCAATGGCACCAACACCTCTAAAAGCCGTCATTACGTTGTGTTCAACCGTTGACCGCTTCACTGATGATATCCACTATAAGGGGGGATGCCTATTAAATGAGAACCTCGGATGGGGTGCTACTATGTGGTCCTATTCTTCACGTGCTCCTGATCCCGCGTTGCGGGCCAATTGGCGCGAATTATGGTTAGAACGCCTCGAGAATGAACCATTTCTGCCTTCAAAATGGCTCCGCCATCAACGAAGGAACTCTTATTGGAAACATGGATCCGTCATTGAAAACTTTTCCGACATCAAGGCAAAAGTTCTTGCTGTTGGTGGATGGGGTGATGCTTACAAAAATGCAGTTCCACAATTATTAGACGCGTTACCAGGATCAAAGGGTATCATCGGTCCTTGGGTGCACAAGTATCCGCATTTTGCAGTTCCTGAGCCTAGGATTGGCTTTCTTCAAGAGGCATTAAGATGGTGGGATCGCTGGTTAAAAAATATAGATACCAAAGTCGAAGACGACCCTGATCTGCGGGTGTATATTATGGACGGTGTTCGTCCAGCCACATGGTACACTGAACGCCAAGGGCACTGGCTTGGTCAAGAGGCTGGTGAGTTGCATAAAGGCAGAAATCACAGTTCTTTATGGCTTGGCAACGGAGAGCTCAGTACTATCAAAACAGATTGCAGTTGTCACGTAACCTCTCCAGCAAGTACAGGTGCACAGGCAGGTGAATATTGTGCGATCTGGCTGGGTCCTGAGTTACCTGGAGACCAGAGAAGCGACGATGCTTTGTCTGCATGCTGGACTAGCTTACCAATTAACAACGACATTCATCTTTTAGGGGCGCCAAAGATGAAATTTGTGCTGACTTCTGATCAACCACAGGCACAGATCGCTGTACGTCTGAACCATATTCATCCAGACGGTGCCAGCACGCGGATCACTTATGGCGTACTTAATCTTAGTCACCGTATTTCATCCGAATACCCAACTCCAATGCCTTTGGAGGTGACCGAAGAAATTGAGATAATACTTGATCACATTGGTTATACAGTCCCTGCCGGTCATAGAATTCGTGTTGCGGTAAGTAACGCCTATTGGCCATTACTCTGGCCATCTCCAACAAAAACAAATCTTAAAATTAATTATGGTGAGCTCACCCTGCCACATCCTGACACTCATGTAGAGAGACCCGTTTTTAGTCCGCCAGAGGCAGCGCCCTCTTGGAAAACAAAAGAGTTACGCCCAGAAAAGCACCATCGAAAACAGGAGGTTAATCAAGTTACCGGTATCACTTCGTTAATTATTAAAGTTGATTTTGGAATGGTTTGTGAGATGGAGCATGGACTAATTAACGGGTCTGTTGCTCACGAACACTGGCAAATTCATCCTGACGAACCACTTTCCGCTAAAGGCGAGTGCCATTGGACAGACGAACTTGAAAGAGATGGTATATGCCTACGCACAGAAGCCCATTGTAGAATGTGGAGCGACCAAAATAACTTTTATTTATGCGCAAGTATTGAGGCATACGAAAATAATAAACTCATCTATAACCGAAGCCTTACAGATCAAATTTCACGAGACAACATGTAAGGGTTATAAGATTTTTGAGAAAATGCGGTAATTAGAGTGTAATCAGAGACAGTCAAAAGCTGCTTACACTCATCCAAAGCATAGCCTGATCACTTCAATGACACCCTGCCAAGCAATTTTATTATTTACGCCATTCATCGTTCTATAAAATCTATTTGACTTCACTTGAAGGCTGTCTTTTAAAAAATCTCGATTAAACTATTACTATTTAATGATCGCCCAAGGCCTCACATAATTACCTAAAACAGTTTCAATTACAGGCTCTCCTACACCATTAGCAGCAACCTGTGCTACTAAACCCAACTGTTTATCGTCATCCACAGATACAACTCGAGCATCTATACCATTTGTTTCAAGAGCTTCATTATAGACACGTGTAATAGCTTCCTTGCGTAAGGCGGGTTTGAAAATTTTGCCAATTGCTGTTTTTGGCAACTCATTAATAATAGTAAGATACTTCGGATGCGCAGCGCGTTCGTGCACATGTTCTTTACAAAAATCTATTAAAGCATCAGTAGTGACAGCAGCATTTTCAATTAGTTCGACATATGCACATGGCACTTCACCTGCATGTGAATCTGGTTGACCTATAGCACCGACGAAAGCCACCGCTTGGTGACGCATCAATGCCTCTTCAATTACAGCAGGGTCAATATTGTGACCCCCACGGATAATAAGATCTTTGGCCCGCCCGGTAATCCACAGGTAACCGTCATTGTCGTACCGGCCCAAGTCGCCCGTACGCAAGTATTTTCCTTTATAGAAGAGGTTTATATTTTTTTTATCTTCAGTATAAGTATAATCAACAAATACACCTGGGTTTGAGACACAAATTTCACCTACTTCATCCACAGCAGCTTCAACTGGACCATCCGGCGTAATCCCAAATATTTTGACGTCAGTGTATGGAAAAGGCACACCTACTGACCCAATTTTTTTTACGCCTTGAGGTGGATTAACTGAGACTATGCATGTAGCCTCAGTCATGCCATAGCCTTCAATCAAAGTAACACCTGTGGCCTTTTCAAAGCGCTTGAATAACTCCTGAGGCAAAGGTGCAGAACCTGAAAAAGCTGTTTTAATTGTACTGATATCAGCATTTATCGGGCGTTGCATTTTCGCCGCTATAGCCGTTGGTACAGTAAAAATAAAAGTCACTTTCCAACGCTCTACTAATCTCCAGAAGTTGTCCAATACCCCATCACCACGATAACCCTGCGGAGTGGGAAAAATGACATGAGCACCCGACGCAATTGCTCCCATCAATACTGGATGGCAGGCAAAAACATGAAACAAGGGAAGTGGGCATAATATATTATCATTCTCCGTGTATAGAAGCTGCTTTCCAGACCAACCATTATAAATTAGCCCAGAATACCTGTGCTGTGCGATTTTAGGCATGCCTGTTGTACCACCAGTATGGAAATAACAGGCAACTCGATCTTCTTGCGCATCTTCAAACAATAAATTTTGAGGCTGTTTGGCGACCTCAGAATTAAAATCTTTATAGAGCACCCCAGGAGCCTTTCGCATCCGCGGGCGCAAAAGTGGAATTACGAGTGATTTGACACCGGAAATATGGGTGAGAAGGTCAACCTCAAGCACTGTTTTGACTTTTGGGGCAAGACTGACAGCCATGGCAGTTTTTTCAGCTATATCTGTTTTGGGAAAAGCTTTCAGCGTGACAACAATCCTAGCGTTAATCTCCCGCAAAATAGATGCAATCTGGTCCGCTTCTAAAAGAGGATTAATCGGTGCGACTATTCCCGCGACAGCCCCACCCAGCAGAGCAATCACAGTTTCTGTACAATTTGGAAGTATATAAGCCACAACATCTTTTGGCCCAACACCCATAACACGGAACATGTTCGCACACTGCGTAGAACGATTTTTAAGTGCAAACCAACTCAGCGTTTCGGCTTTCGAGTTAGGGTCTGAAAAAATCTGATAACTGATAGCTTTGTGAGATGGAAATTTTTCAACAGTGGCACTCAACATTTCATATAGTGTCGTTGCAACATCTCGGTCTGCCCATGCCATCTCGTTCTCGATGGCGTCACGATCTGCGATCCCAGCAAAATACATTGCATTCCTTTCCACGTCACAATCCAATTTTCTTGGGTCAGTGTTTAATTAAATGAAGCACGATGCAGTGGATGAAAAAAAAAATCAATGTACTGTAGGAATTTCTTAGAAACCTATATGTTAAAGAAACTAATAAATTAAATATCGGCAACGCGATATTTTACTTCGACGATCCAAATCATAATGGACAACTAGTCAATGGCAAACCCATCCGTAAACTGAAGTCGAGCTAATCTTGCATATAAACCACCTTCGGAAACGAGCTCGTCATGTGCACCTTGAGCTACAATTTGGCCTTCATCCATAACAATAATACGGTCAGCTTTTTTTACGGTGGCTAATCTGTGAGCAACAATCAGCGTAGTTCGACCTTCCGCTAACTTATCAACAGCGTTTTGAACCGATCTTTCACTTTCAGCATCTAAAGCACTTGTGGCCTCATCAAGCAGTAAAACGGGCGCATCACGCAAAATTGCCCGTGCAATCGCAATCCTCTGCTGTTGCCCCCCGGAAA
>ERZ1048068.638-NODE-638-length-30769-cov-65.463014_pt1 | contig 30769 bp, 20 predicted proteins | sample MGYA00383098_ERZ1048068 | MGnify/ENA primary metagenome ERZ1048068 (study PRJEB29581, sample SAMEA5548368) | metagenome | biome: marine; feature: coastal; material: water | depth 1 m | study: Short-term variability in the microbial, nano- and picoplankton... | reverse complement strand
AAACTCATTCGCATTCACCCGTCATAAAGCACTTGTAGCCTTGAGCTGTAGGACCTGTGAGGTAAAACTCTGAGTTACTACCTGCAGCTAATATGTCTGCCTCGCTTAAATATAAGTCTAGCCCCATGTCCGTATTGCCATTTAAATAGACCGCTGTCAGGTTCCGTGTGGTGTTGTAGCCCATTGTTACCCACTGCTGATTAGCATCATACATAATGCTTGTCTGCTCTGCTGTAGTGTTTGCGTTCTCAATACCCTGCTCTAAAAAGGCTACTGCATCTTCAGAGTTTGCTACAGATAAATAAGCTGATGCGTTGTTAGCGTGAGTTTCAATATCATCTACTGACTGATTGTACGTATCTACATCTTCTTGAGAAATAGAAAGGACTTCTTGGTTTGAAGACACAAACTCTAATACCTCTGCTTCTTGTGCAGGTGTATTAGCTTCTTCAACTCTTTCAGCTACTTCCACAACTTGAACCATCTCAACAACCACATCAGTAAATGTTTCAACAGCATTACTCATTAACTCTAGCTCGTCCATAGCCTTGTTTTCTAATACAGCTTTAATGTCTCCATAGGGCTGATAGTTAGTAGCAAAGTTATTTAAAGCAGCGTTGTAAGCATCAAGCTGTGTAGTGCTGATGTGCGCTGTAGACGAAAGAGTTCCATCGCTCAGTGCATCACCGTGGTGTGCATATTCAGTAGCAGCACCTACAAGTGTAATACCTGTATCAATTTGATTTACAATAGCAGTAGAAGTATCTAATAAATTATCTAGCTCACTTGATGCTGTTACGGAACTTAGTGCTAACAGAGATAATATCTTCAGCTTGTTCTTCATTTACAGTTTCTCCAATGTTTAAAATAGTATCGTACCATTTTTTGGTTTTGCGGTTATAGTCTGGGATATAAATCTCAGGCTGCATTTTAAGAGCTAGGTAGGCTCTCTTTCCTGCTACTAGTCTAGAGTTCTGCAGTATAGGGCAAGGTGTGCCTGATGTTAACATAGCCTTCCAAACCTCTAAAGACTCACACATTCTTGATACTGCTGCGACTTTCATGCCTAAGTCAGACAACAGCTTAGCATCTCTACGTCTGTCACAGTTGGGGTCAATGTCGTATGTACCGCTACTGAACCCTACGCCTACTGTTTGTAACGAGCCGCCTGTGCCTTTGAGGCAAGTGTCCATACCATTAGACATATAGCTTGGTGTAATCGCAGAGCCTACTGGTATCTCGCTACTGCTTCCTGCACCATTGTATGTGTTGCTAACTGAATCGTCTTGCGTGTTGTTGTTGCTGTTGGTAGTTGAGTTTTCACCGTGGAAAGTATTCAAACTGCCTTCCTGAGCGTTATCTGCTAACACAGACACAGACATAAACAACATAAACAAAACACGAAACATTAGTACTTCCACATAACAGGAGTAGTCTTACGAATATCTACGTGGATAAACCCACGAGCTACACCTACGCCTGTGAACCCCATAGCCAAAGCATTCTTAACTACAGCCATGCGCTGAGCGCCACCATTAACTGCAATGTCAGCAGCGATACCCTGTGCGTGAGTTCCGGGCTTTGATTTTTTAGATTCTATGCTGTGCTTCTCAGAGCGATAGCCACTAGTAATGTAAAACGGAAACCCGCAAGCAGCTCGAAGCTCGTCTAGCTTGTGGATAAACTCCTCGCTCATGTTGTTTTCGCCAGTCTCTTGGCAGTTAAAGTCAGACAGTTTAAAATATTTAAATGTGCTCAATTACTTTCCCTCTTTTAAGTTAGATGTTAGTGCCGCTATTGTGCTTCCTTTAGAAAGAGCACTACTTTTAATTCCGTTTATTTTATTGACTTCACCGCCTTCAGAGAACATTGGCAGTCCTTTCAATATGTCGTTACGCATTTTATTAGTCATTTGAATTACAGGAAGCTTAACAACTTTATCGTTTTGTTTAAAATCTTTAGTTGTTATTTTAACGTCATACTTATCAGCAAAGTTTGTTTTGAGTAGCTTCATTAAAGTTTTATCGTAAAACTGCTGCATCTTAACACCGCCCTTTTCTACGCCATCAACTTCTTGAATCTGTTTGTTTCTTAACGCTTGCATTCTTCCTGTAGTAAACGCTACTTCATCATATCCTTTTTCTGCAGCTTCCATCATTGCTTTCTTTAGACCAATTAATCCCCATTTTTTTTCTTCTTTAAATGGTAGACTTACAACTTCTTTATTTTTACCGGCTTGATGGGCTTCGCTTTGTATTTCATCAACTAACAAAACTTTACTGTCTCCTGCTGCCGGTCTAACATCTGCCAAACGAATATGGAGTATAGGATTTTTAAGAGTTGGAAAATGATTTATATCCATAAAGTCTTCGTCTGATTTTTTAAACTGGTCAGGAAGCGTAAACACTAACTCTCTATAATTTTTAGTATCCTTACCTTCAAACGAAGCGGTTGTTAAGTGCATAGGAACTACGTCAAAGTCTACTTTTTCTGAACCTCCTGTGCTTCCCTCCCACTCAAGTCTAGTATCTTCGTACCAAGCATCAAAATCAGGTATGTCGCCTTCATCAATCATGTCTAATTCATGGGGCTTATTTTCCTCTACCCATTCCCAGAACTGGTCATCTTTATCCATTTCAAAAGTATCTGGTGGCAAGTCGGGGTCTGCTTCATCTCTAGCGTATGCAGATTTATCGGTATATTTACCTTCTTTAATATCTACATCGAACTTTGTATCATTAAAATGCTGTTGGAGTTCTTCACGAGTTACCTCTGGTTTACCTACAAACCTATCCTCAGCTCCTGTCCATTCTAGCTCTTCTTTAGTTACGCCTTTGTCTCGAAGTCTTTTAAGCATTACCTCGCCCGTGCCTGATTTCTGCTCAAGCTTTAAAGCTTCCTTTTCAGCCTTGCTAAAAAATCCTGAAGCTAACTTCGGTGCAATTTTTGCAGCTAACCCACCAACTACAAAAGCTTGACGTGGGTCATCAGTATCAAATTTAGCAGAGCCAGTGAGTTTAAATTGATTAGGTTCAAATAGAATGTAAGAGAAAGGAGACTCCCCCTTAAAGCTAGGCTCTGCTTCATTTAAATATTTTATAGAATCAAATCCTAAACTTTTTAAAGCGTTCCTAAAGTCTGTATTTAACTCATATAGCATTAAATCAGTCCGTATTCTATCTAAAACAGAAACATTTTTTATAGGCGCTAAATTTAAATCTACTGCACGTTCTTCTAAATCATCAATGGCATCAACAAAATCTTTAGTTATTTTAACATTTTGATTCTTTATAGTATTAAACAGTTCTTCTGTGCCACCAACAGTCCCTAGTATTTTCTCAGCTCCCCAGTCACGAGCCACATTCTCACTATTTTTATAGACAAGAGGATTTTTAACTTTAATGTAGCCTACTTGAGTTTTACCAGTTTTAAATTCAAAATTTTCACCGTGTCTAGACTTTCCTAACTCTAATAAAGATTCAAATTCTTTTTCATAGTCTTTATTATCAGGATTTCTTTTTAGGAAGTTTTCGTATTTATCTTGAACAATGTTTTTATCTTTATACACTTGATAAAGTTTAGACCTCAAGCTAACATTTTGAGAAGCGCCCATGCTTCCTGCATGAGTGCCTGTTTCTCTAGCAAAAGCAAATGAAACATTATATTCACTATCAACAAAAGAGTCTATGTATCTGTGAACAGGTTCTTTTTCAACTGAATTTTTAACATAAGATTTTTGAAAATCTTTATTAGTGCCTGAAGCTACGTCTTCAACTTTATCACTAGATAATTTAGGAGCTTTAAACTTATCAAAATCTATCTCACCTTCAGCAGTTAGCTTAATTAAAATATCATCAGAGATTTTAGGAGCGCCTTCGATTGATACCATAGAATAGTTATCTTTAATGTACTGAGATAAGAAATCTTTAGTTAAGTCTAAATTTTTTCTATTAAACTTAGACCTAGTAGATTTAATTATGTCGTCCTCACTTATGTCTACTTTTAAATTTTTAAAAGTATTTTTAAGTTCAGCTAAATTACTAGCCACAGAGTTTCTAATTTCTTGAGATGAATCTATAGAACTTTGAAGTTCCTCTATAGTTCTAAGAGATACTCTATAGTCACTGTCAAAACCCATATCTTTACGAGCTTCGACCCAGTTATTCTTAGCTTCATCTTTAGATTCACTTAACATAGCTTTACGCCAAGAAGGGTTTGACTCAAGTTCGTTTAAAGGTTTATAGTCTTTTTTAAACTCAACAGTAATTGCAGCATCTGTAAAGTCTTCAATGTCATAACCGCTTGACCCTGAACTTTTAATTAAGTTGACATCGCCTTCTATTTGTCGTGAAGCTTTTTCAAGAACTTCAGAATCAATTAAACCTTCAGTAACTTTTTCTAATGTACTTCTTTTTGATTCTGTATTACCAGTACCTAATTCAGATACAGCTTTGACTGCTAATTTAGATAAGGCAGAAACAGCACCGCCTACTGCAAATCCGGGAAGAGCTGCTTCGTCTTCAAACTTAGGAATAAAATCACCAAACACTTCTTTTTGGGTATCTTTTAAACCTCTTCGATAGTCAATTACATCTGCTTCACCTAAAATTTGTTTGCCGAAATAACTTCCAGAAAGAACAGGAACTTTCCCGCCTACTGTAGGTATAATTCCTTGTTGAATTAAACTTAATGCATCTGAAGCTGCAGGACCAAACGGTAAAGTACCATAAGCTAAGTTGCTGCGACTATACTTTGCTGCAGTTTGAGCACGTTGGAGACTGTCGAGCAAAATACCATTACCACCCCAACGAGCAATAGAAGCTGTGATAATTTCATCAGTGTCTTTGCCCCTTTCGTTTTCACCACCTGTACGCAAGTAGTTTGTCCAGCGAGCCATTCCAGTCATAATAGTACCTGCAGCTACTAGCTTGCCTGCATTACGCTTAGGATTCTTTATAAACTGTTTAGCCGCACCCTTCATTACAGTGTTTGTAAAAGCTGCAGGATAACTTAACAACTGAAACATTACGGAAGTTCTAGGGTTAGAGTAAAGCATAGGCTTCAAACCAGACATTGCAGTAGGCTGTAAAACTACAGAGTTTGTATAACGTGCAGCGCCTCCTAAGAAGTCTGACTTATAAAACTCATCATCTGTTTTAGCACCTGCTTTATGCCAACTTACAGCTTTCTTATAATCAATACCTAACTCAGCTAACTCTCCTGCAAGAGTCTCTCCTGTTTTATCTAAAGGTTTTGAGCCATAGCTTGCAAGTTTTGTAATGTTGTCGTTAATGAGGTGCTTACCACTAGAAAACGATACGCTTTGTACAAACTTAGTCCACTGGTCTAGCATGTTAAATCTAAAGAATTTATTACTTGCTGTTTGTAGCGTTTCACTTACAAGCTCATCGCCTGCTAACCTGTCGCCTACTTGAGCTAGTGCTTGGTCTACGTGAATGCTAAAGTTACGCATTTCCGACAAAGCCTCTTTAGCAGTTAAACCATGAGTTGTTTGTAGTTTAGTCTGCAAGTCTTTAGTAATAGTTTTGTGTGACTGCTTCATAGCGTCACTAAAACCTTTTGCAGAGTTTCGAACACCTGACTTACCTACGTTAATCATAACTTCTGTTAAACTTGATAGTGTTGCCAAACCTAGTAAAGATACACGATTAGTAAAGCTGTAAGCATCTACAACATTTTGAACTTTTTTACCGTAACGCTGCATATCTTCTCCAGTAGCAGTACGATATAGCTTTTCTATCTGTAGTTGTATTTTTGGAGTAAACTTTTGACCTGCCTTTTCCATTTCTTCACGAATGCGGTTTACATAAAACCCTCTAAACTCGTTTAAATTCTTAACGCCTAATACACGATGTTTAGCTAAAGACTTACCTGCTTGATAAGTATATGCATGTAAAGTACCTAGAACATCGTTATTTAAAAACTCTTCAAAATCTGCATCGTTACCAATAGTATCAATTTTACGTTTAGCAGAAAAGAAGTAGCCGCCACCTGTTCCTTGGTCTACTTGGTTTTCAACTTCAAGCATTTTTTCTACAGTTCTTGCAGCCTCTGATTCAGACATTCCTGCTTTTGTAACAAACAAACCCCTAAGTTTTTTCTGATTATTTTCGACAGCGCTTCTCTTCCACATACGAGGAACATAATTGTCTACCATCTTTGTAAACACACCTATGTCAAGAAGACGTACACCCATATCATTGTAAAGACTTTTAATTTCTTTTGCTGCTGTGTTGATAGCTTTGTTAGCAGATTCATCAAAACCTTCATGCTTAATAGGCTTTGTGCTTCGTAAACTTAAACTTAAAGCTGCGTTCATTTCTTCAGCAAGTTTTGTATCTATTTCACTCATAGATAGCTCATCTACAATAGCTCTAAAACGCTCATTGTACTTACCAGTAATTTCACGCTGAACTTCTGCTAAGTCTTTTTCAACTAGTCTATCTTGAGTTTTATATTTAATACCAAACTCATGGCTTAGTTTTTTCTGAAGCTGAGCTGCAGTACCAGAAAACTTAGTAATAGGGCTAAGCACACCCGCAGCCTTTCCAAAAAAGTTACCGCTAATATCTGATGCAACAGTATATAAACCCTGTACTAATCTATTAGTTTTACCAGTTACTGTGTCTTCTGCATCTGAAGCAGCACGAATAATGCGTTGTATTTCAGCTCTTGTTTTTTCACCACCACCTAAGTCTTCAGAAAATTTAGTTACTAGTGTCGTAACTTGTTCAGGAGTAATGTCTTTTACAGTTGTTGTAGGTCCTTCAAGAAGCTTTTGAACTTCGTCTACTAACTTTTTACCAGACGCAGGAATCCACTCGCCTTCGATTCCTTCATCAAAAACTTGGCGGGCTTCTTTTAAACTAACTTCTTTAGAAACTTTTGTGCCTTCACGAAAATAATCAGCAGCGAGTTTACTGCCCTTTCCAAACAAACCTACAGCTCCTGTAAATCCTGCACCTATCGTAGCACCTACAGTAGCACCAAAAGCTGTTTCACCTACACTATAATCTTCTTCGTCTTTTATATCCGCAGCAATAGCTAATTCTTGTTGTAAGTGCGTAGCTCCGCCACCATACATGCTACTAATAAGTGCTGAAGATTTTAAAGGATTTTTAGTTGTTACAGCTTTTGTAGCTTTGACTGCATTCATTAAGGCTTGGGTAGCTTTCTGTTGAGCAACCTTACGAGCACCTGCAGTAGCCACTGTACTTGTACCAAAAGTGGTTACGCCAGAAAGTAATCCACCAATTGTAGCTAAACCTTCTGGGCTAAAAATTGCATCGGCAGTATAGTCTGTAACAGCGTCAAACCACTCTTTGCCGCCTTTAAGTTCGGCTTTATCCCAACGAGATTTCAGTACACGAAAAGCGTCTTTTACATCTTCTGGAGCATCTTCTAAAGCTTTAGCGGTCATAAGCGGAGCACCTAATCGTGCTTCTAGGTCTCGCATAAACTCATCAGGATTGTCGGTTTGTCCCGTAGTTCCTTGGTCAAATAAGTAGTTACCTAATCCTTTTTCTTCAGTAAGGTAATCAGTAAGTTTTTCAAACTTTGACAAAACTATTTTATCAGTATTAAAGTTTGTAACCGAGTAATCTTCCGGAGTTGAATAAGCTTCTATTTCACGCTCTTGTCTAGATTTAGCAACGTCCCCTAATCCTTTAGAAAACTTATTTACGCCTGAGCTGTCAAAAGAAAAATCAAAATTTTTATTAGACATTAATTTATATTCCTTTTAAATTTTATCGTGGTGAAAAAAGCGATGTTCTACGTCTAACCGTAGTTTTTGGCATTATCTCTTCTTCTTCCTCATCATCTTTATTTTCTTGGTTGTACAGCTGTGATGCTTTTAATTTTGCATACTCCAACATTTGACTTTTACCACCAAAATCTTCTGGGTTTAAAAAATTATCAGCTGCATATTTAACAGTAGCTATTGCAGCTTCAATGCGCCCACCATCTGCATAGTCATCAAAATAATCCAATTGTTCTAATTTGCCAGTTAAAGTTTCTTTAGACTTACCATCTAGTGCATAATACGCATCATATAATTTAACGCCTTTCATTGCAATTTCTGATATAGTTTCATCGCCACTTAACTCACCTTTTTCTTGTAATTCGTGTGCAGCAATCATAGTTTCAAAAGGATTGTCTAGTCCAGTAATTACATTATCACCGTAACCACCGCCATCAATATCTTTTAAAATCATGTGTAACGAAAGCTTACGTCCTGCAGTAGGAGTTGACCAACCCTCATTGCGAGCCGTTAAGCCACTCATTGCAATATGTCTAGCTAATAAATCATTACGTCCTTCTATTATTTTACCGTACAAAGGACTGCTTTTAGGAACTTTAGACTCAGAAAATGCTTCATCTACATATTCTTTTTGGGCTGCTAAAATTTTAGAGCTTTGTTTAGCGTCAACGCCTTGTAATACAACCTTGCCAGTTTCAACTATGTCATCGCTTAAAAGACCTGCACCAGTTAAAAAATCACTAAAACCTTGAAAGTTTTCAGTACTTACAGGCTTATAGCCTTCACCAGTAAGCTGAACTTTTCGAATCATTTTAACACTGCCGTCTTTATTAAATGAAGTTTCAGAACGAACTAAAATTTCTCTTTCTCCACCAAGACCGTTAGGAACTTTAATTTTTTGTTCTTTTCCATAGTCATTAGCCGGAGCGCCTAAATCTATGTCTTTAATATGTTTAGCTACATGGGCTGCAAGCTCAACATCTCTAGTTTGACGATAAGCATTCTGATAAGTTTGTAAACCTTTTTCGCCCTGTAGCTGAGCAATAATTTCTTGGTTAGTTTGTCGTAAATCTTCGTTAATATTTCCAGTAAGCTTAGAAACCCCCGGAATCTTTTTAATTAGTTGAGTTAAACTAGAACCAATAGTGCCATCACCTGTCATAGTTTTTATGTTATTATAGTAAGTGTCTTTATCTCCTGAAATTAAAAACTGTTTATGTGCTTTTTTTCGTTTTGAGAAAGACTCAAAAAAAGTATCAGAGTAGCCACTAACTAAAGAATCTTCTAAAGATTTAAATTTAGATTTACTATACGTTCCATCAGAATAACGAGATTTTAAATCTGCACTAATAAGAGGTCTAAGTATTTCTTCTGTAGCATACGCTTTTTCGCCACCTGCATAATCATCAGATTCTTTTACTGTGTTTGAAAAATTATTAAATTCAGAATACACATTATCCATTACAATCTTTTTCTGCATTTTAGATTCGTTAGCTACTAGTTTTTGGTGTCGTGCTTTAAGTGAATCCTGCACAACATTCATAGCTATTTTAGCGCCTACTGCTTTCCATGCTTCTCTCTTAGCACGTTTTTCAGCTCGTCTTTGCTCTTCCTTATTCTTTTCACGAATATCAGAAAGTAAGCTTTGTCCAAATTCAGATGCTTTCATATTTACTGTCCTTCAGTTGGAGCCATTAGGCTAGGTTGTTCAATAGGTGTTTCTTCTTTTTTTACTGTGGGCTCTAATAAACTTGGAAGTTCTGGAAGATTTTGCATGTCACGTAATTGCTCGTCAGTTAGCATTCCTTCAGGAACTTTTTTCATTGGTCCCGCAGCTTCTCTAAGTTTATTTAACTTTTCTTCTTTTATAGAAACCCCGAAGACCTCACCTTCATCTTCTTCGGTATCAATTTCTACGTCAATATCTAAACGCTCTGCTAATGCAATAATCATATAGGCTGTTGGCTCAACAAGCATCATCATTAAATCTGGATTAAAAGTACCCTTTTGAAATTCATTAAACAATATTACTTGTACAACAGGCATAACTGGAACACCTTGAGATAGTCCCGTCATTAAACTTTCATAGGCTTCATCGTCTGTAATCTTATCCCAAATAAATTGTGTGCCTTCGTGTACATTAGTTATCTGAGGAGCTTGTTCAAATGGGGCAGGATTTTCAGGGTCGTTTGTTAATGACTGTCCCGGAACAGGTCTGTCCATTTTAGACGCTTGTTCCATGTAAATTTGTTCATCCATATCTAGCTCCTAGTTCTTGTTGATAAGTATTTGCCGGACTTCCCCAAGGATTAGATGAAGCAAATCCTGTTGGGTTTACAGACATTTGATATGCTCTATCGTTAATCTCAGGCGAAGAATAGAATCCCGGAGTTGGCATTTCTATTGGTGCTATGTTTACGCTTCCTTCTTGTATAGTTGTATATTCAGGTTTTTCTACTAAATCTGTTTCTTGTAAAACTTTAGTAGTTACAGCTGAAGTTATACCCTCCGATACGCTTTCGTCAAGCTCACGTACAAGCTTATCTGGCATGTCTAAAATTTTATCTGGAATTTCTTTTACTGCTTTAACACTTCTATCAGCAAGCTCACCCACGTAATCTTTACCTCTTTCTAAAAGACTTTTTTCAGGAGATATTTCGCCTATTGTAGGTTTTTTCATTACAATATCATCATGGGTAAACTTGTCAACTTTAAATGTTTCGGAGCCTGCACCCATATCTTTAGCAGAAACTGTAGCATCTTTAACAGTAACAGTTTTAGCCGCAGTGCTTCCGACTTTGCTTACTGCTGTTGAAGTTCCTTTGCCGATAGCTTTATCAAAGTTTGCAAGAACCTCACTGCCGTTTTTCATTACATTGTCTGATACTTTACTCCAAGCGCTGTCTTTTCCTTTAAAGAAACTGTCTGGCGCATTTTGAAGACTTGGAAAAAGCTTATCAGCTCCCGGAATCTTTTTAAGTGCTGTGCCTGTAAACTCTTTTACAAAACTACCAATACCTTCAGTTACAGTTTTAAATGCTGAGTGTCCTGCTTTTGCAAAGTTACCTGCCGCTTTTAATACATGACCTGCACCACGAATAATAGCGCTGCTGCTGCCTAACATACCTGTACCGGCTGTAAAAGTCCCTGTTGTACCTGCAGTTGTAAACACAGCAGACTTACCAACAAGGGCGTTAAAGCCTGTACCGAGCCCTTTCATTAGTGCACCCCCTATTGCCGGAAGCACAAACATCATAGCAATCTGACCGACAACTCCAACCTTACCCATGAACTTGCCAACGCTTTTTACAGCCTTTTTAACTGTTTTACCAATTTTCTTTACAACTTTTTTAACACCGCTAAAACCTTTTTTAACTGCTTTTTTTATCTTGCTGAGAAATCCCATTATTAAATACCTTTATTATATATATTTTGAAATAGCTTGTATCCATTTTCCAATATCAGATGTACTCTTTTTAGCTACAGTTTCATTTGAAATGGCTGTTTGAACTAACGCTGCTTTACGTGCTTCATCACTTTCATAAGCTTGGCGAATGTAAGTGGCTTCATCACGCAACTGCTGCCAAAGTTGAGTTTGCTCTTGAGAAGTTAAGTTATAAGCAATCTGAACATTTTGTTGGTTTGCTGCATTAGTAGCTGCTGTGTCAGCCATGTTCGCTTGCCTACGCCATGCAACATTGGATTGCTGAATAGCTTGTGCATTAGCAGCATTCCACTGGTCACGCTGAAACTCTTGTTGAGTATTAAATTTATCTATATCTGCTAAAAGTTGAGCGCTAAAAGTTTCTGCTTGAAGTTCGTTTCCTGCTTCTAGTGCAGCTTTTCTGTTAGCTTCTGTAGCGTTAAATTGCTGCCTAGCTGCTTGGGAACTAGAATTAAACTGTTGTATTTGAGCGCCTAAGCTTGCCATAAATTGTTCAACTTGATTTTTTGAACTAGCGTTAAATTGTTTTTCAGCGTTTTCAGCTGCTACATTAGTTAACAATCTTTGTTGATTCAGCTGTGCTTGCATCACGTTTGATTGCTGTTCATTGCTTAAATTAGTCATGTCCATTTGTAAAAACGCTTGAGCGTTAGTTATAGCTAGTTTAGTTTCTTGGTCCGCATTTGCTAAATCCATAGAGGCCATTGCACTAGCGTTTTGAAGCATTGCTTGTTGCTCAGCATTAAACTCTGTTTGAACCATTGTTTGTAAAAACTTACTGTTAGATAAAACAGCTTGTTGTTCAAACTCAAATGACTGAATATCTAAATTAGCATTAATCTGAGCATTAAACATAGCTGTGCTTTGCTCATTGGTCAAGTTAGCAATTCCCATCTGCTGAGCTAGTTGGGCGTTTACTTCACCGGCTCGCATAAGCTTTTCATACTTCTGTAACTCTGCTGTATTTTCTGCAGACATAGATTCTGAATCAGCTTGGTTTTTGAATTGCAAATTAGAAAGAGATATTTTTTCTTCCATGCTTAATTTAGCTAAGTCTGCTTGTCTAGCTAATTGCTCATTTTGAGACATTACTTCTACATAAGTATTTAACTCTTGTAATCTAAATCTATTTTCTTCAGTAAAGTTTGCAGCATCTGTAGAAGCTCTTTCAGATAAGTTAGCCATCTCCATTTGCTGTTCATTTGCTAAATTAGATAAATCCATTCTTTGTGCAAGTTCAGCATTAGTCTTTTTAAAGTCTACTAAAGCATTGATATTAGCTAGTCTAGTTTGTTGCTCTGAGCTCATATTAGCACGAGCTGTAGAGTTCTTTTCAGATAGTTCAGACAGTTCTACTTTTAAACGTGCGTCTAAGTTTACGCCCTCTAGCTGTTGATTTAATTCAGCTTGACGTATCTTTTTATTTACTTGAGCATTATACTCTGTTAGCTTTGCTTGCTGCTCAGCATTTAAATTATCTGCACCCGCTTTATTTAAAGCTTCTAAATTTGCAAGTTCTGTTTGCTGACGCTGACTAAAGTCTTGGGTTATAACTTGCTGACGCATCTGAGCGTTTTGAGCCGCTGTTTGAACTTTAGAATTTAAATTAGCTAACTCTACTTGCTGCTTAGCATTTAAGTTATCCGAAGATGATTGATTAAGAGCAGTTAAATTTGCTAGGTTTATCTTTTCTTCTGCGCTTAAATTAGCTAATTCAGCTTGCTGCTTTAACTGAGTGTTTTGGGACATTACTTCTGTATACGTTTGAAGTCTCGATAACTCAAAACGATTAGCTTCAGTAAAGTTGGCTGTATCTGCCGCAGCTTTTTCAGACAAGCTAGCAAGGCGCATTTGCTGCTCATTAGATAAATTAGCTATATCCATTTGCTGAGCTAATTGAGCATTAGTCTTTTTAAAATCTACAAGAGTTTGCAAGTTAGTCAATCTTTCTTGATTTTTTGAACTCATTGTATCACGAGAAGCAACATTTTGCTCTGTTAGATTTTTTAGCTCTACTTGCAGTGCTGTACTTAAATTTGCTTTAGTCATGTCTTGTTCTAACTCAGACTGACGCATAGTTCTATTTATTATAGCTTGATAGTTAGTAAGACGAGTTTGTTGTTCTGCATTTAAGTTTTGTTCACCTGCAGCATTCATAGCTTGTAAATTTGCTAGGTCCATTTGTTGTTCAGCGTTAAGATTTTGTACAGCAGCTTGTTGACTTTGAGCTGACTCTTGCTGCGCTTTTTGTTGAGCAAACTCAGTAGTAGCCATGCTAGATTGTTGCTGTTGTTGAGCAGTAAGTATTTGAGCCTGTTGTCTAAACTCACCTTGCTGTACTTTAATTTGCTGAGCCATCTGAGCTGTCTGCGAAGCTGCTGTTTGACGATTAGCTAAGTTTTGTAAACGTAGTTCTGAGATTCGTCTAGACTGCTCTAGATTAGCTTGTTGTTGATTGTTTAAGTTTTGAGTTGCACGTTCTTGTAGTGCTTGAGCATTCGCAGAAGCTATTGGTAAAGCACTTTGAATAATAGCATTAAACAACGAATCTCTACCTACAGAAGAGCGTGACATCCCACGAGCCGCTAGTTTTCTTTCAACCGCATCTAGTGCAGGTCTAGCCCAAGCAGGGGTTTCACCGTCTTCCATTCCTGCAAGAAGGCTTTCCATTTGAGTAGAAACTAAAGCTTCTGCAGGCAATGCAGCTACAGCGGCATTAACTTGCGGAGATTCTCCAGAATCTATTTGAGCTTCTACAGTTGCAGGGTCTTCTGAAATAGCTGCAGTAACCTCTGGGGGCACTTCAGCTACAACCACAGCCATGTCTGCTGCTGCCATTTTACGTGCTTGACCTGTAACGGCTTGCATCTGTGCTGCTTCTGCGGTGGGGATACCACCTATCTGAGAGGCGGTTCCTTGAGGAGATTCACCAAGAATAGCCTCACGTTCTTCTAAATCAACAGCGGGAGCATCGCCTAGCTTTTGTGCGATGCCTTCTGCAGCTTCTGCTACTTGCGCTGTACGCTTGGCTACTAGCTCGTATGTAGGTAAACTATCCAAATCTGTTTGTGACGCTACTACGTCTTCTGGGGCTTGTCCAGTTATAGCTTCACGGCTACTAGCAGCTGCTTGAATGGCTTCTTCTATTTGAGCAGCCTCTGCAGCATCAATATTTAAAGCTGTGTAAGCTTCTCGCTTTGCAGGCGATAAAGATTCAAAGTCTGCAATTTGAACTTGCTCAGCTTGGGGAGTTTCCCCTGCACCTATAAATTCCGCTTGAGCTGCTTGAGCTTCAGGAGTATCACCTAAACGGTCAACATACTCTCCTGTAGCTGCTTCGCCTTGTTGAGCTTCTCTTTGTTGAATTACATTTTTATATTCTGGAAGGTCTTCTAATGCTACTCCTCGTTCTTGGGCAATACTACTTAGTCGGTCTACTTCTGATTGTGGTAGTGTCGCACCTTCTCGTGTAGTTACTTCAGGACCTTCTACAGTTCCTACTTCTGTAGCTACACCTTCTTCAACAGGCTGCATATAGTCTTGTTGGTCAGGTCTGTCAGCTGCTTGCGCTAAAGCCGCTTGTTCAGCGCCAGCGTCTCTTTGAGTTGCTGTAGCTCTTTCAGACATTGTAGCTTTATCAGCTTCTGCAATAGCTTCTTCTGATACTTCGCCTTGAGCTGCTTTAACTTTCTGCTTTCTATCTACAGTTTCTGCATCATAGGTAGCAGGCTCCATACCTTTAGGACCTTTAACTCGTTGCGTCCTACCTTGGAGTTTTACATTGTCCATTTCTGGAGCTTCTACAGTTGAAGCTGTTGCGTCTTTAGCTTCATCTAATTGTTCGATATCTTTTTCTTCGGTATAAGTTCCTTCGGTATCCATAAGCGCAGCAGCTACTCTAGGAGCTACAACTTTAGGCCCTTTAGTCCTAACTGTAGGGGCATCTTTTACACGTTTACCGCCTGTTACAGCTACTGAACCTGCTAAAGATGCTGCTTTAGTTACTCCACCAGAAGTCCCTTTAGATGTGTCTGTTGTTTGCTTTGCCATTATTCCTTTAGTAGGTGTAATCGGCTGAGGAGCGCTAGAAACCGAAGTGTCTGTGGTTGTAGCTTGTGTTTTAGCCCCTGAAAAAGCCGCTGCTTCTGCTTTTTGAGCTGCTTCAAATTCTTTTTTCTGTTTAGCTACTGCTGCTTTTTGAGCTGCTACCTTTGCTGCTGCTGCTTTTTTAGCTGCTGCAACTCTTGCCGCTTCTTTCTTTTTAGCTGCGGCTACAGCTGCCGTCTGCTTTTGAGCTGATTTGTTTGCATAATGAAATGCATTTGTTAATTGGGCTACACGCCTTCCGTTGCGTTCTTTCATTTTTTTAGAAACACCAGTTCTGCCTCTTACAGCTTTAGGCATAAAATCAGACAAAGGCTTGCCGTCTGCAACAGCGCCATATTGTCGAGCGATTTTTTTATAGATTTGTCCGTCATAGTCTGCTTTATGAGCGCCCGGACCTGTAGGTCTCTTGCCAGCAGTAACGCCTAATCGTTCAGCATACTTTTCAATTTTTTCGCCTTTTTTACGTGCAGGAAGACCAGTACGTTTAGCAAAAGCCGCATCAGATTCTTTTGCGCCTTTTGTAAACTTCTTTTGGTTAGCGGTGAGTGGTACCGGTTTTGGGTGAGGCCGGTGCGGAGTATATTGAACGCCTCTCACAGTTCTGTATGATTTGTGTCCACCACTGTGCAGTTTAGCTCTTGGAGTTTTTTTCTCTTCCATTATTTATTATTCCTATTCACAATTTTTTGAACTGTTTCTGATTCATAAATACGAATGCCTAACCATATAATAGTAAACAAACTAGCTATAGGAGGCAGCCAAGCCGCCAAAGACATTATTCCTGTTGATGCTGCAAAAACGTCTACAGCTTGCTTGGTCTCTTCGTTCATTATTTTATCCTTTTTATTATTAAGCTGCTAATTCAAAGTATATTTCATTTGTGTCTGGAGCATCTACTCCGTAGTATAAATCTACAGTATCTCCAACGCTTAAAGTATAAGCAGGTGTTCGCATAAACGAATAATTATTAATGCCAGCAGTAACACCACTTACTTCAAAATACCCATATCCAGAATTTGAATCAATAAAATTTGAAAGTCTTCCAGTTCCTGCACTACTTGTAGGAGTATTTGTTGACAGACCTACAAACGTTCCAACTACCGTTGAAGTTCTAATGGCTGCCCAACCAGTAGCCGGAAACGCACTGCTCGAAGTAGTTCTAGGAGCATACTGAAAAGAAGTATTAACCGTACTTCCGGATACAATAGGAACGTTTGTTGTAGTTCCTGACTGCGTTACAGACAACATATTTACTTGTACATCACCCCTAAAGCTTGTATGCGTATTTCTAACATATAAACGCTTTGTGCCTGCAGTTGTGTTAGTAATTGTAACTCTACGCCAATAAGTAGTGCCGGTAATCAGAGTATTATTACTTGATGACCCAATTTGCCCCGGTATTGAAGTATCAGTAGCGTTATCGTTTCCTGTTAAAGTAGTAGCCAAATAGCCATTACTTGCGGTTTTACCATAAAAATCAGTTGATAAATTTATTGGCCCAGAAGATACGCCTGCTAAATTTCTAACAGAAGCATCATTTAAAGAAATCTGGTCTGTCGCACTTTGGCCTAGCTCAACAGCTACCGACCTATTTGGAGTAGTCCCACCCAAAGACATTGCACCGCTTGCAGCTAAGGTCATTAGAAATTATCTCCCGTATCCCAAGGATTAACTGTATTGATAGTAGGCGACTGAGACTCAGAAATCTGATTAGTTATTTCTTGTTCAATGTTATTTACTTCTTCAGAACCTAAAGAATTTTTAACCCACTCAATAGCTTTTTCTTTACTTACATTTTCATATGAAACGAAATTTTCACTTTCTGGGTCGCCTTCTACGTACTGAGCTCCGTACATTCTTCCAGTATGGGTTACGTTATTTATTACTAAAAAGTCTATAGCAGTCCAGTGTAAAACTTTACATATTCCAGACGTCATCTCTGATTCTATTCTTACAATATCCCAATTAACTGCCATGCTATTTCTCCATTTCTTTTATTTTTGTTTCTAGTACCGACACTTTTTCAGCAAGTTCTTTAACGGCTTCAATTAATAAAGGAGTTAATTTTTCATACTGTACTGTTTTATAGTCTTTACCTATTGCAGAATCAGTAACAATTTCAGGAAGAACATTTGCTACTTCTTGTGCAGAAACGCCTACCTCTACTCCTTTAGATTCTACACCTAAACTTCGTGCAGTATCGTTAGCTGTATAGTAATATCCGTTTAAAGAATTAACTCGGTCTAAAGCGTTTGGAATAGTTCCTTTTAAATCTTTTAATCTCTCGTCTGAATAGTAGGCTGTTATATTTCCTGTTGCAACAATATTACCTACTACATGAAGTTTTTCTGAAGGAATTGATGTGCCTATACCCACGTTTTTAGTTGATGTAACTCTAAAACTTTCTCCTCCAGAACCGTGAGCAAAACGCATGTCTTGAGCACTTCCAGTGTTAGAGTTAGAAAATAAAGCAAGAGCATTCCCGCTGGTTTCCTTAGTCATTGTACCAATATTGTTACCTGATAATAGCCTTAGAGCAGAACTAGTTCCAGTTCCGTTCTCAACTTCAACTGCGTTAGACTGCATCTTATCGGTAATAATTACCCCGTCTACGCTTGTAGCAAGCTTACTGGAGCCGTTATGGAAAAGAGTAACAGTTCCAGTACTCGCTTGAGTAGATATGTACATTTGGTTTGGGTTGGTCCCTGCTGCGTTTTGCCCTGCAAAAGCAAACCCAGCGTTTCCTCTAAAATAAAATCCGCCTGTATTAACGTCAATATTTCCCCAAGTAGTTCCATCATGATATATTTCCATATCACTTCCGGCACCAAAAACCGCTTTATCGTTATCTCCAAAATTAATATCATTTCCAGAAGTAGTATCACCAATAGCTAAAGTTTGTGCTAAAGACTCTCCACCGCCACTGCCACCACTCACAGTCCCAAAAGTAACATTTCCGTTACCGTCTGTGACTAACGCCTGACCTGCAGTTCCATCAGCAGTAGGAAGCGTGTACACCCCTGCAGTTCCTTGTCCTAAAGACACGGAGCCCGTTGTAGTTACGTTGCCTGTAAAATTAGCGCCTGTAAGCATAGCCGCACCTGCAGCAGCTACGTTGGTTGCATCAGTTACGTCTGCAAGAGCTTCTATATTATCTAATTTAGCACCATCAACAGATAAATTACGACCATCTACTGTTTCTGTACCAGAGAACGTAATGTTGCCCGTCATCTGCCCGCCTGCTTTAGGTAGAGCATTGTCCGCTGTCGTGCCCTGTGCGGATGTAGCATAATCGCTTGAATCAAAAGCCTTAACCTGTGCTAGGTTAGTTACTTCTGAATCCATTAGTGCACCTGCGGCAGTTACGTTAACTGTGTCGGTTACGTCTGCGGTAGCTTCAATATTAGATAGCTTTGTTTTTTCTGCATCGGTAAATGCATTAGTATCTGATTCAGCTTCATAGGCTGTCTTTATTTCTGCACCCGTTTGGTCCGCTGTAGCGTTAGCTTCAATGCCATTTAGCTTAGTATGGTCAGCATTAGTAAAATCATTTGTTGTTAAACCGCCATCACCTACAGTGTATGTTGTATCGGTCCAAGGAACATTAACTACTGCTTGGTCGCTGCTGTTTAGTTGAATACCATATGTTCGAGAGGCGGTATTTGAAACTGAATTAGCAGCTATAGTTTGGTCTGTATTATTAAATAATTTAATAGTTCCTAAAGTTGTATCGGTTGCTAAACTAGTGCTTCCTCCACCACCACTAATAGTAGTCCAAGATAAGTTGCCGCTTCCGTCAGTTACAAGAGATTGGCCGTTTGAACCGTCTGAGCTTGGAAGTGTGAATCCTCCTGTAGCTATAGTTCCACTAGCTTTAATATTTCCGTCAACGTCTAGTTTTTCTGTTGGAGTATGACCACCAATACTTACATAGTTGTAGTAGTTACTAGAAGCATCTATAAACTGTTCTGCTCTTATACAGGCACCAGAATAAACACCTGAAAAGCCTATGTCTACTCTAGCTCCAGCATTTCCCGTTGTTGTTGGGAAATTACTACCATTTTGAAGATGTAGTACATACCCTGAACTAAGCCTTAGTGCTGAGCTACCTGTATGGTTTGTAGTATTGAGCGTTAACCCACAAGTAACGTCATTTCTAAGTTCAAGAGTTTTCCATGTATTGCTTCCCTCACCTTCTATTGTAACAAAGTGGTCGTTAGCGCTATCAGTAGCCAAAACACCTATTCCAACAGCACAATCATAACTACTAGGGTCAGCAGTTGAAAGAATTACATTGCTACCATCTTCTACATAAAGAGTTTCTGCATTTATTTGAGACGTATGTAAATTACTAGCTCTTAAGTTCCCATTAACATATGCTGCATAAGTAGAATAAGCCGAAGGTACAGAAGACCCCGGGGGCATGCCTATCGCTACCTTGCCAAAATCACCAAGGCGTAAAGGCTCAAATACAGTTGTGTTGCTGTTTATAGTTTTATGGTTTTGAAAACGTAATGTCGAATCTGAATGATTAGCAACTATTTTAAATTCTTGTCCGATAGTAGAGTTAGAAGTTCCGTCAGTAAATAAAATTAAACTGGTGTCAGTATCCGCTGCACTTTTAATTTCTAAAGACGTATCTCCTGAGCTTTCTATTGATAGAGTATTATTCGGACTGGAGGTATTGATACCTACACGGTCATTAACGCCATCTACAACTAATGTGTTAGTGTCTAACGTTAAACCTGTAGCAGCGACGGTTCCACTAATATTTAAATCTCCTGAAGCATTGATATTTCCACTAATATCTAAAGCTTCTGTAGGCGCAGCAACATTAACACCTATTCTATTATTAACACTATCTACTACTAATGTATCTGTATCTATAATTAAAGAATTACTATACACAATACCAAAAGGATTAGCTGCTGAGCCTAAGTTCATTGCTGAAGCTGCAGGTATAATAGAAGATTCAGAAACTGTTAAAATCTCAGTAGAAGTAGTTCCCCCGACTTCTACAAACATCTTAATGACGTTATTTGTACCGTCAATTTCAATTTTATTATTAGTATCTGCATCTGCAATAAGTGGGACCGGTGCGCCACCTCCGGCAGTTCCATCATGGTTATGACCTGTAGTCGCACTAAAAGCATTTTGAAGTGCATTAAAATCAGCATTAAATAATGAAGAAGCGATTACGTCTCCATCATTGTATGAGCTTACTTGTTGGTATCCTATAGCCATTTACTATCTCCTAGTTGAGGGGGCATAATTTATATACATCCCGTTAATAGTAAACGGGCTGTCTTGATTGTCTGTTCGTATTTGAAAACTTGCTGTATATCCGCTTCCCTGTAAAAACTTTTTCATTATTGCTGACTGGCCGGTTCCAAACAAAGAGCCTCCAAATATACTCTCTCCAAATATGCCGGCTTTAGATGTCGTAGGAAATGTATAAAGTAAAGGCTGTGGAGTATTTTCATCCCCTGAATTAAATACAACCTTAAGTGTTGCAGTTGCTGAAGCCTCTGGAGTTAAAGAAAGTCTAATATAGTCTAAAGTTTTTCTAGTTCCTAATTCTCCAAAATCAAAATTAGGAGTCTCATATACTGCTGAAATATTCGTCTGTTCTAATACATTACTATTACTATTTAAATGTAAAAAAGAACTCCCTACGTCATGGTTAAATAAATAACCTTTATCGTCTCCGTGATAATGCTGCTCAACTTTTCTATGGTCAAAATCAGAAGTAAGCGCATAAGCTTTAATTCCTAGTGTTTCAGACCACTCAAAGCCGTTTGCTGTTAAAGTTCCTATAATTCCTTTTGAATATTTTGTCTCTTCGAAATCATTAGAATAAAATAATCTATATTGAGACTTGCTTCTGATAACGCAGCTTTGAATTTTATATACATCTATTTGTTGTGCAACCTTAGCAAGAAGTTGTTGTATTTGTCGGCTTATAGAACTTAGCTCTACGTCACCAATACGTGCTGTACCTGCAATTGTACGTATGCCATCAGGGGCTAAAAATACTAAGTCACCGCCAATTTCTTGAATACTAAAAGCGCTCAAGCAGCCTACGTTTTTAGTTATAGGTACAATAGCTATACTGTTAGAATCAAATAAATTTATTAGTTTAAAAATACTATTTTTACAAAATATAATAATGTCGTCACGAAAACTTTTAATTCCAACTACTTCATCATTTAAGGAAATTGCAGCTCCTGAAGCAGTGAAATTAGTGACATCTGGAGTAGAAGTAGAAGAGTGATATACTGTATTGTTTTCATCACCCAAGCCACCCCCAGTTACAAAAACTCCTCGATGCACAGTTCCTGTAGAGGGATTTACTCCGGCATCTATATTTATTTGAGTTATTGTTATGGTTCTAGTATTGAAGTCTCCTGAGCCTGTAATGCTAATTAATAAAGGCTTATTTACTCCATCACAAACTATTACTTTTAATTCTGCGTCAGTGTCACTAAAAACTGTAAATTGCGCTCTGCCTTGGTCTACATAACTTAAGGCTGTTTTGTGTGAAGTATTTGTAACATCTAAATAGACAGACCCTGATAAAGCATGGCCGTCTGTATCATTATCTAAAGGAATGAACTGTTTAGCTCCATTAAGCTCGTAAGAAAAATAAACTTTATTTCCCCCAGTAACTATTAAGCCATCCTTATAAACTTGCATTCCTTTTACTTCTACATCTACAGGAGTTACATCGTCTCTTATGTCACCATAGCTTGAATAGCCATTAATTCTTCGGTAGCCTCCGTCAGGGTCTACTTCAAAGTTTTTAAGCTGTACAGCTGAGCCGGGAGTAGATAGAATTTCAAACTCATTAAGGTTTACATTTAACCCGCCTCTGCATGAAATTCCAAAAGGTTGTGTGCTAGGCATTAAACAAATCTCACTCTATCGTCTTTAAAGTACATAGGGGTGGGTTCTATTAAGTTTGAGCGCATGCTTCTTAGACCTCTTTTATAATCGTCTAACGCAAATGCTGCAGCTTGTGCGCTGTCTTTAAACTGCCATACATAATATCTTGCTCGTGCTGAAAGCACCGAAGCATACATATCAGGAAATACTAAAGTATCTCCATGATTTACTAATTCTGTGGGTTGGTTATATGCAAAAAACCAGACCTTATATTCTTTGTCTGGTATTGGGCTAAGTCCAAACTTACGTGCATCTGGACTTCTAATAACACGTACAGGCTGACCGTAGGTCTGCGTATCCGCATCATCTAAATTTTCTGAGACTCTTACAAAGTCTTTCCACTCTTCGGTGGTAGTGAAACGTAAGTTAGTGCCTACGTAAGGGGCTGTTTCGCCTGTTACGCCTACAGTAGTCATGTAGAAGTTGTCCCAGTCTATTGAACCGTAGTCGTCTCTAAGGTCCGCACTATCAGCTTTTAATGTATACCAACGCTGTCCCGCTACTGTTGATACTGCTACGTTTCCATACATGGGGTCGACATCGCCACTAGCAGCTACAGATAAAAAAGGCCACTGAGGTTCTTTGTTAATTATGTCAAAGTATGCACGATTAATAGAATTTTTAACGTGTACCTGAACACCCCGAGCATCACTAAAATTAAGGGAAGTCAGCGGGACTTCGTTTAGTTCTCGAAGTATTTCGTTTGTCAATTCTAAGTACGTTGTAGCCATAATTCTTTATCCTATTTATTGGATTCTTTTAAAAGATTGGGGGCTAATTAAAGCCCCCGCACTATTTAGACTGAATTAGTCAATTAGGTAGTAAGCTGTTACAATAGCTTCAGGTCGTAGAACCTTAGCACCATAAACATGCAAACCACGACAGATGTCACCAAAGCTATCTGGGTCACGAATAACCTCAGTGCTTGTGATAGTCTGTGCTGTTGCACATGCTGACATGTGACCTGCTACGATAACGCCAGTAGCGTTAGTTTGTTCAGGCATGTTGTTAGAACGATACATGCTGAAACCACGTAGCTTGCCAGAAGTTACAAGACCGTTACGGATTGAACCTTGACCGGCATTGAAGTCTACGTTAAGTAGCTTAGAGCTAGACTGAGACAGTTGCTCGTAGAACGCAGGACCTGCTACTACATAACGACCTTCTTCAGGCACGTTAGCTTCGTCAAGTAGACGAGCCATACGAGCTAGTACATCTAGAGGGTCTGTTTCAGTAGTGCCTAAGTCAATAGCGCCTGCGCCATCATAAACGCCTGCGTTTAGTGGTGTAGCACTGTCTGCGCCTAGGACGTGGTCTGGAGTAGTACCTGAACCATCAGAAGCACCGTCAACTAGAGTTGCAAGTACGCCTGCGTCAAACGCATCTTTCAAAGCGTATGCAGCAGAAGATGCTGCTACTTCTTTGAAGTTTACGTGAGACATTTTGCTTTCGATGTCATCTACGATGAATTTGAAAGCGTTAGCAGTGTCAACAACCAATGTAGTTTCATCATCGGTTAGTTTAGTAGCTGCTACGTCTGCGCCACGCTCATACTGATGTACAGAGATTGTAGGCTCTTTGATGATTTTTACTGAGTCACCGAAAGAACTGATTTCACCTGTGTAGTCAGTGTTAGTTACTGCTTCAATTACCGAAGACTTACGGAAGAAGTTAAGAACTTTCTTCGAGTAAATCGCAGGTAGGAAGTTAGTGCTTCCGCCAAAGTTGTTGCCGTATACAAGCGGGTCGCCTGTGCCAGTTTGTGCGAAGCCTTGGTCTGATACGTTGTTAGCCATGATATGTTTCTCCTAAAAATAGACAATAAAAAAAGTTTATTGCACTACTCTGCCTTCCATTAAAGCTTGGTCAATTTCTTGTTCAAACTTTTCATATTGTTGCATAGACAAAGCGGCAATTTCCCGTTGTGTCCAGATTTTCGGCTCATTGGCATCTACAGTTTTGGTTTTGGTAGATACTAAATCTGCTGCCGAACCTGAACTAGATTGCGACTGAGCCCTTTTAGTTTTAGTCGGTGTAGCAATACCGCTTTCCATTTTATAAAGGTCGATAGCTTTAACTGCAAGACCTACGTTATCAGGGTTATTATAAATCCAATCTTGTATTTGCTCAGGCTGAGCTTCTGCCCAAGCATGAAACTCTTCACTTTCTCTAAGCTCAAGGAAGTCAGGATGTGAGGTACGAAGCGTTTCTTCGGCTTCTCTGCGTACAATCTGAGCTTCACGTTGTTCTAATACTGAAAGCTTTTCACGGAGTTCATTTGTTTGGTTAGCAGTTACTGCCTCTACTGCATCATACAAATCTGGATTTTCTTCTTTAAAACTTTCGAGCTGTTCTTCGTAAGCTGACTCTTGTTCGACCTGTTGGGCCATTCGAGCTTCGGCTTCGAGTTCTTGCTCTTTTTGTTTAAATTCGTTAACCTTGGTATCGTAATGTTTCTTTAGGTCATCGTATCTTTTTTTATAATTGGAATCTTGAGAATCGGATTCAGGGGCCGCTTTGCGGGTAGCCTTCTTCTTCTTGGGTTGCTCTGGTTCATGGTAAAGTCCTTGAGCACTAGCGAAAGGTGCGTCTTCTTGTCCTTCGTGCCAGTCTTTTCGGGCGTTATATGGGTTAGCAACTTCTTCTTCTCGTTCTACGTTTTCTTCTACTAAATTGGTCATGTCACACTCCTTTTGGGGCTTGATAGTCTCTTTCAAGGTAGCCAAAATACTAGCTAGGTATTTTAGGGCTTGATACTACAAGGTGGCCTCTAGGTTAAAATAATATAATAAGGGGTTCTTTCGAAGTAGCCTTATCGCTGTGAAAATAAGCTTGGAGTTCGATTAGCTTGAAGCATTTGCTTCTTGATTTCTTCCTCTGTAGTAGTGTCGTACATAACTCCATCTTTTTTCTTTTCTGTTTGAAGAGGGTTATTTACAATACCACCAAAAGCTTTTTTCATTTTGTCGCCACCGTCAGCCTCACGTTCAGCATCATCCATCATAGCCTGAAGCTTGTTAACGCCAATCTGGTCGGTAGCTTTTCTGGTGAAAACAAATTCACCATCCGATAACCTTGCAGGTATCGAATCTGATGTTCCGGTTCCGGGACCTTTAACTTCCCCTTCGCCAGAAAATTCTCCTGCCACATCCATAATTTTATCAAAGATGCCGCTAAGCTCTGAGTCATTCTCCAGAGCTTCTTTTAAATGTTCTTGTTCGTCTTTGTCTAAAGACTTTTCCATGATGAAGCCTGTGTAGTCTTTTTCCATCTCACCGTCTGGTTTTTGAGATGCCTTGACTTTTTCTTTGTCTTCAGTCGGAATGTTGTCGTAAGTATCTATAGGCTTCATAATTAATAACGAACCACCATGAGCTTTAGACTCTCTGTCCTTTTTCATCATTGCTTGAGCAATTACTTCTTGGTCAAAAGAATCTTTTACATCTTGGAACCTGTCTTGTATACGCTCACGAGCTGCAGATGTTTTTGCTTTTTCTATGCTTTGTTCGTAATCTTTTTCAAGCTTTAGATACTTCTTTACGTCTTCATCGTACCAGTTTTCTTCTGCTTTTCCACCTTCTGCAAACTCTTCACGCTCGTGGTCATGGACTTCACCGCCTTCTGCAAATTCCTCAAGTCCTTCAGGTTCCGTACTTTCTACATCTTCTACGGGCTCTTCGGTTTCTACAGTCATGTCTTTAGCAAAAGCTTCTAGTTTTTTAAAGTCTTCTGGAGCTAAAAGCGGTCTTTTTTCTTCTTGTACGTGTGTGCGATGTAAAGAAGTAATGAAATCTGCAATGCCTTCTTTTGTTGTAGCTTCTGGAGATTCAGCAATTTGCGATAAGTTTTCCATTACAAACTGTTTGTTTAGTTTGGAGTCTCCTGCAAATGAAAAAGAATCTACAAGTTGTGAAGCTTCCTGTAAGTTTTCTTGAGCTTCAACTGGGGCTTCTTCAGCAGGAGCGTCTACTTTAGATACAGCTTCTGCCATTTCGGTAGTTGCTTCATCCACTGCAGGTTCAGGGCTACGTGCAGCTACTACGTCTTTACGTGCTTCAGCTAATAAAGAATCAGCGCCTTCCGCTGCTTTTTGTGCTACTGAGCCTACTGCGTATTTCAACTTAGGTACTTTCATTATTCTTCCTCAATTCGATTACGAGCTTCACTTACCTGCTCTTTTAAGTTCATCAGACTAGCCAGTGAACTCGCTCTCCCCTGCTTGCGGTACAGCTCCAGTTCCGATGTTGCCACCGCCAGTCCCTGTAGCTCCAAGTTCCGGAGATTGGTCAGGTGCTTCTTCAACGCCTCCCATGTCTCCTTGTTGTTCGTCAGCGGACTGAGCCTCGCTGCCAGTTCCTTGTCCAACATTTTGTGCTCCTATAATTTGTGCCATGATTGCAGCTTCTTCAGGGTCGTTAAGAATCTCATCAGGGTCGAGGTCAAGGCTGTAAGCCAACTCACTAACAATCTTAGAGATTTTAACAAACGGTGCAATGGCAGGATTCTGTGCAGTCTGCAAGAACATAGTCAATCGCTGACTACGTACTTCTTTTTGCATTAGGCTGTTAGTACCCATAGCTCTGATTTCTAAATCGCCTTGGATGTCTAAATCGCCTTCGAAGAACTGCATGTTCCATTGGTAGTAAGACTCTCCTAGCGGACGTAGCAGGAAGTCATCAATGTTTTTGATTACTGTTTTAATGTTAAGTGACGCAGCACCTAACAGCATAGACATACCAGATGCAGTACGTGTCATGCTCTGTACGCCTGTCTGTCCGTGCGAGTAGCTTGGAATACCTGTTTGTTCGTCAGCAAGCTGTCGGAAACGGTCAAACATCATCATGTTTTCGTTAGATGTGTTCGGAAACTTCATTCCGTAAATAGCTTGTCCCGGCATTCCGGCTTGTCGTCTAAATACTTTTCCGGGATATATCTCCATTGACTGACCGCCAACTAGGGCAGACTCGTCTACGTCAAATACTAGAGACCCTGCAAGTGCAAGGTTGTCAATAGCCATACGTGCATGGCCATTCATTATTTGCTGAGAGTCGTCCATATTTTCTGCAACGCCAATCCCGAAGAAGCTATAAGGGTTACGCTCATATGGAAAGGCATTGTATGGTATTCGGTAAGGAGTAAATGGATTGACAACGCTACGCAGCAGCTTGCCGTTACTAATCCAAGCGTTGACTTGTACTTCATCTAGGTCATCTACCTCATCTGGAAGCTCCATTCCGGCTTCTCGTGCGTATTCGGCATCCATAATGCCCCAATATTCCAAAACTTCGTATTGACCTGAACCGTAATCATCTCCAGTCTGAGCGTCTTGTAATTCGTTTTCGTAGTCTTTTTCTTCGTAATTTGGACCCATTTGCAAGCATTCACGTATAGCGTCCTTGTTAAAGTAAGGAAGCTTAGACAGCGAGCGCAACTGAGACTTATTCATTTTGTGTCTATGGAATGCATACTCACAATCTTCAACAGATGTTGCTGAAGGGTCTGGGAAAAAGTCCCAGATACTTACAAACTCAATGCGTGGTACTCGTACATCAATAGGCGAATACTTACGCTCGCCTTCTTCGTCTTTTGTCCAACGGTTAAGAGTTTTGTTAAAGTTAAACGGTCCTTTTACAATGCCTGTACCAAACAACGCAGACTCAAACAATGCGTTACGTAATTCACTAGAGCCGTTAGACTCGTCAATTTGGTCGTGAATTAATGTCTGCATGTTTCGAGCCGCTTCCTTAGCAGGAGAGCGTTCTAAGACTTGCGGGTCTGGGTGAGCACCATTCTCAAAGTTTGCGTTGTTTTCTTCAATTGCATCTTCTACAACATCAGCTGTGGTTAGTGTTGAGCCTGCGCCCAATACTTTTCCATCGCCCTCATATCCAACATCGTAAGGGTCTGTTTCTTCTTCCGGAGTTTCCAGTTGTTTATTGTCGGGTAAGCTCGTTTCAATTCCGGGAGTAGAGGTATTTAAATGTGTTTGTTTTGCAATGCCTTCAGGTATTTCTGTTTCACGTACACCAATCGGGAATTGACCAGTACCAAAGATAACGTCTACAAGCTGACCGAAAGCCGCTAGTACTTTTGTCTTTGTTACTTTAATGAATACTTTAGATTTTTCTGACTCACGGAAGCGCACGTTGTTGCCATACTTACCTCGGAAGTTGTGGTAAGCTGTTAGCCAACGCCTCTCATCAAAATCACGGGCTTGTTCTGCTCCTGCGAATCTGTCTTCGATTAGTCCCACAAAACGGTTACGCACATCTTCTTCTAGTTCGAGCTCTAAGCCACCTTCGGTTTCTTCGTCGCTGAAATAGATTTCGTTAGCTGTTCCGTAGTTTTCGTCTTCGTTCATCATATATTAATATCCAAAGGTTGAATCAGAAGGAGCAAAATTAGCCTCTCTTTTGAACTGTCGCAACTGAGAAAGCGTATCGTTTATTCTCGGTCTTGACATGATTAAGTAACGTAGTGCATCGTATGCGTGGTCTTGTGCGTGTGTATCTACGTCTTCAGGCTTAGACTTATCCAGAGGAATACTTTGAAGCTCTCGTATCAGGTGAGGGCATGTATTAAATATTTGAATTCGTGGCCTACCGCTTTGAGTCACTTTCAAGTATTCGTGGATTTGTATTTTACCTTGTATTCTATTCTTATCAGCTCTTCTGAGCTTATGTCCTGCTCTTAGGAGGGTTTCTCCTACAGTTGGACCTGATGTACCAGTACGATTCCAACAGGCTGTATCGAGCACTCCGGGGACTGAGAAGGGGTCTTCGTACTCCATCTCGGTCAACATTCCTGCTAGTTCTGTACCTAGTAAACCTTTTCGGTACAACTCTCTGTATATAATCAGTGTGCCATCGCTGGGGTCAACTGCACCCCATACACATGCACTTTCTGATGCATACCCATAGTCAATACCCTTAATTCGTTCCCAACCAATTGGAATCTCAAAAGGTGTAATAACATGGTCAAGAGGATTAAACTCTGTGAATGCTGCGCCTTCTGCAACATCCCAGTTACCTTCTAGAAGCTGCTGTCGCTGTGTAGGCGGCAACGCTGCAAGCATTTGTTCGTATCTTCCGTCTGCTGCTAGGTAAGGGTTATCGTCTAGTCTAGCAGGTATAAACTTTCTTGTCAGTCCGTCATGGCCTCTGAAGCTCTCGTTGGGCGGGGACGGGTCTATGTACCGCTTCTTCACCCAATGCGCTCCTGAGCCACCGGGGTTTGCTGTACAACGCATATAGGTTTCTATCTCTGGGTCTGTGGTACGTAGCCGTGAGGCGAGGTAGTTCCAACTAAACTCAGTGGGTAGATGTGTAATCTCATCAAACCCTATCCAACTATATGCTTGTCCTTGGTAGCGGTAAACATCTGCGTCACGCTCCAAGAATCCAAATTCTATTTTAGCTCCGCTTGGGAATATCCAGAGCTTTTCTACTTCTTTGTACTTAGCCCCCGGAAATGCCTTGGGGTACAACTCTCGACTCTTGTCGATTAGTTCTCTTAGTTCTGGCATAGAACGTCTAATGATTAGACCTCTATGGGCTGCTCGGTGTGCAAAGCGTAGGGGGTCAATAAGCATAGCGTATGACTTACCACCCCCTGCTGCACCACCATACAGTACATCAGTCTCGCCTGAAGCGAGGAAGTCCTCTTGCGGGCCTTCGTTAGCTTGGAAAATAACATCCTCTGTAGCTTCTTGCTTTAGAGAATCAGGGATGTTATCTAACTCGGTTTCTTCGATTAGCTTTGCGCTATTCTCATTTTCGAGCTGCTTGAGAGTCTTTTTAGTTGATTTAATAGACTTCTTGTAATTATCAATTTTGTTCTGGGCTGCTTTGAGTTTCTTTTCTTTTTGCTTTACGTTTCTTTTTGCAGCCATCTTAGCTTTGGTTTTAGAGTGGAAGTTATAACCTCTGCTCTTTGAACCTTTAGCTCTTCCGCTTTTCTTGCGGGGAGTACCATCCCTTTTTAGTATGAACTCCCCGTTTTCATCTGTAGCGTACTTATCGGGGTTTACTTCCCAATCATTCGCCATCTTTTAGAGTTGTAACCTTACGAACAGTAGAAGCTGTACCTTCGGTTGTAAAGGTAACTGTTTCAGAAACATCCTTGCCGATAGCTTGGGTGATTCCGGCAATACCTTCACCTACTGCACCTACAGTTTCGTTTACTACGTCTTGTGCACCATCAACGGTTGCATTAAATGTACCACAGCCTACTAAGCATAAAGCTGAGATTGCTACTAATAATTTCATTTTATATTCCTCTTTTCTGCAATTTTTTTAAGACCCATGTGGGAGATTGCTCTACCTGTTTCGTGGGTCAACCATAAACTTCCTTCTCTTAAACTCAGCGTCTTATCTTTAATGAGGGGTAGTACTTTGTTTAGTATTTCAAGTTCAGATTCTATTGGTTCTAACATTTCGTTATTAGATTCACTGAGCTTATAACCAAACGGTATAGTGCTACTCGTCCTC
>ERZ1048068.637-NODE-637-length-30836-cov-5.451772_pt1 | contig 30836 bp, 28 predicted proteins | sample MGYA00383098_ERZ1048068 | MGnify/ENA primary metagenome ERZ1048068 (study PRJEB29581, sample SAMEA5548368) | metagenome | biome: marine; feature: coastal; material: water | depth 1 m | study: Short-term variability in the microbial, nano- and picoplankton dynamics... | reverse complement strand
AAACCAAAACATGTTTTTTTGAGCGTCCTTTAAGTTTCTACATGTTAAGTTTTTTTGCATCATATCTTGGTCTAAACCAGTCATTACAATGGCAATAAAAGCACCTGCTAAAAATTGTTTCCAAAAATAATTATTCGCATTTATATCTTCAAAATTGAAAATTTTTGAAAATTCACTATCAACAATATAAGAAAATAAATTATTGATTTGCATTTCATTAGAAATTGTGTAGATACAAATTCCAACAGCTATTAACATAAAAAATGTTTGTAGGGTATCTGTCCAAACGATCGTTTTAATACCTCCTTTAAATGTATACAACCAGATTAATAGAATAGTAATGAATACTGTTAACCAGAAGGGAATTTCATATGCGTCAAAGACGATTATTTGCAATACATTTGCAACTAGAAACAACCTAAAAGCAGCTCCAATTGTTCTAGAAAGCAAGAAGAAGCTTGCACCAGTTTTGTAGGAGTATTCACCAAACCTGTTTTGTAAATAAGTGTAAATTGAGGTTAAATTCAGCTTATAATAAAGTGGGAGTAGCACTAAGCCAATAATGGCATACCCGACTACATATCCTAAAACCATTTGAAAATAACTCATATTTGCACCTTCTACCCAGCCAGGAACAGAAATAAAAGTTACTCCAGAAAGAGACGCGCCTATCATACCAAAAGCAACAAGATACCAAGGAGAGGAGTTGTTTGCTTTAAAGAATGTTTTATTATCTGCAGATCTACTTGTAATGTATGAAATAATAAATAAGACACTAAAATAGCCGACAATTAAAAAAAGGATGTATGCTGGTTTCATTTTTATAATTTACTCATTTGTGATCTACGAATATATGTTTTTTAGAAGATATTTTTTAGATAAATGAATAAAGACTTTAAAAACTAAGAAGTACTTTTTTTTCTTTTTTTTAGGATACCTTTCTCATTAATAAGTTAAATTTGTAGTTATGGATTTTTCATCAAAATTATTAGAAAATGCTGTGAATGAAGTTTCTCGTTTACCTGGAATAGGAAAACGTACGGCCTTGCGTTTGGTGTTACATTTATTAAAACAGCCGTCAGAAAATACAAAATATTTAACTGAAGCATTGCTGCATTTAAGAAATGATGTCAAAACATGTGAAAAATGTTTTAATATTTCTGATGTTATTTTGTGTGATATTTGTAGCAATAGTAAACGAAATCCGGCTATTGTTTGTGTTGTTGAAGATATTAGAGACGTGATGGCTATAGAAAGTACGTCTCAGTTTAATGGATTATATCATGTTTTAGGAGGTAAAATTTCTCCTATTGAAGGCATTGGTCCTCAAAATTTACAGATTGATTCTTTAGTACACAAAGTAGAAAATGGAGAGGTAAAAGAACTAATTTTTGCTTTAAGTTCTACGATGGAGGGAGACACTACTAATTTTTATATATACAAACAAATAGAGAAATTTAATATTAATACTTCTACCATAGCACGTGGTATTTCTGTTGGAGATGAATTAGAGTATGCAGATGAAGTGACCCTAGGGAGGAGTATTGTAAATAGAATTCCTTTCGAACAGAGTATCAAAGGATAGCCTATTTTTCTTCTAAAATTTCTTTTTCAGCTTTATCCCAATTCTTTTTCTCCCTCACTTTTTTATAAAGCTTTATTGCGAACATCATTAAAACTCCAAAAAGGATAATTCCTACAACTCCCCATACCCAGTTGATCGCATTTTGAAGCGTTACCAAAAAGACAATGGCAAAAAGGAAAATAGTAGCAACTTCATTCCAAATTCTAAGTTGTAAAGCTGAATATTTTATGATATTTTTTTGCAACTGGTTGAATATTTTTTGACAAGAAAAATGATAAAAATACAAAGCAAAAACAAAGGTTAACTTGATATGCATCCAAGACATTTGAAGATAGTAAGGGTTCTTATATAACATCCAAAAAGCAAATACACTCGCCAAAATAGCTGAAGGCCATGTAATTATATACCAAAGCCTTTTACTCATTAATTTGTATTGTGTTTGTAAAATTTCTTTGGCAGGTTCCTCTTTTTTTTCTGCTTCAACATGATAAATAAATAAGCGAACAATATAAAACAAGCCTGCAAACCAAGTAATAACAAAAATAATATGTAAAGCCTTTACGTATAAGAAATCCATTTTTTCAATTTAGTTTCAAAGTTACTAAGTTTTCATTTTATAAATAATTACTTCAACGGAATTTTTTTTACTTATTCTTCCATTCATTAATCCATGAGACCATCACATCAACCCAATCATCATTGTCATTCATACAGGGTATGTGTTTATAATCTGTACCTCCTGCTTCTAAAAAATCTTCTTTTCCTTCCATTGCAATTTCTTCTAAAGTTTCCAAACAATCAGAAACAAAAGCAGGTGTGATTACGGCTAGTTTCTTTTTTCCTTCTGATGGAAATTTTTCTAATTCAAAATCTGTGTAGGGTTTTAGCCAAGGATCTTTTAATAATCGTGATTGAAAAGAGTTGCTGTAGGTTCCTTCTTTCAAATCTAAAAATTTTGCAATTCCTTTTGTTGTTTCAAAACACTGGTGTCTGTAACAAGTGTAATGTGCTACAGAATTTCGCTCGCAACAAGACCCATCTAATTTACAGTGACTTTTTGTAGGGTCTGATTTTTTTATATGACGTTCAGGAATCCCATGATATGAAAACAAAATATGATCATACTCAAACCCTTTAAGGTGATTTGAAATATTATCACTCATCGCTTTAATGTAGTCTGGTTTGTTGTAAAATGGGGGCAATGTATCTAATGTTACTTGCGGATACTTTGCGGCTAAAATCTCTTCTGCTTGAACAACAACAGTTTCGTATGATGACATGGCATAATGAGGGTATAAAGGAACTAAAAATATTTCAGTAACACCTTTTTCTATTAAATTTTTAATACCTTTTTCCATACTCATAGAACCATAGCGCATGGCCAATTCGACAGGAATATCTGTTTTTTTGATTACTTTTTTTGTAAACCTTTCTGATATTACAACCAAAGGAGAGCCTTCTTTCCACCAGATTTTCTTGTAAGCATTTCCTGATTTTTTTGGTCTTATTTTTAAAATGATTCCTTTGATAAGTATCCAGCGTTTCCAAAAAGGAATGTCAATTACGCGTTCATCCATTAAAAATTCACCCAAATATTTTTTTACATCTTTGGTTTCTGTAGAATCTGGAGATCCTAAATTATTTAGTAAAATTCCTTTCATTTAAAATGAGTTTCTGAGTTTTAATATTTTTTAAATTGAATCAGTTTGTGTTTTATTTACTATTTGATTGGTAACCTCATACAAAGTTATTGCTAAGCTATGTATGACATTCATAGATGAATTTTTACCATACATAGGAATTGCAATAGTTTTGTCTAAAAGATTTGTATTTTTAATTCCATTTCTTTCACTTCCCAAAAGTAAGACGATTTTTTCATGATTTTTAAAATGAAAATCTTGAATATTTATACTTTTATCAGTAATTTCTATGCCAATAATTGAATTGCCCTCCTCTTTTAATTGATGGATAATTTCATTGAAATCAGTGTAAATATCGTGTGTAATTTGATGGATTGTATTCCTAGCAGTTTTTTTCACAATCTTATTTTCGATTGTTGGAGAGTTTTCATGGAAATAGATTTTTTGCACACCAAAACTTTCAGCAATTCTAAAACACATTCCTATGTTTTCTGGAGTTCTAATGGCATCACAAACAATTGTAATTGGAAATTGTTTGTCCAAATTTTGTATGTCGTAGTGTGTTAATTGTTTCAACGGACAAATGTTTATGTATTTAAACTCATTACATATTTTTTTGGGGTTGTGCCAAATTTCTTCTTAAAGGCTGCTATAAAATGGCTAGCAGTACTGTACCCAACTTGTAAACCAACTTCATTTACATTAAATTGATTGCTCTCTAGTAACTTTCTTGAATGTTCCATTTTGTAATCAAACAAGAAACTATAGACAGTATCACCATAAATTTGTTTAAAACCTTCTTTTAATTTTTTTAAATTTAAACCTATTTCTGCAGCTAATTCATGTAAACTTGGAGGTTCTGCCATTCTAGAGATGATAATTTCTTTTGCCTTTCTAATTTTTAAAACATTTTGTTCATCAACTAAAAAAGGACAGTATTCACCATCGGTATTTTCTTCCTTTTGAAAATGAAGACTTAATAATTCATAAACTTTTCCTTTTACATATAAATCTCTAATGGAACTGTTGCTGTTAGAATTGATGATCTGTTGTAAAACAAGTGAAACGCTTGGCTTTATTTCTGTATCATCATAATATTTTTTATTGCTATTCTCATCACTCAAAAAAGGGATATAGCCAGACTCTTTAGAAAATAAAGCGTGAAATTTTTCTATAGAAATTAACAATGTTACCAATGTAGTTTTTGGTTGAATTTCTAAATTGATAGGCAATGTTCTTTGCGGATTGTATAATAAAATAGATCTATTGTCAGTAACATCAAAAGAATAAGACCCATTGTTGAATAAAAATTTAGAGTTTCCTCTCAAGCAAAAATGAATTTGAATAAAAGTACTGCTAATCTCTCTTTCAAAATTCTGAATCTCTTTGCTTTCATTCTGAAAATGAAGGACATAAAATCCATTTTCTAAGACAATTTCCTCAAAAGTACTTTCTCCGACATTTTTAAACATAAATATCCTTTTTTTTAAGATTGTTTCTATTTAGAATCATTCTATATAAAAATCATTAAAAACGTTAAATTCTTAGCAAAAATAATACTTTTCATGTGTTTTTTTGTTAAAATGTTTATAAAAAACATACAGCGATATAAAAAGTACTTTTAGCGACATTTTTTTCTAAATGAAGGTTTTACTTTTGACTAACTTTTATAAAAATATGCAAGAAGAGAGGCAAGAAGACTTTTACAATATCGGAGTTAGTTACAAAAAAGCAGATGTCAACACCCGTGGAAAATTTTCTTTAACCAAAGAAAACCAATCCTCTTTATTAAAACTAGCAAAAGAAAAAGGCTTTAAAGGCGTCTTTATAATTTCTACGTGCAACAGAACAGAAATTAGTGGTTTCGCAGAACGACCTTGTCAGTTAATAGAATTGTTGTGTGAATTTTCAGAGGGTTCAATTCAAGAATTTGCAAAGGTTTCTAACATTTATAAAAATCAAGAAGCAATTCATCATTTATTCAGAATTGGTACCGGTTTAGAGAGTCAGATATTAGGAGATTACGAAATAGTTGGTCAATTAAGAAAATCTTTCAATCTCGCGAAATCCCTAAAGGCTACAAATGCATATTCTGAAAGATTGATAAATTCTGTTTTTCAAGCGAACAAGAGGGTTAAGAATGAAACAAAATTAAGTTCTGGTACAACCTCTGTCTCATATGCAGCTGTTCAATACATAATTAAAAATTTACCAGATTACAATTCAAAAAATATTTTAGTTTTTGGCTTGGGTAAAATGGGAAAACATACCTGTAAAAATTTAGCTGAGTATACGCACAACAAATCAGTTTGCTTGATCAACAGAACTGAAGAAAAAACAAATGAGTTTGTAAAAGAGCACACTTTTATCAGGAAAGCTGTTTTTGAAAATTTATCAGAAGAAATTGAAAAAGCAGCTGTTTTAATAGTTTCTACAGGCTCAGACAAACCTACAATTACAAAAGAGCATATTGGTACGCACAAAGAATTGTTGATTTTAGATTTGTCAATGCCAGAGAATGTGGAAAAAGAGGTAATTGAGAATACAAATGTTTCTCTTGTAAATATTGATGAGCTTTCTAAAATAACAGATGAAACTTTAGCAGCGCGACAACTAGAAGTCCCTTTTGCAGAGGCCATTATAGAAACTCACAAAGCAGAATTTAATGAATGGCTCAATCACAGAAGATTTACTCCAGCGATAGCGGCTTTAAAAAAATCATTGGAAAACATAAAAAACGATGAAATTAATTTTCAGAAGAAAAAAATAGCTCATTTCGACGAAAGCCAAGCGGAAATTTTAACCTCACGTTTTATTCAAAAAATAACCACACAGTTTGTCAAACATTTAAAAGACGAAGAAACTTCAGTTTCTCAAAGCCTTAAAGTAATCAATAAGGTTTTCAAATCTTAATTAAAACTCCATGCAGAAAATAATAAGAATAGGAACTCGCGATAGCAAATTGGCGCTTTGGCAGGCCAATAAAGTGAGAAATGAGTTAAAAGAGTTAGGATATGAGTCTGAGTTGGTTCCTATCAAATCCTTGGGTGATATTGTTTTAGACAAGCCGCTCTATGAACTTGGAGTAACAGGTGTTTTTACAAAGAGCTTAGACGTTGCAATGCTTCATAAAAAAATTGATATTGCAGTTCATTCTTTGAAAGATGTACCCACCGTTTTACCTGAAAAAATCATGCAAGCTGCTGTTCTAAAACGTGATGATTATTCAGATGTTTTAGTTTTAAAAGGTACAGAAGAATTTTTTGGACAGCCAAATGGGATAATTGCCACAGGAAGTTTAAGAAGAAAAGCAATGTGGTTAAACCGCTACCCAACTCATAAAGTAGTTGGTTTGCGAGGAAATGTAAACACTCGTCTAGAAAAACTAGAAAATAGTGAAAGTTGGAATGGTGCTATTTTTGCGACAGCAGGTTTGTATCGTCTTGGAAAAATACCAACAGAAGCAATCAAACTTTCTTGGATGATTCCTGCACCAGGACAGGGTGCAATTATGATCACATGCTTACAGGAAGATGATTATTCTATAGATGCATGTGAGCAATTAAATCATAGAGAAACAGAAATTTGTATCAATATAGAACGTGAATTTTTACATCTGTTAGAAGGAGGTTGTACTGCCCCAATCGGAGCTTTGGCCTACATAGACGGAAAAACAGAAGAAATAAACTTCAAAGGTGTTTTGTTAAATAAAGACGGTTCTAAAAAAATTACAGTCAATAAAACTGCAAAAGTTGGAAGCCATGATTATTTGGCTAAAGATTGTGCAGATTATGTAATAAATAGAGGAGGAAAAGAATTAATGTCTGAAGAAGATGAGCGTATTACCAACATCGGCGATATTTATTCAACTAAAAAACTTTCTGAGCTCCAAAAAGAAACATTATCTCATGCAATTGGAGTGAGTGATAGCGATTTTATTAAAATTCGTTTCAATAGAATACCACCAAAGGTGATGAAAAATGAAATTGAAAATGTTGTGATCACAAGTCAGAATGGAGTAGAGGCTCTATTAAATTCTTTTACAAAAGATGAAATGAATTTTAAGAACATATTTTGCGTCGGTAGAAGAACAAAAAAGCTGATTGAAAATAGAATTGGTAAAGTTGCCCATGTTGCGAAAAATGCATTAAAACTAGGAGAATATTTATCAACTGAATTGACAAAGAAAGAAGTAACCTACTTCTGTAGTGATCTTAGATTAGATACTTTGCCATCTTATTTAAAAGAAAATGGGGTTGTTGTAAATGAAGTAGAAGCCTATAAAACAATGTTCAGTCCAGTTAAAATTAATGATCAAGTTTCAGGAGTTTTATTTTTTAGCCCCTCTGGGATTGATAGTTATTTACAAAAAAACAGTACAAATAAAGTTGCTTTCTGTATTGGAGAGACAACAGCAGCGCAAGCAAGAAAACATTTTAAAAATGTTCAGGTATCCAATTTACCCAGTGTAGATAGTATTTTAGAATTAGTCAACACTCATTTTTCAAAATAAATATTTAAAAATGTATAGAACTCGTAGGTTAAGGAAATCAGAAGGAATCAGAAGGTTAGTAAGAGAAACTAAATTATCTGTAGACGATTTTATATACCCACTTTTTATTGAAGAAGGCGAAAATATTGAAAAAGAAATTGTTTCAATGCCTGGTATCAAACGTTTTTCTTTAGACCGCATCAGCAAAGAGCTAGAGGAAGTTGTTTCTTTAAAAATTCCAGCAGTTTTATTGTTTGGAATTCCTTCAAATAAAGACGAGGAAGGAACAGAAACCTGGAATGATAACGGAATTATTCAGCAGGCAATTCGTTTTATCAAAAAGAACTATCCAAGTTTATATGTGATAACAGATGTTTGTTTTTGTGAATATACATCCCATGGTCATTGCGGTATTATTCATAACAATGATGTAGACAATGATGCCACTTTAGTAAACATCGCAAAACAAGTAATTTCGCATGCAAAAGCAGGGGCAGATATGGTGGCTCCCTCAGGAATGATGGATGGAACAATTTCCATGGTTCGCGAGTCTCTAGATAATGCTGGCTTTGTCAATTTGCCAATTATGGCATATGCTGTAAAATATGCATCCGCTTTTTATGGCCCTTTTAGAGATGCTGCAGATTCTTCACCAAGTTTTGGTGATAGAAAAAAATATCAAATGGACCCTTCAAATAGAGATGAAGGAATGCGAGAAGCAACTTTTGATGATCAAGAAGGAGCCGATATTTTAATGGTAAAACCAGCACTGTCATATTTAGATATTATTCGTGATTTGAAGAATAATTTTGACAGACCTATTGCTTGCTACAATGTAAGTGGAGAATATGCAATGGTAAAGGCAGCAGCAGAAAAAGGTTGGATTGATGGTGAAAAAGTAATGTTAGAAAGTTTATTGTCAATGAAAAGAGCAGGAGCAGATATCATTATTACTTATTTTGCAAAGGAAGCTGCTAGAATATTAAATGCATAAAATTTAGCACGTGATATTGCCAATTTAGAATTCTCAAAAAGAAACAAAAAGAATTGACCTGTTCTCTCTTAGCATGTAAGAACCTCAATAGTAGATATAATTTAAAAAATGAATTTCAAAAACTCAGAAAAACTATACAAAAAGGGATTGGTAAATCTTGTAGGAGCCGTAAATTCTCCTGTAAGAGCATTTTCCTCTGTAGGTGGTAATCCATTGTTTATTAAAAAAGCAAAAGGAAGTAAAATTATTGATGTTGATGGCAATGAATATTTAGATTTAGTTTTGTCTTATGGACCAATGATTATTGGACATCGTCATAAAAAAGTTCAAAAAGGAGTTGCAAAAGCATTAAAGAACGGCTATTCGTTTGGAGCTTCAACAGAAAACGAAATTAGATTGGCAAAAATAGTCTGTGATGCTTTTCCAGAAATGGATAAAGTTCGTTTTGTGAACTCCGGAACAGAGGCAGTTATAAGCGGAGTTCGTTTGGCAAGAGCATTTACAGGAAAAGACAAAATTATCAAATTTTCTGGGTGTTATCATGGACATCAAGATTCATTATTAGTGGCAGCCGGTTCTGGTCTGGCAACGCTAAGTATACCAGGTTCTAAAGGAGTTCCTGAAGAGGCCGTAAAAAATACCTTAATTGCAGAATACAATAACCTAGAAAGTATAAAAAAACATTTTGATGAACATTCAGATATAGCAGCTGTAATTATAGAACCAATTTGTGGTAATATGGGAGTTGTCATACCACAGCATAATTTCTTAAAAGAATTAAAAGACTTTTTAAAAACAAAAGGAGCCCTACTAATTGCAGATGAAGTAATGACTGGTTTCCGATCTAAATTTGGAGGTGCACAAGAAGTTTTAGGAGTTACTGCAGATATTACCTGTTTAGGAAAAGTAATAGGAGGTGGTTTTCCTGTAGGAGCTTACGGTGCGAGAAATGAAATCATGGAACAAGTTGCGCCATTAGGAGGAATGTATCAGGCTGGTACATTAAGTGGAAACCCAATTGCCATGGCCGGTGGAATTGCTACATTAACCGAATTAAAAAAGCAAAACCCGTATCATAAATTTGAAAAAATTGGAAATGAAATAGAAACAATTTTATTAGAAACTGCTAAAAAATATAAAGTAGATTTAACTGTAAATAGATTTGGTTCGATGTTGAACCCTTTTTTTACAAAAGAAATAGTAACCAACTTCAAACTAGCACAAACATCTGATACAGATAAATTTGCGGTTTTCTTTTGGGAAATGATTCGAAATGGTGTGTTTTTACCGCCTTCACAATTTGAAGCATGGTTTTTATCCACAGCAATTTCTGTAAGAGATATGAAAAAATTAACAATTGCAGTAGACAAAGCAATCAAAGCTGTTTCAAAGATGTAAATTAACTGTCATTAGTGCTCAAGGATTAAACCTAATCTAATGATAGGTTCCTTAGTTTGTTTAAAATGACAAATAAAAAATAAGAAGAACAAGTAGCCAAAGCCAAGAGCGAATAACCAAAAGCCAAATCATGATTAAAAACGATTTATTTTTAAGAGCATTAAAAGGAGAAACAGTAGATAGACCTCCCGTATGGATGATGCGTCAGGCCGGAAGGTATTTGCCAGAGTTTCAGGAAATCAAAAAAAAATACGATTTTTTTACACGTTGTAGAATTCCAGAGTTGGCCTCGGAGATCACAGTTCAGCCAATTCGAAGATACGGCATGGATGCTGCAATTTTATTTTCAGATATTTTAGTGATTCCTCAAGCCATGAATGTAGAGGTGCAAATGAAACCAGATTTCGGACCCTACTTGCCAAAACCAATTCGTACTCAACAAGACGTAGACAATGTTATAATACCAGACGTACAGGTAGAATTAGACTATGTATACCAGGCAATTAAAGCAACCAAAGAAAAATTGAATAATGAAATTCCATTAATTGGTTTTGCAGGTTCACCATGGACAATTTTGTGTTATATGGTTCAAGGCCAGGGTTCTAAAAACTTTGACAAAGCAAAAGAATTCTGCTTTACAAACCCAATTGCAGCCCATCAATTGTTGCAGAAAATAACAGACACCACTATTGCATATTTAAAATCAAAAGTTTCTGTAGGAGTCAATGCCGTTCAGGTTTTTGATTCTTGGGGAGGCATGCTATCACCAGTAGATTATCAAGAATTTTCTTGGCAATACATTCAGCAAATAATAGATGCACTTAAAGAAGATGCACCCGTAATTGCTTTTGGTAAAGGATGCTGGTTTGCTTTAAATGAAATGTCTAAATCAGGGGCCTCTGCGTTGGGAGTAGATTGGACTTGCTCTGCAAGAAATGCACGTTATCTATCAGGAGGAAAAATAACTTTGCAAGGAAATTTCGATCCATCAAGATTATTATCACCACCCGCTCAAATTAAGAAAATGGTGCATCAGATGATCAACGAATTTGGGAAAGACAAATATATTGTAAATTTAGGTCACGGAATTTTACCGAACATTCCTCTAGAGAACGCAAAAGCATTTGTAGATGCTGTAAAAGAATATAAAGTTTCATAAATTATAATTTGGGCGTTCCCCAAAGGGCGCGCTTTCCATTTTATCTTTTATTCGGATACTCATAAAAGGATGTCATTTCAATCGCTAACGCAAATATAGGTGGATGATTAAGAATATACTTTCAGGAATCAGAGCATACAAAAGTGCTTTTAGTTTACTATCCAAATTAAAACTTTGGAACTATTTTATAATTCCCGTTGTAATTAGTCTATGTACTGCTATATCTATTGGTTCTGCTGCATATGCTTTTTCAGATTCTATCGGCCAGATTTTAGCTAAAATGTGGATATGGGATTGGGGCAAAGAAACCATTGCAACAATCACTTCTATTCTAGGAGGGATTTTTATTATCGCAATTGGGTTGATTTTGTATAAGTATATAATTTTAGCACTGTCAGCTCCATTTATGAGTGCTGTTTCAGAAAAAATAGAAATCCATGTCAATGGAGAATTACATTACAATTACAGAAACACTACTTTTCAAAAACAATTGTGGAGAGGTATTAAAATAAATATTAGAAACTTAGGAAAAGAAATAGTACTTACAATTCCTATATTACTCTTAAAACTTTTTCCTTTTGTAAATATATTTTCTACAGCTTTTTTGATTTTATTACAAGCATATTATGCAGGTTTTGGAAATATGGATTATACTTTAGAAAGGCATTTGAACTATAAAAATAGCATTAATTTTATTAAAAAAAATAAAGGCTATTCTATCGGAAATGGAATCATTTTCATGGCCTGCTTGTTCATCCCAGTTATAGGGATTATTATTGTTTTACCCTTATCCGTAACAGCAGCATCACTTAAAACTATAGAGTTATTAAACAAAGAGAATGAAAAATCAATTTTATAATTACATAGAGAATTTACAAGAAACCATAACCTCTAAATTAGAAGAAGTAGACGGACTTGCAAAGTTTAAAGAAGACATTTGGAAAAGAAAAGAAGGTGGTGGAGGAAGAACTCGTGTGATTGAAAATGGCGCTATTTTTGAAAAAGGAGGAGTAAATATATCTGCCGTTCATGGAGAATTACCAGAAGTATTAAGAAATCAATTTCAAGTAAAAGAAGGCCACTTTTTTGCATGTGGTTTGAGCTTGGTTTTGCATCCAAAAAATCCTTTCTTACCAACTGTCCATGCCAATTGGCGTTATTTTGAAATGTATAACGAGGCAGGCGCAATTGTCAAACAATGGTTTGGTGGCGGTCAAGATTTAACTCCCTATTACTTATTTGAAGAAGATGCCATTCATTTTCATACAGTCTGTAAGGCCGCGTGCGATCCCTATCATTCACAATTTTATCGAAAGTTTAAAAAGAACTGTGACGACTATTTTTGGAATTCACATAGAAATGAAGCGCGCGGAATTGGAGGTATATTTTTTGATTACTTAAAAGAAACTGACGAATTTTCAATTGAAGATAGATTTAATTTTGTGACAGAGGTAGGAAATCATTTTTTAGAAAGCTACTTGCCAATTATTGCTAAAAGAAGAGAACTTAAGTTTACCTCAGCTCATAAGAATTGGCAAGAAATAAGACGAGGACGATATGTAGAATTCAATTTAGTTCATGATAGAGGTACTTTATTTGGGTTAAAAACAAACGGACGAATAGAAAGCATTTTAATGTCATTACCACCTCATGTTCAGTGGGTTTATAACCACCAAACTATAAAAAACTCTAAAGAAGAAGCACTTTTAAAAGTTTTATCAAAACCAATAGATTGGATTTAATAAATTATTGAATTATTTTTTTTTAGTCATAATAAATGATAATTGTGTAATTTAAAAACTAATATTTTTTATTTTTTTACGAATAATGTAATTATGAATTTTTATTTTTATTTATTTTCAGGTTTAAAAACATGAATAATATCAACGAATTTTAGTACTTTTGCAATCTATAAATCAATAACAAATGGCAAGATTTGAGTTAAAGTTACCTAAAATGGGTGAAAGTGTTGCTGAAGCAACCATTACTGCTTGGCTAAAAGAGGTTGGTGATAGAATTGAACTTGATGAGGCTGTGGTAGAGATTGCAACAGATAAAGTAGATTCTGAAGTACCAAGTGAGGTAGAAGGAACGTTAGTAGAACTTTTGTACCAAAAAGATGATGTTGTTGCTGTAGGTGAAACCATTGCTGTTATAGAAATAGAAGGAGAATTTTCTGATGCTAAAATAGAAAATACCCCTAGCTCTATCGAGGAGTCTCAAATTATTGAAGTAGAAAAAATAATAGAAAAAGCTGTTGAGGTAGTTTCTATCCCTGACTCTAAAAACATTGATTCAGTGAAATTCTATTCACCTCTCGTTAGAAATATTGCAAAAACTGAAGGCATATCATTTACAGAACTAGATACAATTACTGGCTCTGGTAAAGATGCTAGAGTTACAAAAGATGATATTCTTTCATACATTGAAAATAGAGAGAATCATCTTCAATCAACTACAAATATTGTTCCTGTTACAGCGCAAACTCTAGATCAAAAAGTACCAAAATCGACACCAATTTCTGTAAACAGTGGTGATGAAATTATTGAGATGACTAGAATGGGAAAACTAGTTGCAAAACACATGGTAGAATCTGTTCAAACTTCTGCCCATGTTCAATCATTTATAGAAATTGATGTTACCAATATTGTAAAATGGAGAAACAATGTAAAAGATGCTTTTTTGAAAAGAGAAGGCGAGAAATTAACTTTTACACCCATTTTTATGCAAGCAATTGCAGCTACTATTAAAAAATATCCTCTGATAAATATAGCGGTAGATGGGGATACTATTATTAAAAAGAAACATATAAATTTAGGGATGGCTGCTGCATTACCAGACGGAAATTTAATAGTTCCTGTTATTAAAAATGCTGATCAGCTAAATCTAGTAGGTATGACAACTTCTGTAAATGATTTGGCCAATAGAGCAAGAAATAATGCTTTAAAGCCAGATGAAATTCAAGATGGAACTTATACTGTTACCAACGTGGGCGGTTTTGGCTCTGTGATGGGAACACCAATTATCAATCAACCACAAGTTGCTATATTAGCATTAGGAGCTATCCGTAAAGTTCCAGCAGTTATAGAAACTTCTGAAGGAGATTTTATCGGAATAAGACAAAAAATGTTTGTCTCTCATTCTTATGATCATAGAGTTGTAAATGGTGCATTGGGTGGAATGTTTATTAAAACCTTAAAAGAAATTTTAGAATCTTGGAATGTACATCAAGATTACTAAAACAATAATTTTATTATAATAGTTAGAAACATTCCTTTTTAATGGACGTTTTTAATATTCACTAATCATAAATCAATACCCTTAAAAAAATCAAAACAATGAAAAAATTAGTCGTCTTATTTTTAGTTATTTCAGCTACTATCAGTTCAGCTCAAGACCCAGTATTACTTCGTTTAAATTATGAAAAAGGAGCAAGCTATTCTGTTTCTATGAATATGTCCCAAGAAATGGGTACCATGATGTCTATGGGAATGTCCATAGACATGGGTATGAAAATTATAGATGCAAAAGGAGAAAATTACGAAAGTGAAATGAAATTTACAAAAATCTCCATGGACATGTTGCAAGGTGGAAATATAATTAGTTTTGATTCTTCTAAAAGTGACGATGAGTTAGATGAAGCTGGTAAAATGATGAAAACTCAAATGGGACCAATGTTAGAAGCTGTGGTTTTAACCAAAGGAAATAACCTAGGTGAAATTACAGAAGCAGTTGTAGAACCAAATGTTCCTGGCATGGAAGACATCGCCAATCAGTCTAGCAATGTTGTTTACCCCAAAGAGGCTGTAAAAGTTGGGAGTACTTGGACAATGTCTAAGGATGAAAAGGGAATGAAAATGGACTTTCTGTATACCGTTACATCTATTTTAAAAGAGACTATTTTATTAGATTTATCTGGTGATGTTTCTGGAATGGCTGACGGAAAAATAACAGGTAATATAAAGATAGATAGAACTTCTGGTATACCCCTAGAAACTTTAATGAACATGAATTTATCTTTTAATGGTCAAGAATTAACATCGAAAGTGTCAGTGACAACTCGTAAAAAATAATTGTATTTTATACCTTTAAAAGTTGTATAAGAAACCAATAAAAAGCCTCTTTGTGATTCACAAAGAGGCTTTTTTACAGTGTCTAATACTTCTGTGGTCTTCTATTTTATCAATTCGTAAGAACGTTTGATAAAATTCGTTAACTCCTCTCCATGTAACAAGTTTTGAGATAATTTTGCCAAATCGAAAGCTTGAGAAATTAAACGACTTTGTTTCTTTTCTGTTTTGGTCTGGAGTATTTGTCCTACCAATTCATGATTTGTATTTACAACCAAATTATACATGTCTGGAAAATTTCCCATTCCCATCATTCCACCACCACCAGAAGCTTGCATTTCTTTCATTCTACGCATAAATTCTGGAACTGTAATTATAAACGGAGAAGAGGAAGAATCCATTGCTTCTAATTGCACTGTGTACGTTTCTTTTGGAACAGCAGCTTCAATAATTGGCTTTAGTTTTTCTTTTTCTTCATCAGATAATTTAGAAATTACAGTTTCGTCTTTTTTAATTAAATTATCTACATGATCAGCATCTACTCTTGTGAACTTCACTTTTCCATCTCCACCTTCTAATTTCTGCATTAAATGCGAAATAATCGGAGAGTCTAAAAGTAATACTTCATATCCTTTGTCTTTAGCAGCTTGAATATAGCTATGTTGAGCATCTTTATTTGCAGCATATAAAATAACGTGATTTCCGTCTTTGTCTGTTTGAGCCTCTTTTGTTTTTTCTACTAATTCATCAAATGTGAAATAAGAGTCATCAACAGTAGGATACAAAGCAAATTTCTTAGCTTTGTCGAAGAACTTGTCTTCAGACAACATTCCGTATTCAATAATTACTTTAATATCATTCCATTTTTTTTCAAAATCAGCTCTATCTTTCTTAAACAAAGAAGCTAATTTATCGGCTACTTTTTTAGTAATATAACCTGAAATCTTTTTAACAGCTCCATCTGCTTGTAAATAGGAACGAGATACATTTAAAGGAATGTCTGGAGAGTCAATAACTCCTTTAAGCATTTGTAAAAAGTCTGGTACGATTCCCTCAACGTTATCCGTTACAAAAACTTGGTTTTGATATAACTGAATCTTATCCTTTTGCATGTCCATGTTTGGACTTAACTTAGGAAAGAATAAAATTCCTGTCAAGTTAAAAGGATAATCCACGTTTAAGTGAATATGAAACAAAGATTCTTCAAATTGCATCGGATACAATTCCCTGTAGAAATTGTCGTAATCTTCCTTTTCTAAATCAGCAGGTTTTTTAGTCCATGCAGGGTCTGTATTGTTAATAATTTTATCTACCGTAATTTGTTTGTGTGGCTCCGTTGTTTCTTTCCCCTCTTTGTCTTTGGTTGTTTTTGGAGTAAAGGCTGGATCGTTAATCTCTTTCGTTCCAAATTTAATAGGTACTTGGTTAAAACGATTGTACTTGTTTAATAAGCCTTCAATTTTACTTTCTTCTAGAAAGTCTAAAGAATCTTCTGCAACGTGTAAAATAATTTCTGTACCTCTGTCAGATTTGTCATGCTCAACCAATGTATATTCAGGAGACCCATCACATGTCCAATGAGCTGCTAGAGCATCTTTGAAAGACTTTGTAATAATCTCTACTTTTTCTGCTACCATAAATGCAGAGTAGAAACCCAATCCAAAATGACCAATAATTCCTGCTTCATTGTCTTTGTACTTGTCTAAAAACTCTTCAGCACCAGAAAATGCAATTTGATTGATGTATTTTTCAACCTCATCTGCGGTCATTCCTAAACCTTGATCTTTAATTGTGATTGTTTTAGCTTCTTTTTGAATGCTTATTTCTATTTTAACATCACCTAATTCAGTTTTAGTCTCACCAATAGATATGAGGTGTTTTAGTTTAGAGGTTGCATCTGTTCCGTTAGAAATAAGTTCACGTAAAAAGATTTCGTGATCAGAATACAAGAATTTTTTGATCAGTGGAAAAATATTTTCAACAGATACATTAATGTTTCCTTTTGCCATTTTATTTATATTTTATTTTATTAATTATTTATTACAAACAGTATTCAAATAAAATACCAAAGCGTATTTTATGACAAGATGACAGAAATTATTTTATTCTCTAAATTATTGTTACTTTTAAAGAGAGCAACTTACTCAATGTTTTAAGATGAATTTAAAGTATGATTATGTAATTATTGGAAGTGGTTTTGGTGGTGCTGTAAGTGCGCTTCGTTTGTCTGAAAAAGGATACAAAGTTTTGGTCATAGAGAAAGGGAAATGGTTCAATGCTACTGATTTTCCAAAAACAAATTGGAATTTAAAAAAATGGTTGTGGTTGCCTCAGTTCAAATTTCGAGGTTTTTTTAAAATGACATTTTTAAATCATGTAACAGTTCTTTCAGGAGTTGGAGTTGGTGGGGGTTCTCTAACATATGCAAATACACTCCCGATTCCAAAAGATGATTTTTTTATAACAGGAAGTTGGGCAAACTTAAACCCTTGGCAAAAGGTTTTAAAACCTTTTTATAAAACAGCTTATAAAATGTTAGGCGCTACTGTAAATCCAAAGTTACATGATTCTGATTTGTTAATAAAAGAGATTGCTAAAGATTTGAAAAAAGAGAAAGATTTTAAAGCTGCCAAAGTTGCTGTGTTTTTTGGAGAACCAGGCAAAACAGTCAAAGACCCTTACTTTGATGGTAAAGGTCCGGATAGAAAAGGATGTATACATTGTGGAGCTTGCATGACTGGTTGTAGATTTAATTCTAAGAATACTTTAGACAAAAACTATTTGTATTTAGCACAACAATTAGGCGCTAAAATATTAGCAGAAAAAGAAGTTTTTAATGTAGAAACTTTAGATAAAAAAAATATTTCTAAAGGATATAAAATAAGTTATAAATCTAGTATTGGAAAAAAAAAGAAGGAAAGTGTAACAACCAAAGGTGTTATTTTTTCAGGAGGAGTTATGGGAACTATTCCATTGTTGTTGAAGCTAAAAGAAACCTCTTTACCAAATTTATCTAATCTTGTTGGAAAATGCATTAGAACCAACAATGAATCTTTATTATCTATCACTTCTTCAAAAGACAACGATAAAGATTACTCGAAAGGAATCTCAATAGGTTCAATTTTACATACAGATAAAAATAGTCATCTAGAACCTGTTCGTTATGCAAAAGGATCTAGTTTTTTTAAAATGATGTCGCTACCCACTGTGACTGGGAAATATCGAATTTTAAGAATTTTAGGTGTTCTAGGTATACTAATTACCAAACCGATTTATATTTTAAAAACATTCTTCACTAGAAAATATGCAGAGAAAACAACAATTCTTCTCTTTATGCAAACTTTAGACAGTACTTTGCAGATAAAGCGAGGCTTTTTTACACCCATGAAAACAATCGCAGAGAAAGGAAAAAAACCAAATCCATTTATTCCTGAGGCAATTGATTTAGGAACTAAAGTAGGAGCTAAAATAAAAGGAATTTCCTATTCTAATTTTACAGACATACTTTTAGGAACTACAACTACAGCTCATATTCTTGGAGGGTCTGTAATGGGAGAAGATGCGAAAACAGGTGTGGTAGATAAACATTGTAATGTCTTTGGTTACCAAAATATGATGGTCTGTGATGGGTCTGTTATTTCTGCAAATCCTGGCGTTAACCCTTCTTTATCAATAACGGCAATTTCAGAATTTGCAATGAGTAAAATCCCAGAAAAGTAACTACTAACGATGTCGCTTTTTTTCGAATCAATAAAAGTAAGCTAAGCAATAGCTCATCATTTTGCAATCACGTTAATTTATCCCTATTTTAGCTTATTACAAAAAAGGAAAAAACTAAAAAATATAAATATGATGTATAATTCTAAAATAACTGGACTTGGTTATTATCTCCCAGATAATGTTGTTACCAACAACGATTTAAAAGAATTTATGGAAACTTCAGACGAATGGATTCAAGAAAGAACGGGAATCAAAGAACGACGATGGATTGATCCTAAATCAGGAGACACAACAGCGGTTATGGGAGCTAAAGCATCAAAAATTGCAATAGAAAGAGCTGGTTTAACCAAAGATGATATCGATTTTATAGTCTTTGCAACTCTAAGTCCAGATATGTATTTTCCTGGAGGTGGAGTTCAAGTACAAGACATTTTAGAGATGCCAACAATCGGTGCTTTAGATGTTCGCAACCAATGTTCTGGTTTTATCTATGCAATGTCTGTTGCAGACCAGTTTATTAAGACAGGAATGTATAAAAATATTTTAGTGATTGGTGCAGAAAATCACTCTGGTGGTTTAGAACGCTCTACCAGAGGTAGAAATGTTTCGGTTATTTTTGGCGATGGAGCAGGAGCAGCAATTTTATCTAGATGTGAAGAGGGAGGAAAAGGAATTTTATCTTCTCATCTACATTCGGAAGGGAAACATGCAAAAGAATTAGTTTTAGAGGGGCCCTCTACACAAAGGTGGGTTCCAGAAATTTTAGAAAAAAATGATCCAGATGATGTATCATACTATCCTTATATGAATGGTCCATTTGTATTTAAACATGCAATAACTAGATTTTCTGAAGCTATAGTCGAAGGCCTTCAAGCCAACAATTTAGAGAAAGACGATATTGATATGTTAATTCCTCATCAAGCAAATCTTCGCATTGCCCAATTTATTCAGAAGAAATTTAGATTGTCAGATGACCAAGTTTTTAATAACATTATGAAATATGGAAATACAACAGCTGCTTCTGTAATTATTGCATTGACCGAGGCCTGGGAAAAAGGAAAAATTAAAGACAATGATTTAGTAGTTTTGGCAGCTTTCGGAAGTGGATTTACTTGGGGATCTGTTATTATTCGTTGGTAATTTCTGATCCTTTCAAATTGAACTATGTATGAACCTGTTTTTAAAGTTAAATGTTTGCTACAAACTCTAAAAATATTTTTTTATGGAGTTCAAGATCTACATTAGGAGAAAGTGATGCACGGACAATATAATCTTTGTCGCCCTCTTTTGTAGTTCCCTGAGTCGAGGTTGCAGGAATCGTCCAATAGCACCCTTTTAACTGTCCATAACTAACACAAAACTTACTTTCGTTGGGTATTTTGGCAATCATTAAATTAATTAATTTAAGGTTCAGTGCTCTCTTATAATTTTCTCTTTCCTCATCGGTGGTTCCTTTGGTAGGTAAATCCAACGAAAATACAGAGGGTGTAAAGCTTTTTAATGCCAACTCTTCTGATACAAAATTTATTTTTGCATCTGGTAAAGCAACTTTCATAAAGTTTACAAAATCTCGCGTATTTTTATAGGCATCTTTTATTCGTTGATTCATAGAGGGCAATTGTTTTGCCAGAATTTCATATTGAAGACCAGTGGCTTCATTATCACAAAGAGTAAGATGTTTTTCTATTTTCTCAATGAAAGGCACCATCTTTTTATTTCCAACACAGTAACCAGCAGTACATTTTCCGCCACTTGGAAATTTAGACCCGCTGGCATACGAAATAGTGCCAACGGTAGAGAGTATTTCACCCTCCCCTAAAAAAAGAACATTTGGGCAAAAGGTTTGATCTAAAATGAATACAGGTTCAATTGCAATGGTTCCAATTGAAGTCATGCGCACCTTTTCTAAAACAGCTTTTAATTCTTGTAAGTCTGGCACTTCAACTCTTGGGTTTGTTGGAATTTCTGCGATGATATAAGGAATGGCGTCTTCGGTGGCAATTTCAGCTAAAATAGTATCAATACTTTGTACCATATCATGAGCACCATCTGCAGGTAAATCTACAACTTCTACATTTTTAATACAAGCAGCAACACGTCTTGCTTGGTCATTCGTGCCTCCATAACAATTGGGGGGAACTATAAATTTAATGGCTTTTCCTTTATGGTTTTCCTGAGCATCGTCAATGAGTCCCATCATAATAGCATATTGGATCGAGAGACCGCTAGAGCCAACGAGGGGCTTTGTGTTTGCACCTGTAATCTTTACAATTGAATCTAGAACAATTTCTTTGTTGGTTTTAAGATGACCAGGCGGAACAGTGAAACGAGTGTTGTTAACGAAAGCCTCTAATACAGCATTACAATTTACTGGCGTCATGGCAATAGTTTCTCTTCGTCTTACATGCTGAATGTCGGAAATATAATGTTCATTTTGTTCTCCGTTTACAATTAAAATACTTCCAAGTTGCCCATATATGTTAATGAAAAAGTCAGTATTTGCGTTGAGAGGATTGATACCAATAGCATCATTTTGTGTAACAACAATGGTACTCCCTTTAAAAAAAGGAATGTCTGATAATTTCTCAACATGTTTTAATTCAAATTGATATCCATAAATACGTTTGATAACCTCAGCATCAAAGAAGTCTGGTAATTCTTCTGTATAGACGATTTGGGTGTTTTTATGATCTAACAAATTTTTTCTTAGAATTGCTAGAATAGCAATTGTCTGTGATGAAAAACTAATGATGTTTTCAGGTTTTGTCTTATAAAAATGAGCAAGTGCCCATTCTAAGACACAAGATAATGGATGTCCTAATCGAATATAATCATAAGCTGTAGGCAATTCATTTAATGCAGCTGTATCAGAATTGATATTTTTGTACAAGTCCTCAAACTGCTCTAGGAATTCTGTTTTGGCTAATTTTTCATCATAAATATCTAATCGGTGTGTTGTTTTAGACAACCAGCTAGTTGGCTTATTTTTTAATACCTCTTTGAGAAAGTTGATGCTGCTGTAATTCTCCATTATCTTTACCTTTAAATAGGTTTGCAATATACATTAATTCCATTTTTTTAATACCTAATAATATGTTTTTTAAACGTTTTAAATGTTTCTTTTTAATTTTTTTTAGAGAATTATTTATTTCGAGTTCAGTAGTCATTTATATTATTTACAACGTGTTGCCAACCGTTATTTATTTCAATTCAAGTTTGTCAATTCTATTTCCGACTGTAATTTCTTTCATTTCGTTTTCAAGTTTGTTAAAATCTACTTGTTCTACTTTCTTTATAATTTCTCCGCTTTTCATTAAATAAATTTCATCGCAAGTATCCGCTAAAGTTGAAAATATGTGAGAAGAAATAATTACTGTTTTTTCTAATTCTTTCAATCTTTTTATAATTTCAGTTATAATTAAATTACTTTGTATATCAACGCCATTAAAAGGTTCGTCCAGAATAAACACATCGTTTTCTTGTAAAAGAATAGCGGTTAAAGCCAATTTCTTTTTCATTCCAGTAGAATAGTTAGCAGCATATTGATTTAGTGGCAAATCAAAAATGTTTTTGTCCTCGATATTTGATTGCTTTATTTGTCTTGCATTGGCAAGAAATTGTATGTATTCTTTTCCGGTAATTTTAGAAAAAAAGAAAGGTTCTGTTAGTAAAAGTCCTAAATGATCATTAAGTTTTTTGAAGTCTGATGTTACATTTCCTTTATAATTTTCAAGTCCTGAAATACATCTAAACAGTGTTGTTTTTCCTGCTCCATTTTCTCCAACAATTCCATATATTTTACCTTTTTTAAATTCTAAATCTATTGAATTTAAAACTTGTTTCTTACCATAAAACTTTGAAATTTTTTCAATTTTAATCATGTAAGATGGTATTTAACTTTTTAATTGATTGTGAATAGAAAAGAGGTATAAACATTAAAAGTATTGGCGGAAATATAAAACTTAATCCAATTAAAATTATTTGTGACATATTCATTTCATTTGGAAAAGACGAATATTTAGCAAAAATTATTGTTGTGAGATAAGAATAGCACAAAAGCAGAAATACAATTAAAATATCTATTTCTCTAAAAAATGAAATACTTAAAGCTATTATGATTGGTAAGCTTAAAAGCGTAAAATAGATTAAGCACGTTTTCGTTTTTTCTATTAAAAATTCTTTAGACGATAGATTGTAATTCCAGACGAAATATTCGTTTTCTATTTTTGAATAATACGAAAAGCAAGTTAATCCAATTAATAGCATAGAAAAAATACCAAGGTTAAAATTTCCAACTGATACTGAAATATAAGTTAAGAAATATGCGATTGGAAAAATATAAAAAGTCTTTCTAAAGCCAACAGTATATTCATATGGTTTTTTGCTAAATGGTGAAGGGATTGTCACATTTAAATTTGTGCTGAAGTCGAAAAAGGTGATTAAAATCACAAAAAAGTTTAATATTAGAGAAAACGAAAGTTGTATTTTATAAATCAAAAAAAGAGTAAATGGCAAACAATAGATAAGGTTTTCTAATACTCTTAATTTTGTGTATTTGTCTTTATTGAATATAGACTTTAAAAAATCATTTCTTTTAGGCTCATTCAATTTTGAAACAAAACTTAATGCTAATACTCCATAAATATAATTAGCGAATTCAGTTTTTTCAAATACGTACTTAGAGAGCAAAATGAAAACAAATGGGAGAAGTGTATATCCAATCAAAAGAGGAAGTCCGAAATCAATCATTCTTCGGTTTAACATTTTAAATTGAAGTAAAAAATATTCTTTCATTCGCAATTTTTTTCTAATGTTTGATAACGTATTTGTGTCAGAAAAGTGGGGTATTTAATATATTGAATTATATAAAACTTTACTATTCTCTGATGGATTTTCCAATATTGGTTTGTCCGTATCTTCATAAAGGTCATGTTTTCAGCCATTCGAGTGCTTTTTCGCTTTTAGAGATTCAAGGTTATTTTTTGTTTCAAATTCGTGTGCTATTCCGCTATCAATTCCTTCTTGTATTGCTGTTTTCAAAGCAATTAATTTACTTTCTTCTTCCTCTAAAAGTCTTAATCCAGCGCGAATAACTTCACTTACGTTTTTAAATCGTCCTTCACTTATTCGGCTTTGAACGAATTGGTCAAAATAATTTCCGAGCGATATTGATGTGTTTTTGTTCATTTGAATTACTAATTTCCTCAAATATACCAAAAATTGGTACACAGCGAAATTTTTCTCAAATGTGCTACAACGTCACTTAATTTTGCGTTTGCTTCCCTTAGGGAGCATATGCAACATACAAATTGTTAGCTGTTGTTTTTCTTTTTTGCTACTATCGAATAAACCATTGGAATTTTATCATTTAAATGTTCTATTCTATATTTTCTGGGTTCAAATTCTTTAGTCTTGTTAAAACAGTCATACGGGGAATAATCATATTCATTAAGAGAGTTTATTTCAAGTCCATTTTTAACAAGATTATTTATTACTTCGCTTAAGCCATGATTCCACATTACATATTCTTGTGTTATGTCTGCATTTTTATCTGCATATGTTCCACTCTCTGATTCTATAATCGCTCCTGAATTAAAATATCGATAGTCAATTTTCTCAAAGTTGTCATCAAACATCCATACTACAGGATGAAATTCCACAAAAACAAATTGTCCATTCGGTTTTAGAAATCTAGAAATTATTTCTGCCCATTTGTTTAAATCGGGTAACCAGCCAATTGTTCCATAACTTGTAAATACGATATCAAATCGTTGATCTAAATATCTTGGTAAATCATAAATATCACAACATATAAACGTTGTATTTGAACTTGTCTCTTTTGAAAGTTGTTTTGCGCTTTTAATTGCTTTATCTGATAAATCAACTCCCACAACTTCTGCACCTAATCGACTCAAAGAAATCGTGTCTTGACCAAAATGGCATTGTAAGTGTAATATTGATTTACCTGATAAATCACCTAGTAACTCTAATTCAATACTATTTAATGATGTTTTACCTTTTTTGAAATTCTTTAAATCATAAAACTCAGATTTCAAATGCGTATCTGTTCTGTTATTCCATGATTGTCGATTAATTTCTAGGTAATTATCCTCTTTATTCATTTTTTACAGTTGGATTTTATATGAAGTGTTTGTAAATGAAAAATAGCGGATTTACACATACCAACTTTTCAGATAAACACATACCTCTTTTATATTCTCTTACTTAGGTTTTAGCGATTAAACCGCTATTATTTTTATACATTATTATATTTAGTTCTTTGAAAGATAAAAATAAATCCTTTATAAATTTTAATGCTTTACAATCAACTTCTTTGTAGTTGTTCCTAAATTATTTTTTATTTTAATATAATAAAAACCACTGTTAAAATTCTTCACACTAAACTGTAATTTACTAGATGAATTTATAACACTATCTAGATTTAATTGTTTCCCTAGAATGTCATAAACGGTTAGATTAGAAATATGATTAAAACTTTCAATAGTGACTATATCATTTGTTGGGTTTGGAAATATTAATACGTTTCTCAAAGTTGCTTCATTCAAATCTAAAGTATTAGTAACTTCTTTTAATTCCCAATGTGAACTTTTCCTATTTGGGTTAATTGAGCTGTGCTCTGCATATCCCAAATTATTTTCGATATTAATGTATTGGTTCGAATCAGATTTGTTTAGAAACCTATTATGTGTTCCGTTAACTGTTCTTTTTTCCCAAATAGAACTTGGTGAATTTAAGGCTATAGATGTGCATTCCAATGACCCAGTTTGGTTTTCCATATGTATTTTATCTCCCGTGAAAGCATTTTCTAAATAGTAATAGCCATTCCCTGTAATTATTAGTTTCCATTTGAATGTATTGTCACTTGTTTCTGCACTATATCTTACGACATTTCCATCTTGATATAAATAATTGTTATTGAACCTGTTCTTTATATAGTATAGTTTTTGGTCATCTAAACTTTCAATATTATCCATAAGTGATATGGCATCACTTAACTGATGGTTTATAAAGTAGTCTCTAGTTTGGTTTAATGTATTTTGAATGCTTTGATCATTTGAATATTTTTTTCTCAGATCGAATAAACGATATATCTGTTGGAGTTCATATTCAGAGTAAGAAACACCTAATTTTGTTTGTAGATTAGTTAACATTTTGAATCCATATTCATAAGTAGGCTCATACATTGTTCCTTCTCCAAAATCATTCCAAGTCACTAATTGCAATGCATCTATTGATGTCTTATTCTGTATAGCCAAGTCAAGTGTTTGGTTCAATAATTTTCCGTCATTGTGTTCTAGATAAAAATAATTATTTCCCCAACCACCTTCTGCATAGAAATCATAAAAACCAGGATAAGCACAGCCCATAGCATAGTCTAGAGTTGAAGCAACAGAGTTATAAAAGTAATTGATACCGGATACACCACTTTCAATTACCCAATCATATCCACCTCCTGCATTCTGACCAACTTTATATTTATCCCAATATAGAGGTAAAAAAACTACATCTTCCTCAGCCGCAGTCATTGCGTAATCCCAACTAGCTTCATCGTTAATTTTAATAGGACCAAATATTCCAAAAAAGGGTTTTCCTGAGCTGGCTCTTATAAAGTTATTTTTTGGAAAATAATTATTCTTCAAATATTCTATATTAATATGGACATAGTCAACAGGGTTCAAGCCATTTTCATTACCAACAAATCTATCTTCCATTATGACACTAAAATCTATATCAAGCACTTCAGATGCAGCCACAATAGCATTAGAATTTTCAAGTAATAAATCAATATCACCATTAGTACCAACCTTGCCATACCAGTTAATCAAAATTCCATCTATCCCACTATATTTCATAAGTAAAAGATGATATTCAATAACATTTGGGTCTTGACTGTCGTATGGCCCAATTAAGGGGTAATAATGTGAAGCAATTTCTCGTTTTCCAGTAATTTCATCAACTATTACATTAGGATTTTTATTAGCCATTGTCCAATGTGCTCCCCAATTATTATTATAATTAGGAGAATCAAACCAAGGCATATAATGCATATAAACTGGTTTATCGAATGTATCAGTTCCTTGAGAAAAAGTAGTATGAATACATCCAAAAAAAAAACAATAAAGAACAATACTTTAAAAATACTTTACTCATGATTTTTTAATTAACGGTCTCGTATAACCGTCAGTAACGGGCTAATATACGCAGAATTTCGGTTTAGCACAGACGTTAGTAATGCCGGGTGGATTGGGACGTAGTCGAATCCGCCGTAATTGCGGTTATACATTGTTGGCAGTAGTAATTTTACGCTATTACTAAATCGTCTTTACTTAATTTCAGTTTTGGATTATCCAATTTTTTAATAGTTTTTCTAATTTTTACTCTATCCGATTGTGGCAAAAACGTCGGAACCAAATCAGTTAAATCAATTTTCAGAATTCTATTAATAACAATTAAATCTTTTAAGGAAAAAGGACTTACTCCATTTATCAGTTCTGACATATAGGATTTACTTTGATGCCCCAAAACTTTCCCAAAGTCTTGTTGTGTTAAATTTAAGCTCTTTATTTTTTTTCGGATAAGCTCTTTTCTTCGCTGGATAAATAACCGTTCTTTTTCGGCTATCAATTCCGCAACATTGCTTTCTCGTAATTTTTTGTCAGAAATAGTAGAATCGGCTCTCCAATTTTGATTTTCGTATTGTTCAATTAAATCTCTTAATTTTTTTCTAACGAATCTGAATTTCGGATTTTCCTTTGAGAGAACGCGTAATTTTCTGTCTGCAATCATTGCTCTTTCAAAATCCAATTCATTTCGAATTTTTCCATTTTCAATTAGTTCTGATATGTCGAATTGTGTTTTCATAATTTTATTTTTTAAACCCAATCATTAGACTTTAACCACTTTTTAATAGTATTTCTGTTGTTTTTAAAGGTCGCTTCATATTCTTGATGTGTTCCTACCCAAACAGCTGTTGCTTCATTATCGTCAAACTCAATCAAAATCATTGTTCTGTGAATATTGATATTGAAAAAATAAAATCCATCGCTGTGTACGTTATCTGCATCTTTTCTAGTCTTATTCAGTTCAGTTTGATTCTTCCAATTATTCTCATCAATATCTTTAATCAATTAGTCGATAGCAATGGTCAAAGGAATATTTCCTCTGTTCTTTCTTTTAAGCTTTTCTAATATTTTCTTATTGGTCAGTCTCATTTGAGATTGTAAATATAAAAAAAGTTCGGATAATTATTGAACTTTGTAGGTTTTATTTTATAACTGCTAACTTGGAGTATATGAAGCGTAGCATCCCGTTAGGGTGCTATGATTTCATATACATTGTTGTAAGCTGTTTCATCAACAGCAAATATATTATGAGGAATATTTTCATCCTTTTTAACTTTCTTTAATTTCATATTTAAGATTGTATAGTCAAGAGACCATAAAAACTCTAAGATTCTTGAATCATCATTTGTTTCAACAATTAATATTGGCTTATACTTCTCCAGAACTTTTTTGGCTCCGTTCAGAATATCAAGTTCGATGCCATCCACATCAATCTTAATTAAATCTACTTTTTCTATTTTTCCAAGTCAGAAAACATATCTAGAGTAATAATTTCAACGTCAACAGGTTTTGAATTATCTGTTGATTCGATATTGGAAGTTGTTAGGCTATCATATATTTTTATCGAACCATTCATGTTCCCCACTGCTTTCTTTAAAAGCTTGGTGTTATTTAGTCCATTGATAAAAATATTTTTTTTAGTGATTTTTGAAACAGTAGGACTTGGTTCAAAACAAAAAACAAATCCGTTTCTTTTTAATGTGGCCTTAGCCCAAACTAAACTTAAGAAGCCATAGTTGGCACCGACATCGTATATGATGGGATTTGAATTTTTGCTAAACTTGTTCAATAAATAAAAGGAATTTCTAAGTAGAGTACTTTCAACTCCTCTTTTTTTTGCTTTTAAGGCTGTTCTAACAGGAGCAATAAAGTTAAACTCAACCTTAATTCTATCATAGGACTTTTGAATTTTAACTTTAGTCGTTTTATGTCCATTTTTATCCTTTAAGAAAAAGTCTTTAACGAATCTGAGTTTATTTCTTCCACTTACACTTTTTTTTATGAAGTCTGGAAGTAATTCATAAATTTTTATAATTAATCGATTCATGTGTTTCTATTTTAGTTTTAATTGCATAGAACGGGTTTGTATATGAAAAGTAGCGAATTTTACGCACTAACTTTTCAGATTTATACTGACCTTAAATATAGTGTTTTTTATGAAATATATCAATAGCAAAGGGGAAGAAAGCCTTGTTCAAAGGGTTGTTGTTTTAGATTATAAAAGTTTTAAATACTTCAAAAATTTTATTTTTAAAAAATCTATTGAGGCCAAATTCATTTTTAGTGTCCATTAATTTCAAAGTCATCGACTTTTGTTTGCTCTTAAAATAGAAAGTGCTACTTCTCAAAAAATCACAACCATATAAGATCAATAGACATCGTATTCTGAAACAAGTTAACTATTTGTTTATTAGTTTCTTGCATTCATCTTTAAGAGTTGGATATAATAGAGTAAATTGACCGTAGTCCTTAAAAAATCTAATAATATTGTATTTTTGGTAACTGTTATAAAAAAATTATTATAAAAGTTACAAAAATGGCAAATACATTATTTGACAAAGTATGGGATTCACACGTTGTTCGTCAGGTTAAAGACGGCCCGGATGTGTTTTTTATAGACCGTCATTTTATTCATGAAGTTACAAGTCCTGTTGCATTTCTAGGTTTAGAAAGTAGAGGAAACAGTGTTGTATATCCATCGCGAACATTCGCTACAGCAGATCACAACACACCCACAATAAATCAACATTTACCGGTAGCAGATCCACTATCTGCAAACCAGTTAAATGCCTTAGAAAGCAATGCTGCCAAACATGGCATTTCTCACTGGGGTTTAGGAGATAAAAACAATGGAATTGTGCATGTAGTAGGACCAGAAAACGGAATCACATTACCCGGAGCTACAATTGTTTGTGGTGATTCTCATACGTCTACTCATGGAGCATTTGGAGCTATTGCTTTTGGTATCGGTACCTCTGAAGTAGAAATGGTATTGTCTACTCAATGCATCATGCAACCAAAACCTAAAAAGATGCGTATCAATGTAAGGGGTAAATTAGGCATCGGTGTTACCCCTAAAGATGTGGCTTTATTCATTATTGCAAAACAAACCACTTCTGGTGCCACTGGATATTTTGTTGAATATGCAGGTGATGTTTTTGAAGACATGTCTATGGAAGGTCGTATGACTGTATGTAACTTGTCAATAGAGATGGGTGCACGTGGTGGTATGATTGCTCCTGATAGCAAAACATTCGAATATTTAAAAGGCCGTGCTCAAACTCCGAAAGGGGCAGATTGGGACAAAGCAATGAAATATTGGGAAACACTTTATACAGAAGAAGGAGCAGAATTTGACGAAGAATTTAATTACGAAGCATCAGAGATAGAACCTATGATTACTTACGGTACAAACCCAGGAATGGGAATGGGCGTAACAAAATCAATTCCGACTGCAGAAAGTTTAGAAGGTGGTGTAGATACCTATAAAAAATCTTTAGGATACATGTCTTTTAATGAAGGCGATTCTATGGTTGGTAAAGAAATTGATTTTGTGTTTTTAGGATCTTGTACAAACGGCCGTATCGAAGATTTTAGAGCATTTTGTTCTATTGTTGAAGGAAGACAGAAGGCA
>ERZ1048068.635-NODE-635-length-30844-cov-47.709149_pt1 | contig 30844 bp, 29 predicted proteins | sample MGYA00383098_ERZ1048068 | MGnify/ENA primary metagenome ERZ1048068 (study PRJEB29581, sample SAMEA5548368) | metagenome | biome: marine; feature: coastal; material: water | depth 1 m | study: Short-term variability in the microbial, nano- and picoplankton... | reverse complement strand
TACAATCGCTTTTGATAAGACTGGCTCAAATGCATCTGCTAGAATTCTATTAGACCACGGCGCTTTACAATTCCGTGATGGAGATTTAGATGAAACTTTGCCTAATAACTCTGGAGTTACTAGTGACTTACTGATGGTTCTATCTCATGATGGTAAGCTAGGTATCGGTAGTTCGTTTGGTTCTGCAACCGCACCGTATTATAGTGATCCATATACTGACTTAGATGTTGCTGGTCAAATTGCAATGTCTCTCGGTAACGCTCATGCTGTATTCAGCAGTGATGCAAGTGGTAAAATATTCATCAAAGCTAATGAAAATTGCGTTAACGCCGCTACTGCAATACACATGCAGATGCCATTAATAAGTGGATCAGGTGCATTAGAAGATAAATTAGTTATCAATCATAGTGACATTAGTGCATATAAAAACGTATTACCAAATGCTAACGCAACACTTGATTTAGGTAGTAGTACACTCGCTTGGCGAAACGTGTACACAAACGACTTACATCTTTCAAACGAAGGTCAAGAAGAGGGCAACTCGGTTGACGGCACGAAAGGTAACTGGACAATTCAAGAGGGCGAAGAGCATTTGTACATCATAAATAATAAGTCAGGTAAAAAATACAAATTCGCTTTGGAGGAGATTGAGTAATGGCTATTCATAGAGTAGGCGATCACGCCAATACACCTCCAGTTGGTCCATTCAGAACTTGGAACTTTGCAAAAAGTAAAAGTTTACCTGCAAGTTTAGACTTCACTAGAAGCTCTACTGCAAAATATTGGGACGGTAAATCAACTGTACTTTCTGAGCAAAACCTTATAAGGTCTAGTAGTACTTTTGCGAGTCCTTGGGGATTCAGCCAATTACAATATACAAGTGGAATCACAGATTTTGAAGGCGGATCAACAGCAATCAGAATTCAAGAGTCTAATACCAACAGCTGGCATTACATGCTTCAGTTCTCGACAGCCTATAATGGCGGTGGTGGATCTGGATTATTCCTAGATGGTCCTGGTAGATATTGCTATTCTATTATAGCGAAACAGCATACTGGAACTCGTTGGTTATTGCTTAGACCATATGACACAACTCCATATAATGCATACTTTGACTTGAATACAGGAAACGTTGGAACAGTAAGCGGTGGCGTGACTGCACATATGCAAGCATTGGGAGATGGTTGGTACAAATGCAGTATGTCATACAACTTTCCTGCCACTCCTAGATACTATCAGCTAATGATGGTAACAGGCGATAACGGAACTCAGTATCAAGGTGATAACGGAACAAGTAAGTTTGACATATGCGCTCCTGCTGTTGAGTACGGAGTCTATAAGCCTGGTATATATGTTCCAACAACGACAAATCCTATTAAAAGATCGGGACCAAAAATGATGACAGCGGTCAGCAACGAACCAGTGTTCGAACATGACCCAGCATCAGGACACTCTCTAGGTCTTAGACAAGAAAGCGCAAGAACAAATCTAATAGGAGATAGTGAAGCTAGAACTTCTGTCAACTATTCATCTACTAATGCGTATGTGGAATTTCAAACAGGAATTCTTGATCCAGAAGGAAAAGAAGGTACAGTTCATGTACACAGATCCACAAGCCCGTCTTCATATGAAGTTTGTGACTTATACACTGCAGGTCAATCGCAAGGTAATGTATATACGTCATCAGTTTTTCTCAAGGCAGTAGGCGACACAACTGGAATAGTGCGATTACAGTCATCTCAGAATGGCGGTTTTTATGCATACATTGATATTGACTTCTCTAGATCAGATGGAGCAGATCCTATAGATACAGTAGAATCTTCTGCGCCCACAGACGGAACTACTGCTTTAACCGGAAACGATAGTGCAATTAGCTATCACGCAGAAAAATGTGGCGGTGGATGGTATAGAGTAGGAGTCACATATAATATTACAACGGCGACATCAGGAAATATTTATCGTATTGCACTTATAGCTGACTCTGGTAGAAATAAAAATCATGGTGTTGCTATTTGGGGATATCAAGTAGAAGTTGGATATAGCATGTCTTCATACATGCCAAACGGTGCGACAAGAGCAAAAGATGTTCCTATGTATCCTGCTGGTAGATTAGGAGAAAAGGCTTTCACTGAAGATAAGGGAAGTTTCTTATTAAAATATAAAGTGAATCAACCAACAAATACTTTTCCAAGATTGTTTAGTAGTGATCAGGGCAGTGATATGATATGCGCCGTTGTTGCAACAGAAAATGCAGGAAATATGGGTCACACGTATTTTCAGTTATATAACCCAGAGACACAAACAATACAAGGTATCAACCCCACTCCAGTAAAACAAGAGAATTACATAGGATTTAGTTGGGATGATACTAGATGGGATGGCGTTACGAATGGAGTAGCGGCTTCGCATTTGACGCCGACTGGAACATTTGAACTAAGTACACACGCTAATTTAGATTACGGAATAGGTCACGCACCTACAACAGGCAGTAGAGATTTAAATGGAACAATTTCTAAAATGTCGTTCTATGACTATAAACTTACAGCAGAACAGCTTGAAGCTATAACGGAGGAATGAGATGGGTAGTAAAGTAATAGGTGGATTAGCGCATCAAGCTCCAAGAAATGCTGATTTAGGTACGCTTGCGTTTCAAGATTCAAATGCTGTAGGTAGCTTAAAAGCTAGAAACATCGCAATTGGTCAAATAGAAAAGGCAGATGACAGCTATGGGCTAACACTCGCTAGGGTTGCTGGTGGATCTGGCGTATTGAAAATAGTGGGCGATAACTATTTTACTGGTAACCCACATATAAAGTTTGAGTTAGAACCTACAGCTGGTGCGACTATCAAGAACGGTATGATATCATTCGATGGAGATGCTATCAAGCAATCTGCTACACGAATTGATAGTAGCATGGGCAGAGATCATCAAAACGGTATTCCATCTCTCGACATATATCACTACAACTATCCAGATGATAATACGACAAACGTTCCAGCACTTAGAATTCGTAACGGCAACTCTAACGCAGATATGCCACATCACGGATTCTTATCGCTAGAATCTTTTTTCACTGGATCTTCGTATGAATCTCCTAGAATTTACTTTAGAAATAATGCAAACGCATCTAACGATAGAGCAATCGCTGGTGTATTTTTAAGCACTGGCAATGAACCTAATCTAACTTTTGTCACTGACTTGCTAGGAAGTTCTGAAAACTATAGCGATATAACGCCCTATACTATGGCAACAATATCTAAATCAGGAATTAGTTTAGGCTCTAATCAGATGAGTGCTAACGGCGGTAGTTTCTACAACAATAACGCCAGCGTTAATGGGTACGGTATCATGATGGACACAACAGTGTCTGGTCAGGATAGAATACCTACTATTCGTCAAGTCGCCAGATATGACGCAGGGACAGTAACTACAGCAGAAATATATACAGATAGTTCTGGTACTAGATATCAACAACTCAATAGCGGTCGTGTACACACATTCTTATCTAATGGACAAACCACTCTTGCTCTTGGTGGCTTGAACGTAAAGAATAAAGTATCCGTTAGTGGTACAGAAGCGTCTGCTAGTTTTACTACGGCTGGAGCAGCCTGGATTAGATTAGCTAGTATACCTTATGGAGAAACTAATGGTAGAGTTAGAATTCATTGGGATTCGGTATCTGCACCTAGTTGTTGTCATCACGGATATATAGAATTACAAATAGGTAGTTGGTATGGGCCAAGCTATTATTATCAATTTGACTCAAATATTACTATCAATCATTCTAGTGCCCATAATACTTTTAAGTTTGCTCAATTCAAATTGGTAGATGCTGGTTCCGTGCTATATCTTTTAGGAAAAGCGAATAAAGCTATTGCTGGTGGATCAATCACATCAAGAGTTATTGAAGATAATAGCTATGCGCCAGGTGCGGTGACAGCGGGAATTACTCCTGTAACTCCACAAGAAGATAGTACGTACTACGCAACTACGAATGCATTCGTAGAGGTTGCTCCTCGAACAAATGGTGTACTTGATACTCAAGGTAGTACTAAGGGAAACAGGCAGATAATGCAGGGCACTAGCGGACTGCATTTTGCACGTAATGGCTATATGACTGCCAGGGATATGGCGATAACAATCAGCAATCCTAACGGCAAAGTATTTCAAATCAATACCGCAGGCAACGGTGCCGCAAGCTATATTATTATTGAAGGTAATCAGTACAACGGCTATAGAAAAACGTATTTCGCTTGTATTAACGCAAGCGGAGTCTGGAACATCACAGCTAGAGGCGTTGTAACAGACGGCACTTCTCCAACGTATACAATTGGAGGTAATGGAACTGCGAATCCAACAATTACTCTGAATTTTTTAGGATCATATTCTGGTGGATTTGCTCACGTAAAATATGATCATGTATACTGGTTTGAGCAGTAGGAGATATAAATGATAAATTACACATATAAACTATCAAATATCGAAGTCAAGGATGTAAATGACAAATCTGATGTTGTCCACTCAGTATACGTAACTATTCAAGGAATTGATGACGTTACATACAATGATGATAGTATGATTGAAAAGTATGATTTAGTATTAGGTAACTTAGAGTCGTTTACCGAATATGAAAGCTTGACAGAAGACGCTATTTTATCTTGGATAGAAGGCAATAGGTTTGAAGGAGCAAAAAAATCTATTGAGTTATCGATACAAACAAAGAATGAAGTATTAGTCGATAAAACACTGCCTTGGAAAGTAGTTGTTGAGCCAGATTTTACACCAGAGCCAATAGTCATCGATCCAGAAATCACTGGCGATACGCCTGACATAGAAGAATAAATACAGTAAGAACCTTACGTAGGAAAAGTAAATGACACAAGCCACAGAATTACGAGAATTAGCTTCACTCATTCATGTTGATGGGTCAAACTCATACGTGGGAATTAGTGCTACCGCTTTTACTCCAACTGATGCATTTATTGTAAAGGGCGACGGCGCTCGTATCACTGTAGAATCAGCAGATATGGAAGTCGCTATGCTTGGTCGAAGAGGCTCATCTGGTACGGCCCTAGATGCAGGTTATCTACGTCTTAGAAATCAAGGTGTTACGGCAGATGGAGTTGTACTTGACAGTGATGCCAATAGTTGGATAAACGGCGGTAATCTTGGTGTAGGTACAGCTAATCCTACTTACAGTCTACATCTAGATCACCGAGACACAAACAATAGTGGCATGATGTTCGTGAATGCGGCACTAAACGGATCTGGAAACGGTATAGTAATTGATTCGAATACTAGAACTACTAATGATAATGCAGATAAGCTTTTGTATATTATCGATAGAGCGAACGATGACGCATTAGCCGTCAACGTAAAAGGCTTTACTGGTATAGGATATGACTCGCCTGCAACTCAGTTACACGTAGCCACAAAGACAGGCGCAAATCCACACAGCACTACAGTAACTAGAGGTAGTAATCATAAAGGAATTACTTTAGCACTAGATCACAATGCGTCTGATATGGTGGGCATACATTTTGCTACAGGCGGTAAACTAGGATCACATTGGAGTGCTATTACAGGATCAAGGAGTAATCATGGTAGTCACTGGGGCACACAACTAAACTTCTACACTCATGAAGATAATACTTCTAATCTCAATGACGCAACTCAGAAAATGGTCATTACGGGTAACGGTAGAGTTGGTATAGGATCTAATTTAACTTCACCAAATGCATCACTACATATCGGCACAGCCAATGCAGTGGGCGATGCAACAAATCCTGCAGTTCAAATAGGCGGAGTATCTACCTATAGACTAGGTCTATACACCACCGCAGAAGGTGGTGTTATCGATGCCGCTAACGGCGATGATGGACTAGAGATTCATACAAAGAATAGAGGTAAAGCTTTTGTTGTAGGAACTAACGGTCAGTTAGAAAACTATAATGATCAGCCTACCGTAAGACCTGTCTTAGCATTTGATTTTGCTAATAGTGAACAAGTTGACGCTAGAATTACTTTTACAAGAGCGGGTATAGCAAACTTTGTCAACAAGCATGGAATGATAGAGGAAGCTATCGCCAACGTTCCCAGAATTACATACAACCCAGAAACAAAAGAATGCTTAGGGTTTCATATAGAAGGTGCAGTTACAAATTCTCTGCCTAGAAGTGAACATAGCACCAATTGGACTGGACAAAATCTAAACTCTGTAGCAAACAATACAACTGAGACTATGGATCCAAGAGGTACATATAACGCTATAAAGATAACAGAAAATACTACAACAGGTCCTCACAGATTATTTTATAATAATGTACCCATGAGTTCAAGTCAGTATCACTGGTGGTCTGTGTGGGTAAAGCCACTAGATACGTGTGATTCAGATTGGAGAGTTTGGTTAGAGACTTGGACATCAGGTCAGTCCGTAGTTAGTGTAGAGTTTAACCTATTCACTGGACAAGTTGAAGATGCCGCTAACGCCGAGAGAACATTTATAGAAAAATATCCTAATGGCTGGTATCGTATAGGAATAAGTAGAGGTACTGGAGCAGTTACATCTAGAAACGTTTATATATTCAGTAGTAGAGATGGTGTTAGAGATCCTGCAGGCGAAACAGATCACGGATGTTATATTTGGGGGGCACAGGTAGAAAGTAGAGCAAAAGGAGGCGCACTGGATACGCATTCTCCTGGTTCTTATGTGAAAACTACTAGCATTGCTGTAACCAAGCCTGCCGATGCCGCATCGTATTCGAATATAGAAAGTCATTTTCCAACACAACCTTCAGGAGTAGCTAGACATGAGTTTTCTGTTTACGCTGAAGCGGTTAGTGAAAACGCAGACTCTGCCGCTAGAATATGGCAGTTGACCGGAAACGGTGCGGAGTTCTATGATGTATATACCACTAGTGGTGCAGGAGAGAATTATGGATTTTACACAAGCGGTTCAGCCGCAACAACATCAACTATCTCCAGCATAGATCAATTTGATAAAATCTTAGCGAGTTATAAGACAGGAGATTCGGAACTATTTGTAAATGGAAATCTCTCTATAACTAGAACTACTGCGTTTGGCACACAACCGATAACTGATTTGTATATAGGTAGAAATAGTGGAGCCCAATATATATGCGGTAAAATAAAGGAATTAAGAATTTATGGTCACGCACTTACTGATGCTGAAGCAGTGGCAATAACGGAGTAATAGAATGAGTAAACTTATAGGAAAAGCGCCAAATCAAATACCAACTAATGGTGATTTGGGCAGTATGGCATATCAAAGCACCGAATACGTCACATTAGAACAAATGACGATCACAGAGAACAGTGGTCTAACATTAGGCGGTCCAAAGGCAAGTCAACCTCGAATCAACTTTTATAACCAGTATTCAACAGATGGGTCAACTTGGTGGAATATTACAAATGAAGGTAACGTAAATAGACTTTCGATTAGGAAGTATGGTCAAGGACCTACTGTTAGTATACACGATGACGCTCAAATAGGAACACTAGTCATTTCTAACGATAGTAGAATCGAAACTGGTAATTACACTGATGCAAGTGATAGTACGGACTATGGATTTTCAGTGTTTAGAAAAGGAAGTGCATCAAGCCCAGCTACAACGTCATTTTCTTGGGCTGGATTTGACTATACAGCACTGTATGGTCAAGGGCCAAGTAGTTATATTCAAAAAGGCGATTTTCTAAATGCTAGTTACGGTCGTATCGTAACTGGAGACAATGACGTAGAAAATCTCGCCCTGATAGATATTAGCTATGATTCTGGATTGAGTCCTTTGCGTTTAGATGGTAAGGGAAATATGTGGCTGGGACATAACAGATCAGCGGCGCACACTTCTACTCATACACATTCCCTTTTCACTAGCGGTTACGTTTCTGCGGGTTCACATTTTCCTTGGGGCAAAATGCACATTCAGACCACTTCAAGTGGAGGGGTAAGTGATGGTTCTGCCTCGTCATTGTGGTTCAGAAATACCAGTGGAACTGCTGGCGCTGCCTCGAATATATTTTGGGGTAATTCGCAAAGTTCGGCGGCTGGTGGAATTGGTATGGAAGTCACCGATAACACAAACGATTACGGCGCATTACACTTTGAGACTAGAGGCAGTGGTGGTTGGAACACAGGCGCACAAGTAATTCGTCCAGACGCTAGAATTTCATATTCAGGTGTTATGCATTATTATAATGACATATTTCTACAAAATAGTGGTTATTATTACTTTGATATACCAGTACGTTCTACCAACGGGACTGGACAAGTTTTCGAAATATTTGCCGGATACACACACTACGGCACATCATATGCGGCAGTGATCAAACAAGTTTGGGCACAGAGAAGTAATGTTCAATCTGATGTTCAATTGATCCAAAGCCTCATCAATTACTCAACAGCAGCCGCAGGAGCTTGGACAGTTGCTTGGCAAGACGCAACAACAATCAGAGTATCTAAGAGTGCAGGCACGTATGGCGGAAGTGGTCACGGATATATAATGGTAAGGAGTCCAGCATAATGAAAAAAATGATTTTAGTATTCAATGAGTCTGATGGCTCACTACACATGGTATCAACGAATCCTGTCCCATTCTATAATGATAACGATGATTTCGTTATTGTAAGGGATGTAGAGTTTGATCCAGAGTATAACTGGAGTCTAATTGATGGCGAAGCTGTAAAAGGAGACTTGATAGCATTTACCGATGACGAAATTGCAACGTATGAAGCAGATGCTATTGCGACTGCACACACTACCCCAAGAATGCTTGCTTATCCAAGTATAGGGGAACAGCTAGACAAGTTATATCGTGATATAGAGAACAACACGTTAGATCAAACAGGAGAATTCTTCACAGCAATCAAAGCAGTGAAAGATGCGAATCCTAAATCAGAGTGATTGTATAAATAGTGTATAGCAATCTAACTATGGGAAATAGAAATGGCACAGCCTACTACAAGAACAGAATTTACAGAATGGTGCTTACGAAAGTTAGGTAAACCAGTCATTGAAATTAATGTCGATCAAGATCAAGCACAGGATCGTATTGATGAGGCATTGTCATACTATTGGGATTATCACTTTGATGGAAGCGAAAGAACGTTTTTCAAGCATCAGATAACAGCAGACGATAAGACGAATCAGTACATCACTGTACCTGAGAACGTTATTGGAGTCATCAATCTGTTTCCAGTAGGATCAAGTATCACTGCAAGTACAGGTATGTTTAATGTTCAGTATCAATTTGTATTGAATAACATACATGACATGGTCAATTATAACTTAACCAACTACTTCATGTCAATGCAAAACTTGCAATTTATGGAAGAAATATTAGTTGGTATGCAACCAATTCGATATAACAGACACATCAATAGACTATTCATCGATACAGACTGGGATAGACTTGTTGTTGGAGAATACATCGTAGCAGAGTGCTACAAGGTTGTTGATCCAACTGTATACTCAGACGTATTCAAAGACCGCTGGTTGCAAAATTATGCGACAGCGAAGATCAAGTATCAATGGGGCAGCAATTTAACCAAGTTTACTGGCATGACTTTGCCAGGCAATATTCAGTTCAGCGGAGAACAGATTTTAAATGACGCACGTGATGAGATAGCGAAGTTAGAAGAAGAGATGATATCTTCTTACTCTCTTCCTGTTATTGACATGATAGGATAAAAAACTGTGGCTAAGAATTACTATTTCGAAAACTACGAGAACTCGATGGAACAATCACTCATCGATGATTTGGTCGTGGAATCAATAAAAATATACGGAATAGATACAATGTACTTGCCTAGAACAATAGGCGCTAAAGACGATATCTTGAACGAAGATGATCTTCCTGAGTATAACGATGCTCATGAAGTTGAGATGTATGTTAAGAACGTAGACGGCTTTGAGGGAGAAGGAGACTTCTTATCTAAGTTTGGATTACAAATTCGTGACTCAATGACTCTTACCATAGCAATGTCTACATATGAACAAGAAGTAGGTATAAACTCAGAGATCAATCGCCCACGTGAGGGCGATATCATTTATATGCCACTGAATGGAAAGATGTTTGTGATACAGCACGTAGAACACGAAGCAATCTTCTATCAAATGGGATCTCTACAGACTTATGATCTTAGATGTGAACTGTACGAATATAGCGGAGAAAGATTTAACACTGGATTCGATTACATAGATAATAAGTTTGAGTCTGATAATCTATTCATCGATAGTGACGGTACTACGTTTAATGTAGAAGTTAGAGGTGCTGTGTTTCATATGGTAGATAGTGAAGCAAAAGGCGATCTAGTTGAGACTCCTAAGCTTGAAGCGAGGGTCGATGAGACAATTATATTCGATCAATCTCACGCATCTAACACTGGTTGGCCGTTAAGAATTTACACTACTCCTTCTCCTGCAAGTGGATCTGAGATTACTGATGGAGTTACAGTGACTGGTACACCAGGAAGCATTGACAGTAAACTATCTTGGACACCAAAAGCCGTTGGCACATATTACTACATTAATCCTGTAACGATTGGAATGGGAGATAGCATTACAGTAGAAGCTTCTAAACTACAGAGTGTTGAGATATATGATACGATTGCAGATAATACTACAATTGAAACTATGAGTGATAATATCCTCGATTTCAGTCAGAGTAACCCATTTGGAGAGGATAACTTCTAATGTTTGGTCAACACTTTTATAACGAATCTACTAGAAGATATGTTGCAGTATTTGGCACATTGTTTAATGATATTCAGATAGGTAGAAGCGACAATTCAGGCAAAGAAATACAGAGAATGACTGTGCCGATCAACTATGCTCCCATGCAAAAGCTACTCGCAAGACTTGAAGGCGATCCTAATCTAAACAAGCCAGCGATTACTTTACCTCGTATGTCGTTTGAGATTATGGGCATGAACTATAATCCAACAAGAAAGGTTGGATCTTTAGTGAGACAATCTAAGTCTATAACGAGTAACGACAATGAGATGTTAAATCTCTATAGTCCTGCTCCATACGATATAGATTTTCAGTTGAATATTATGACAAAATATACCGAAGATGGTACAAAGATTTTAGAACAAATCTTACCATTCTTCAAACCAGATGTTACTGTTAGCGTCAAGATGATTGACAGCATGGACTTTTATGTAGACATACCAGTTGTTTTACAAAGTGTGACTACAGAAGACTCATATGAAGGAGACTTTGAGAGTCGAAGAGTATTAATATGGACTTTAAACTTTCAAATGAAAGCATTCTTCTTTGGTCCAGTATCAAACAAGAAGATGATTAAGTTCGTTGACAATAACATATATACTAATACTACTGCAACTGTTGCAGAAGAACAGGTGAACGTACAGCCTGGATTGACTACTACTGGTCAACCCACTACGAAAATTGCGGACACTGTACCATATTCAGATATTAACATTGATGACGATTGGGCAGGTATCGTACAAATATTGGATGCTTAACATGATAAAAGATGAAATTAGTAATAGCTTGGGTCTCGAACCCATAGAAAATTTGAATGAAGGTGAATTAGTAGTTCCTAAGAAGAATGAAATCTCAAATCTAAATCCAGTCAACGATAAAGTTGAGAAGGATTATGATTACGCACGAACAAATTTTTATAATATCATCGAAACAGGTACAGAAGCACTAGAGCAAATGCTAGATGTCGCAAAAGCGTCGGAACATCCTCGTGCTTATGAAGTAGTGTCTACCATCATGAAAACTCTTGTAGATGCAAACAAAGATTTAGTCTCAATGTCTACTAAGAAACAGGAGAGCGAAGAAGAGAAGAATCCATCTGAAAAGACAGTGAGCAACAACAATCTTTTCGTAGGATCTACTGCTGAACTTCAACAACTCTTAAAGGACATGAGAAGCAGTGAGTAGTATACAAGCAAAAGGTTACAATGGTAACATAAATCTAAAGCGTAAAGGAACGGATGTAGAATTCTCGCAAGAGATGATATCAGAGTTTCTTAAATGCGCTAAAGATCCTATTTACTTCTCAGAGAAATATATTCAAATTGTACACGTAGATCATGGTCTCATACCGATTAAGATGTACGAATACCAAAAAGAGATATGTACTGCAATCACAGAAAACAGACGGGTTACTGTTAACACTTCTCGACAGGCAGGTAAAACAACTACAGCCGTAGCCGTAATTCTACATTATATCATATTTAATGATTTTAAAACTGTTGCGTTACTCGCAAACAAAGGTGATGCGGCACGTGAAATACTCGATAGAATCAAAATTGCATACGAAGCACTCCCTGCTTGGCTACAACAAGGCGTAATCGAATGGAATAAAGGTTCTGTTGAATTTGAGAATGGATGTAAGATCATTGCTGGTTCTACATCATCTAGTGCTATTCGTGGTAAATCTATATCATTCTTGTACATCGATGAGACTGCATTCGTAGAGAACTGGGATGAGTTCTTTGCTTCTGTTTTTCCAACGATTTCATCTGGTAATACCACCAAAATTCTTTTCACTTCTACACCTAATGGACTGAATCATTTTTACAAGACATGCATTGGCGCACAAGAAGACAGAAATGGATATATCTATGTTGAAGTACCTTGGCAAAAAGTGCCAGGTCGTGATGATAAGTGGAAACAAGAAACTCTTGCGGCTATGGACTTTGATCAACAAAAGTTCTCGCAAGAATTTGAATGTGCTTTCTTAGGTTCTTCTGGAACATTGATAGAAGGCTCAAAACTTAAAACTATGGTTGATCTACAGCCTATTGCTCAGACTGATAAGATGAAGGTATATCAGCAACCAGAGAAAGATCATGTATACGTGTGTGTATGTGACGTATCTAGAGGAAAAGGTTTAGACTATTCTGCATTTCAGATAATTGATGTTACTGAGATGCCATATAAACAAGTGTGCGTGTATAAAGACAATACTATTACTCCAATCGACTACGCTGAAATCATATATAGAAGTATAGAGAGATATAACGAAGCGTATACTCTGATTGAGGTAAATGACATTGGCGAACAAGTATCAGAAGTACTGCACTATGAATTTGAAGTTGAAACACTGATGTATACGGAATCAGCAGGAAGGGCGGGTAAAAGATTATCTACAGGGTTCTCTAAAAATGCTGACAAAGGAATTAGAACCACTAAAAACGTGAAGTCTATAGGATGCAATATGCTGAAAATGCTTATTGAGCAAGATCAGCTAATAATCAATGATTTTCAAACAATAAATGAACTTTCAACATTCTCCAGACGTGGCAACTCTTATGAGGCAGAGTCTGGAACTCACGATGATTTGGTTATGTGTCTAGTGCTATTCGGATGGATGACCGATCAAACGTTTTTCAAAGAAGTCACAGACATAAATACTATCGATAAACTCAGATCAAGAAACGAAGAAGAACTTATGGAAAGCCTTCTACCTATTGGTTTTAACACTTATGACGAGGATATCCTTGACGAGGAAATGATAGGAACAGCACAGTGGCTAAACTACTAAATTGCTGTTTTTATAAATATAGAAATAAAAGAAGTTTATAACTTACAAAATAAACAAGGAGAAATGAGAAATGGCTTTTCAAACAAGTCCAGGCGTTAATATCAGCGAAATCGACCTAACAAATGTCGTCCCCGCTGTAGCGACAACTGAAGGCGCTATCGCAGGTGTTTTCCGTTGGGGTCCAGAACTAGAAAGAATTCTAGTAACATCAGAGCAAGACTTAGCTAATCGCTTTGGTAAACCATTAAGTAGTTCTACGACAGTCGAAAATTCGGCAGGTACGGCAGAGACTGTAACATTTGACGATGTTGTAGTGCCCACAGCAGGTGGTGCAGTTACCGATACGTGGACTCTTACAGTTGGTAGTGAAACTTATACTACTGCCGCAGGCGATTATGCTGATCTATCTGCTGTAGCAACTGCTATTCAAGCTAAACTAACTTCAGATGGCATAACTGCGTATACTGTATCATTAATTAGTAGCAAGATTGTACTCACATGGGCTTCAGTCGGTAATCAAGTAGTTGGAACATATGGCATCGCCTACACAGGTAGCGGTTCAGGTTCTGCGAATGATGCGTCTCCTACTATTGTAGAAGGCACTGCTCGTACAGTAACAAGTACACAGTGGTCAAACTACGAGACATTCTTTTCAGCCGCAAACTTTTTATCGTACAGTGATGCATTATATGTAACACGTGTTGTTGGCTCAGCCGTAGCATCTAGCGGTACAAACTTTAATGCGAAATATAAAGGCACGCTAGGCAACTCTATTCAAGTATCTCACTGTGTTGGAAGTTCAAACATGGGCGCTTCAGCGAGAACAGAGATTCTAACCATTCAACCTTATAAAAACAAAGGTAGTATCAGTGCGGCAGCCGCTAATACTGTTACTGCTTATCTCTCTGTGGGAGATAGAATTGTTTTATCAACAGGAAATGAACTAGTTGTTACTAATATTGCTGATGCTACCGGATCAGGTCCATTCTTAAGAGAGATTACTTTCGATAGATTGTATAGTCCAGCAGACGGATCTCAGTACTCTAACACATTTAGTACTCAGTGGAGAGACGCAGATTTATTTGACTCTGCTCCTTCGAGTGCAACCAGAATGCACGTTGTTGTACGTGACAGAGATGGTGTAATTTCAGGTACTGCAGGAACAATCTTAGAAATATTTGAAGATATTGACACTTCAGCTGGTTCAATCAATCCAGACGGATCTACTAACTTCTCTCCAGATGTTTTTGATAACCGTTCAGACTGGATTGCATGTACTGTTGCTCAATCAGGTCTTCAAGCAAGTTTGACTTATGGTCAAGCGAATCTTGCAGGTGGAGTTGATAGTGCAGATGAAAGTTCTATCGGTATAGGTCTTCTAAATGCTGGTTATAGTCTGTATACAGATCCAGCTGACGTAGATGTGTCGCTCATCATTCAAGGTAAAGCAAGAGGATCAGTCCTTGCGAATCACATTATTAATAATATTTGTGAAGTTCGTAAAGATTGTGTAGCATTCATTTCACCAGAACTAAGCGATACCACTGTATCTGATATGACAGCATTTGCTAATGAACTTACTGCTTCTACATTTGCAGTCGTAGACAGCGGATATAAATATCAGTACGACAAGTACTCAGACGTATATCGTTGGATTCCGTTGAATGCTGATATCGCAGGTCTTTGTGCAAGAACAGATGACGTAAGAGATCCTTGGTTCTCACCTGCTGGTTACAGCAGAGGAAACATCAAGAACGTTGTTAAGCTACAGTTGAATCCGCCTAAAGCTGAAAGAGATTTGCTCTATAGATCAAAGATCAATCCAGTTATTACACAGCCAGGTCAAGGTACTGTATTGTTCGGAGACAAGACTTTTGCTCCTACAACTTCAGCATTTGATAGAATCAACGTGCGTAGACTGTTCATTGTACTAGAGAAAGCAATCGGTGTAGCCGCTAAGTCTACATTGTTTGAGTTCAACGATGACTTTACGAGAGCCCAGTTCAAGAACCTAGTTGAGCCTTTCTTGCGAGATGTTCAAGGTAGACGTGGTATCTATGACTTTAGAGTTGTTTGTGACGAAACTAACAACACTTCAAACGTCATTGATAGTAACCAATTTGTTGGCGACATTTATATCAAGCCAGCACGTTCTATCAACTTCATTCAGCTTAACTTTGTAGCCGTTAGATCGGGCGTAGAGTTTTCTGAAGTAGTAGGTCAGTTTTAATAAATATTAATCAAAGGAGATATGAATAATGGCTTTCAACATTAATGAAATTAAAAGCCAACTGACCTTCGGGGGTGCTAAAGCATCGCTATTTCAAGTACAGATTACAAACCCTGTAAATGCAATAGCCGATCTTAAAACACCTTTCATGGTACAGGCGGCAGCAATTCCAGAGAGTACTCTGGGCACAATCGAGATCCCGTATTTCGGTCGTAAAGTAAAAATCGCAGGTGACAGAACATTCGCAGAGTGGACTGTTACTATCATGAATGATGAAGACTTCCTAATTCGCAATGCGATGGAAAACTGGATGGCTTCAATCAATGCACACGAAGGTAATACACGACAGTTGGCAACAGCGGCAAGTTCAGAGTATAAGTCACAAGCACAGATTACTCAGTACTCAAAAACTGGTGTACCATTGAGAACGTATAACTTTAATGGTCTGTTCCCAACAGCAGTTGCTTCAATTGCTATGGACTGGAACACTACAGACGATATCGAAAGATTTGATGTGACATTCCAATACGATTGGTGGAACGTTGATGGTGGCATTACTGGCACCGGCGGCACCAACGCTTAATTGGACAATAATTAGGGGAGAGAGTTTTTCTCTCCCTCTATTAGAGGATTAACTATGGATTTATTTGGATTTGAAATAAAGCGGAAACAGGATGAGAATGATAACATTCCATCTTTCGTAACACCGCAAACTGATGACGGCGCTGTAAATATCGCCGCAACTGGTACTGGGATCAGTACTTTCTTGGATATGGACGGTACTGCAAAGTCAGAAGCAGAACTCGTACAGAAATATAGAACTATGATGCAACAGCCTGAGGTATCTCAAGCTATTGACGATGTAGTAAATGAAGCAATCTCTATAACAAACGATCAAAAGGTTGTAGAATGCGTCACAGACGATTTAGAACAGCCTGATAACATTAAGAAAAAGATTAGAGAAGAGTTCGATGGCGTACTTAAGCTATTAGACTTCTCTAATACTGGATACGAAACGTTTCAGAAGTGGTACGTTGATGGAAGAATTAACTACCATGTGATGATTGATATTAAAGCTCCTAAGAAGGGTATTCAAGAATTACGATATATTGATCCACGTAAACTAAGAAAAGTACGTGAATATAAGAACGAAAAGATTGGTGATAAAGATAACCAAGCTATAGCAAAGAAGATTAAGAACGAATACTACGTCTATAGCGAAAAAGGATTCAATAATATTAGTGGCAGTAAGCCACAAAGTTTTGCAGATGGTAGTACTCAAGGAGGAATGGCAGGTCTTAAGATTGCAAAAGACTCGATTGTAAACGCTAACTCTGGACTACTTAATGAAAATAGTACACTAGTATTATCACATTTACATAAGGCATACAAGCCTTTAAATCAATTGCGTATGATGGAAGACGCAGTTGTTATTTACAGAATTTCAAGAGCGCCAGAAAGACGCATCTTCTATATCGATGTAGGTAATCTGCCTAAGATGAAAGCAGAACAATATCTACGTGATATGATGACTAAGCACAAGAACCGTGTTGTTTATGACATGGCTACTGGTGATGTCAAAGATGATCGTAGGCATATGTCTATGACAGATGACTTTTGGCTACCTAGACGTGAAGGCGGTAGAGGGACAGAAATCACTACATTGCCTGGCGGTCAGAACTTAGGTGAACTTGATGACGTTATGTATTTTCAGAAGCGTTTGATGAAATCATTGAATGTACCTATCTCAAGAATGGAATCTGACGCAGGGTTCTCTTTAGGTAGAGCATCAGAGATATCAAGAGATGAGATCAAATTTAGTAAGTTTATTTCAAGGTTGAGAGCAAGATTCTCGACTCTATTTGACAAACTACTAGAGAAGCAACTAATTCTAAAAGGAGTTATCGCTCCTGAAGACTGGGCTAAGATTCAATCTAATATTCGTTATGACTTCATGAGTGACAACCACTTTGAAGAATTGAAGACAAGTGAAATTTTGAGAGAGCGACTAGGATTACTCAGAGACATCGATGAGTACACAGGCAAATACTATTCAACTGATTGGGTACGTAAGAATGTTCTGTATATGAATGAAGATGAAATTGAGAAAATGGGTCAAGACATCAAAGATGAAGAGAATGCCGAAGAAAACGGCGATGATTCTGACTCTGATATGGATTTTGGCGCAGAACACAAGATCGTATAGACTAGTTGCAAAAGAATATAAATAAGTTATATAAACGAAGGAGATAGTAATGAGTGTGAAAGAATTAATAAAACATGCAATCGACAAAGATGCGAGTAGCTTTGAGTCGAAGTTTGACGATATTATGGCAGACAAAATGACATCTGCTATCGAAACAAAATATGCTGATATGTATGGCGCAAGCGAAGTCCAAGAAGTCGAAGAGACTGAGGCTGAAGCTGTTGTAGACGTAGAAGCCGAAACAAACGAAGAGTAAGGGGCAACAATGAAAAGCTTTAAGGAAATGCTTGCTGAGACTACAGACAAACCAAAGTCTCCAGATGAGCAGAATTTTTTAGACAAACATATCGTTGACAAGCGTGATCATCCTGTCGCACCTGATGACCAGTTCTCAGGTGAGATTAAAGGCAAGAAGAAAAAGAAGCGTGAAGCTGACCGTGAAGAGGGTCAAGATAAAGAAGTCTACGAAGAATCCGAAGCTGATGAGATCATTGCCGAAGGCGTACTTCAAGATTTAGCGACTATTGTAAAGAAGAAGTCTATTGGACAAATTAAGTTTAAAGACGGTAAGAAGCAGAAAGTTGATCTAACTACTGCATCAATGATCATTTCTATGCACAAGCAGTTAAACGGTTCAAACAAAAAGAAGATTGAAGGCATGCTAGATGACAGTAAGAAGTTCATGCAGATCGTTCAATTTGCAATGACGGCAGGTAAATAGATATGACGTTACTAATTAAAGAAATCGTTGAAGACGTACAGTACATCGCAGAAGACATTCTCAACGAAGCAGGCGAGAAGACTGGTAAGAACTACTTCATCGAAGGCATCATCATGCAAGGTGATATCAAAAACAGAAATGGACGTTTGTATCCTGCAACTATTTTAGAAGCAGAGACAAAGCGTTACAACGAATCTTATGTTTCTAAAAATAGAGCATACGGAGAACTAGGTCATCCTGCTGGTCCTACTATCAATCTAGATCGTGTGTCTCACATGTTTACAGATTTAAGAAAAGAGGGCTCTAACATTGTTGGTAGAGCCAAAGTAATGGAAACTCCTATGGGTAAGATTGTTAAAAATCTTATTGATGAGGGCGGTCTCGTTGGGATCTCTTCACGTGGTATGGGTTCTATTAAGCAGAATAAAGATGGCGTTATGGAAGTGCAGAGTGACTTTATGTTAGCTACTGCCGGAGATATCGTTGCAGATCCTTCAGCTCCAGATGCATTCGTTAAGGGTGTTATGGAAGGCGTTGATTGGATCTATGATGTAGCATCTTCTTCGTGGACAATGGCAAATGCATTTGATCAGATTGAAGAGGAGATCAAAGAGACTGCTAAAGTATCTACAAGGGAACTTGAGATCAAGGCAGCCGCTCTTTTCGAGAAATTTGTAAGTTCATTGTCAAAAACATGATTTTTATAAATATAATAGATAAACACCTACTATTAAAGGAGAAACCAAATGAGTGAAGAACTAGAGAAGAATCTAGACTTGGACGAAGCCAAAGCAACTGGTGAAGATTCTGTTGCGGCTGATCCTGTGACACCTGCTGGCGGCGCTGTTAAAAAGCGCAAAGGCGATGTTAAAAAGGCAGCCGATCCAAAAGCAGATAACATCGAAGATGATGTTAAAACACCACAAGGCTCAAATGACGAAGGACTGAAAGAAGCAGTCGAGCGTCTATTTGAAGGCACCGAATTGTCAGAAGATTTTAAAACACAAACAGTAGCTATCTTTGAAGCCGCTGTACAAGAAAAAGTGATTGCTGAGAAAGCTTCGCTTGAAGAAAAGTTTGAAAGTGATCTACAGGAGCAAGTTAATGCATCTGTAGACGAGTTAGTAGAAAAAGTTGACCAATATCTAGACTACGTAGTAGAAAGCTGGATGGAAGACAACAAGGTTTCAGTTGAGTCCAACATTAAAGTTGAAGTCGCTGAGTCGCTATTGACAAGTATCAAGGGTCTTGTAATTGAGCATAACATGGAAATCGATGATGAGCAAGTTGATGTAGTTGCTGATTTGGAAGCTAAACTCGAAGAGTCTACTTCTAAGTACAACGACATTGTTGAGCAAATGATTGAAGTTCGTGAAGCGAAAGAAAAGGCTGATCTTGACATCGCATTCAAGACTGTTTCTGAGGAATTAACAGACACACAAGTCGAAAAATTGCGTGTTCTCTCAGAAGGCGTGTCTTATGAATCAGTAGAAGAGTTTACAACTAAGATGGAAGCAATTAAAACTTCCTACTTTGCTGAACAAGCTCCTGCTCCTGTGCAAGAAGACGAAACCGATCTTCTACAAGAAGAGACTGCGGAAGAAGCACAACCTGTTATTGATCCGTCGATGGCTCGTTATGCGGAATCGCTTGGCCGCTTTGCCGCAAAATAATTTTATATAAATAATACTAAGTAAAATCTCAAAAAAGGAGAACCACAATGAGAAATGAAGAACTAATGCAAAAGTGGAAGCCGATTCTAGAGCATGGCGCTCTGCCCGGCATCCAAGATTCTCACAGAGCGGCCGTAACGGCAACTCTTTTGGAGAATACTGAAGAATCAATGCGTGAAGGCGAAAGTCTTGGCACTGGCTCTTTGCTTTCAGAAGCCGCACCAGCTAACTCAACTGCTGATATGGCGAAATATGATCCCGTACTGATCTCACTAGTACGCCGTGCAATGCCTAATTTGGTTGCATATGATATCGCAGGCGTACAGCCGATGACTGGCCCAACTGGCTTGATCTTCGCTATGCGTTCTAAGTACGAAGACACTGGTAGTAAGCCAGAAGCATTCTACGGCGAAGCAGATACCGATTACTCTGGTACTGGTACTCACGCTAACGCATTGGGTGCAGGATCAGAAACAACTGGTACTGGCCTTGACACTGCTGATGCAGAAGCACTTGGTGATGGAGCAGGAGCTGAGTTCGCTCAAATGTCCTTCTCAATCGAAAAAGTATCTGTAACTGCTAAGTCACGTGCTTTGAAAGCTGAGTACACAACTGAGCTTGCTCAAGACCTTAAAGCTATCCATGGTTTGGATGCTGAGACTGAGTTAGCAAACATGTTGTCTGCTGAGTTGCTTGCTGAAATCAACCGTGAAGTAATCCGTACAGTGTATTCAAACGCTGTTGCTGGTTCTCAAGGTGGAGTTGCTACTAACGGTACATTCAACTTAGACGTTGATGCAAACGGTCGTTGGTCAGTAGAGAAGTTCAAAGGCTTGATGTTCCAAATCGAGAAAGAAGCGAATCAAATCGCAAAAGACACTCGTAGAGGAAAAGGTAACATGATCATCTGTTCATCTGATGTTGCATCTGCACTTCAAATGGCTGGCGTTCTAGATTACACACCTGCTCTTAACTCTAACAATCTGAACCCAGATGACACAGGCAACACATTTGCTGGTGTTCTTAACGGTCGCTTCAGAGTATACATCGATCCATATGCTGGTGCAAACTACATGGTAGTAGGTTATAAAGGTTCAAGCGCATTTGATGCCGGACTTTTCTATTGCCCATATGTGCCATTACAGATGGTTCGTGCAGTTGGTGAGAACAGCTTCCAATCGAAGTTGGGCTTCAAGACTCGTTACGGAATGGTTTCTAACCCATTCGCTCAAGGTGCAACTGTTGGATCTGGCGCTCTTTCTGCCAACTCTAACGTGTACTACAGACGTACCGCAGTTACTAACTTGCTATAAAAATAAGATTGGGACTCTGATCGGGAAGATTAGAAATAACCCAACTCTCTTTAAGAGGCTCTTCGGAGCCTCTTTTTTTTGTCTGTATAAATATAACAGTATGGTAGAGTATCATGGGGCGTGATGCTTAATAGAGGCGACCCACTAAAGTTCGCTACCGTCTACCATACTCTATATAAATAGTACTATACAACTTTGATAGAGGATATCATGTCAACATCAAACTTCTTATCACCAGTAGAGTTTAAGTTAGTGATCAATAGATTACCTAACACAGAGTTCTACGTGCAACAGGCTAATCTGCCTGGTCTAAACTCTGGTTTTGCAGAGAGATCGACACCGTTCAAAAACATCTACACACCAGGTGATAAACTTATTTTTGATGACCTGAACGTTACGCTAGTCGCAGATGAAAATCTCGCATCGTTTATAGAGTGTTCCGAGTGGCTGACTGCCATAACGAGAGCAGAAGGATTTGACGGGTACAAAGGATTAGAAGCACCTGCGGTTGGAGGTTCTACTCAGTTAGACGGAACTGGAAAAGGCAGTATGTCTGATGCTAGTTTGATTGTAATGAATAGCAATAAGAATCCTAACATTCAAGTGTCGTTCAAAGATGTGTTCCCAATTAGCATTGGTCCAATACAGCTAAATACTAGTGATTCAGATGTAGTACCACCTACATTCGATGTGACGTTTAAATACAGTAGCTATACTATAAAAGTATAGGGTTGACATTTTAGTGATTTTAGTGTAGACTAGTATAGTTGCACATGTACTTAATTATGGAGATATGAATGAAGATAGACGATATTATTAAAGAATGGGAAAAAGATGGACCAGTAGACACCATCAATATATCCAGAGAGTCCTCTGAGATACCAAAGCTTCACAACAAATACTTCAAGTTCTATATGGGAGAAGGATATCTCTTAAAGAAAATGAAGGCAGATTACAAGAAGCTACACAAGCTGAAAACTGAGTACTACAGAGGTGAGTTAGACATCACTGAACTCAAGCAGTATGGTTGGGAACCACAACCACTCAAAATTCTACGACAAGACATTCCTGCTTATATTGACTCGGATGATGATATTATCGATTCGTCTCTTAAGATAGGCGCACAGGAACAAAAAGTAGAATATCTTGAGTCTATTATCAAACAGATAAACAATCGTGGATTCCAAATCAAATCAATTATAGACTGGGAGCGATTTAGAACAGGTGCTTAATGGATAACGTAAGTATAGAAAAGGTTGATGACGTTTACATAAGAGTAAACGCAGACCCAGGGATCAAGATGGAAATGAGCGAGTACTTCACTTTTGAAGTACCTGGTGCTAAGTTCATGCCTGCTGTTCGTAACAAAGTATGGGACGGCAAGATTCGTATGTTGAATACGATGACTGGTATGATCTATGCTGGATTGATTCCGTATATACTTAAGTTCTGTAATACAAGAGAGTATCACGTAACACTAGATAAAGGTCTAGTGCCTAACAACGTAGTGAACGATGATGCTGGAATGCAGTTAGCAGAAGAGTTCAAATCACCTTTTGTTCCACGTGACTATCAGAATGAAGCAGTCGTACACGCACTACGTAGTGAGAGAGCAATGCTTTTGTCACCTACTGCATCTGGTAAATCATTCATCATATATCTACTGACAAGATTTCATGTAGATGCACATGACAGAAAAGTGTTGATAGTTGTGCCTACCACTTCTTTAGTTGAGCAAATGGCTTCAGACTTTATCGAGTACAACAATGGCAACGATTTGTCAATACATAAAATACGTGGTGGTATCGATAAGAACGTTGATGCAGACATTACGATTACAACTTGGCAATCAGTGTACAAGTTAAGAAAAGACTGGTTCGCTAAGTTCGATGTAGTAGTAGGAGATGAGGCTCACTTATTCAAAGCAAAGTCTCTCACAAAAGTACTAGAAAAAATGCCTGAGTGTCAGTATAGATATGGCTTCACTGGTACATTAGATGGCACACAAACACATAAACTTGTATTAGAAGGTCTTTTTGGATCAGTCTACGAAGTTACAAAGACCAAGAAATTGATTGAAGACAATACACTTGCAGACTTTGGCATCACTGCAATCGTACTTCAATATCCAGATGAAATTAGGAAGCTAAATAAGAATAAGAGTTATCAAGAAGAGATTGACTGGATAGTTGGCAATGAAGCAAGAAACAAATACATCAGAAACCTCGCACACAGCCTCGAAGGAAACACGCTCATCCTTTTTCAGTTCGTTGAAAAGCATGGCAAAGTATTACATCCGATGCTTGAGGGTGGCGACAAAACCGTACACTTTATACACGGAGGAGTTGGTGCTGATGAGCGTGAAGCAGTTAGGCACTTGGTTGAGTCAAGCAATAGTAATATTATTCTCGCTAGTTATGGTACTTTCAGCACTGGTGTTAATATCAAGCGTTTGGATAATATCGTATTTGCAAGCCCGTCTAAATCAAAAATTAGAAACTTACAATCGATAGGTAGAGTTTTAAGAAAGAGTAGTGACAACAACAAGGCTACTCTGTATGATATAGTAGATGATCTACAGTGGAAAAGCAGTAAGAATTTTGCAACTAAACATTTTATGGAGAGAGTGAAAGTTTACAACGAAGAGGGTTTTGAGTTTCGTATATATAATGTTAACATAAGAGGAGATTAGATGCTTATTCATATTAAGATGAAAACTGGTGACGATCTTATTGGCAATCTTGTCAATAGTGATAATGATGAAGTAACTATTGAAAATCCAATACAAGTCAAAATACACCCCGTTCACGGATTCTTTGCTAAGAGTTGGTTACTCTTGTCGGAAGCAAACAGCGTGGATTTGTCCATCAGTGACATCATCTTTTGGGGAGAAGCAAACACTAGAGCAATCGAGTACTACAATACTTTTTCTGAGAGACTTACAGAGTTGAGCAACCTTAAGTCCAGAGCAGAAGATAGACAAGAAGAGTATGAAGAGATAGAAGACGTTCTAGTTGCTTATTTGGAATCTAAAGAATCTATAAAACATTAGTATTCTTAATATTCGTATAACTCAATTATACACGATTCCTCCAGTATGTCAAGTCTTTTCTACACATTTTTAGTATTATTTTGTGCTTGACAAAAGCATTGTAATAGGTTATACTTGTACACAATAAGGAGTGATAATGCATGGCTAAAAGAAATTACGTTAACAACCCAGAGTTCCTGGAAGCTATCATAGCATACAAAAAGCTATGCAGTGAAGCAGAGGATTCTGGTGAAAAGAGACCGCAGATACCCAACTACATTGGGCAATGTATCTATCAAATATCTACGAGATTAGCATCTAAGCCTAATTTCTCTGGTTACTCGTACAAAGATGAGATGATCAGTGATGGACTTGAGAACGCTATCCAAGCACTTGGTAACTTTGATCCTAACAAATCACATAATCCGTTTGCTTACTTCACACAGATTATTTGGTACGCATTCTTGCGGAGAATCGACAAAGAGAAGAAGCAATTATACATCAAACACAAGGTCACAGAGAATTCTGTTATGACTGGTACTGCTGTAGATCATGCTGAGGGTAGTGTTGATCGTAATGGTGAGCCAGGATATATTGACCTAAACAACGACTACATGACTGACTTCGTTCGTGGCTATGAGAAGAAGATGGAAGACAAAAAGAAAGCGCAAACGAAAGCGAAGAAAGGTCTTGAGAAGTTTATGGACGAGGATAAAAAAGAGGCTAAAGAATGAAGATTGCTATCCTAAATGATACACATTGGGGTGCGAGAAATGATAATGCCGCAATTGCTGAACATCAGATAAAATTTTATCGGGAAGTATTCTTCCCACATCTACGTGAAAATAACATTAAGACTATCTTTCACTTAGGCGATGTCACAGATCGGCGTAAGTACATCAATTTCGTAACTGCTAAAAACCTTGAAGATCACTTCATGAAAGTGTGTGCAGATGAAGGTATTGAGTTGTACATGATCGCTGGTAACCATGACACTTACTTCAAGAATACGAATGAAGTAAACAGTCTTAGACAGTTGTATGGCAATACTAGTCATAGTAACTTACACTTATATTGGGAACGACCAGTTGAATTGGACATGGACGGATGTAATATCATGCTTGCTCCTTGGCTATGTGCAGAGAACTGGGAAGAGTCCATGAAAGCTATGGCTGACACAAAAGCGCAAGTGTTGATGGGTCACTTTGAGATTACTGGCTACGAGATGGATAAAGGTCATCTATGTGCTGATGGTATGGACCGTAATACGTTTGCTAAGTTTGATTCAGTTTACTCTGGTCACTTTCATCAGCCATCATCTATAGGCAATATATCATACTTGGGCGCTCAGTACGAGATGACTTGGTCTGACCATGATCAGAAGCGTGGCTTTAGTGTATTTGATACTGACTCACGTAAGATGGAATACATTCGTAACCCGAACAGTCTATTCCATAAGATCATGTACGATGACGCTGATATGACTATCGAGGACATTGCACACTTAGACACTAGCCAATTGAAAGATACATTCATAAAGGTTATTGTTAGAAACAAGACTAACCCGTATATCTTTGACTTGTTCTTAGATAGACTACAGGCAGCCTCACCTTGTGATATTAAGGTTGTCGAAGATCACATGAACTTAGATGTGATTGATGAGAGTGAATTGGTCGATGAAGCACAAGATACTTTGACTATACTGAAGCAATACGTACAGAACTTAGAGATTAGTACAGATAAGACTAAGATTGAAAAAGTTCTACAAGAGTTACATAATGAGGCTATGAATCTATGATATTATTTGAAAAGGTTCGTTATAAGAACATTTTAAGTACTGGTAATACTTTCACAGAAGTTTTTTTAAACCGAAGCAAATCTACGCTCATCGTTGGAGACAACGGAGCTGGTAAGTCGACCATGCTTGATGCGTTGACCTTTGCTTTGTATGGTAAACCATTCAGAAAGATTAATAAGTACCAGTTACTTAATAGTGTGAACAATAAGGACTTACTGGTAGAAGCTTACTTCAGCATAAGTGGCAATAGTTATGTCATTAAGCGTGGTATCAAACCAGGCATATTTGAGGTGTGGAAGAATGGTGAACTACTAAACCAAGATGCGGCTGCCCGTGACTACCAAACTTACTTAGAAGAGACTATTCTAAAACTAAACTACAAGTCTTTTGGACAAGTAGTTGTTCTTGGTAGTTCTACCTTTGTACCGTTTATGCAGTTGAAGACTGGCGAACGTAGAGACATCATTGAAGACTTACTAGACATTCAAATCTTTACTACAATGAATACTCTTTTGAAAGAGCGACTATCAGATAATAAGAGTGAGATCACTGATATCAAATATCAGATTGACCTTCTTGATAACAAGATAGATAGTGCTAAGACACACAACGAGTCTATTCGAAAAATCAAAGAGACTGAAGTTGGCAAACTAAAAGATAAGTTGAAAGACCAAGTTGCGTTTGTTGAAGATGAACAAGCAAAGATGGACGTTATACTAGACGAAATCGAAGCACTAAATAACAGCATTGGCGACAAAGCCGAACAGAAAAAGAAGTTAGCAGAGTTTCAGGAGTTAAACCATGATCTTACAACCAGGCTTAACAAGTTACGTAAAGACGTTGAATTCTACCAGAACCACGACAACTGTCCAACCTGCAAGCAAGGGATCGAACACGAATTTAAAGAAGAAACAATCGAGTCCTCAAGATCAACAGCAACAGAAATCGAAACAGCAAAGGAAGAGATTGGACATAAGAGTCTAGTCGTAGAAGAGAGGTTGAATTCTATTGACCTTGTTGAAGACAGTATATCCGAAAAGAACATCTCTGTCAGTGAGCATAGAGCAAACTGTAAAATTGGCATGAACACTTGCAAGTCTATCAAAAAAGAACTTGATAGCGCACAGCAAGAAGTGGCAGAGATTGATACGTCTGATATTAGTAAACTAGAATCCGATCTTGTTAGTCACCACAAAAGCCAAACTGAACTCTTTGATCATAAAGAGATACTAGCGGTAGTGGCATCGATGCTGAAAGATGGTGGCATTAAGACTAGAATTATCAAACAGTATGTACCCGTGATGAACAAATTGATCAACAAGTATCTATCAGCGATGGACTTTTTTGTTCAGTTTGAATTAGACGAAAGCTTCAATGAAACTATCAAGTCTAGGTTTCGTGATGAGTTTTCATACTCCTCTTTCTCAGAGGGTGAGAAGCTAAGGATTGACCTTGCACTTCTCTTTACATGGAGAGCCGTATCTAAATTACGAAACTCTGTATCTACTAACTTATTGATCATGGATGAGATTATGGATTCTTCATTAGATAGTGCGGGAACAGAAGAGTTCCTTAAGATCATTGAAGAGTTAAGTGCAGATTCCAACATCTTTATTATTAGTCACAAAGGTGATCAATTATTTGATAAGTTCCACAGCGTAATCAAATTTGAAAAAGTCAAGAACTTTAGTAGAATTGCAACAACATAAGGATAGTATAATGGCTACAGAAGACAGACTAATATCCCTTCAAAACAAGCATAAGCACTTGCATAATTTAGTAGAAGCGGCAGAAGCCGAGAAAGCTCCAGATACTTACGTAAGTAGAATGAAGCGTGAAAAATTAATGATTAAAGATGAAATAAATCAGCTACAAAAGAAAGTAGTCGATCAATTTAGATAAGGTGAACTATATGATGAAGAAAGTGAAAAGAGTTGGATTTACTGCCAGCACATTTGATCTGTTACATGCAGGACACGTGATGATGTTACGTGAAGCAAAAGACCAATGCGACTACTTGATATGTGGTCTACAAATCGATCCTGCTGTGGATCGACCAGAGAAGAATTCTCCAATTCAAACTATTGTTGAGCGTTATACTCAACTATCTGCCATTAAGTATGTGGATGAGATAGTGGTATATTCTACAGAACAGGATTTGCTTGATGTACTTGAGATGTACAAGATCGATGTTCGAATATTAGGTGACGAATATAAAGATAAAGACTTTACAGGCAGAGAAGTTTGTGATAAACTAAACATTGATTTATACTTTAACAATAGGGACCATAGGTTCTCATCTTCTAATCTACGAAAAAGCGTAGTTTGGGCTGAGTCGAACTCTGTAAGTAAAGACAAATGAAAATACTTTTGCCATACTCGACACACTTTGAGGTCGTTCAAACTGATAGGTCATCTAAAGGACCAGTCATAACAGGCGGCATCGAAAAGTTTTGTAAGGACTTAGAAGATAACATAGATGGTATTATTCCTGTATGTATCACAAAAGAAGATAAGGAGAATAGACGAACTCGCAGAGTTATGATGGATGCGATAGCACAGCATGATCCAGATATGATTCTATTCAACAATCCTTGGTGGGGAAAGATGATGACATCTTTTAATATTCCACTTATTTGCATTATGCATGAACCACTTGTGCGTGACATACGTATGGTAGAACTGGGCATCATTTTGAAAGAACTGAATGATAGTGGTTGCCACATCCATTTTGTTAGTCCAAATCAGTTAGACTTTCATAGAACTATGGCAAAGAGAATACAAGACGTAGACTTTGGTTCGATTAAGGGCTTCATACGTCCATCATTTCTACCAGCGGATATGCCTTATGCAGATGATTCTGTGTATGATGTATCTACGGTAGGTAGATGTGACAATGAAAAAGCACCATTTCTCATACATCAAAAACTGCGAAATTCGTCCGTCCTAAATAGTCTTGTGATGACTAATGATGGCGTGTATAAGAGTTCGACAGTAAACGATTATGTAAAGGATAATCAACACTGGACAGCTCCTAGACATACGATGAGAGGTTTACCACATACTGAAGTGCTTGAAAACATTGCTAGATCAAAAGTTTTTTGTTCTACATGGCCTAAGGAATCTTGGGGCATCACAGCAATGGAAGCGTTAGGTTGTGGTGTACCAACAATCTTAATGACTGGTAAGAATGATACTCATGCTAGTGAATTGATTGCCGCTGAAAAGTCTCATTACATAAAGATAGATCGACAGTGTTCTAGTCTTGAATTTGAAACAACTGTACGAGAATTCGCTAATATGACGAAAAACCGTAGAGATGAAATTGCTGAGATGACCAGAGAAAAGCATAGTCTTATAAATTGGAAATCTTGTATTGACAAAGTAATCGATATGCGTTATAGTGATAAGAATAAATCTCGTTCAGATTTAACGGAGTTTTTTGTATGACAAATAATAGTAAATCCTTAGTCGAAGAAAGTGCCAACTACGACAACTACATGGATGATGAGGCACGTAAGAATGATTCGTATAGCATCAGTCTAGATAAGTTCTTTGATGAGCCTATACCAGACAAACTAGTAGATGCTACAAGAGTCAAGAAAACTGTACAGAACGATATCTGGAAGTCAATCTACGTTCACTTTAGAACGCAGGATGATATGTTTGATTTCTGTACTAAGATTAATCAGATGATTCCTGGCTATGTGAAAGAGACAGAGTATCCAGCAATACCATCTAACTCACTAATCAAAGAAGAAGTACAAGTAGAGATATCTGCTGATCTTCTCGTTCCTGAGTACAATGGACCTGGCTTCAGTAAAGTTAAGCCAGTCGAATCAGAGTACGAATCAAACTGGAAAAAGCACTGGGTTGGTATGCCAGAATACACTCAAGAAGACAAAGTAAAGTTTCGTGCAATCACTTTGAATTTTAGAAACGAAGAAGACTATAAAGAGTTCTCGCAGAAGATCGGTCAAGAGATTACTGAGAAGACTAAGAGCATTTGGCATCCAGAACAGCATATCACAAAGAACTTGTTGCTACGTTGGATTCAGCCAGAAGGTAGAACTTTGCCCGAACATCCTATGTATATCGTATCTAAGGGTCGTGCAGATTCAATGTTTACGTCTAGGTCGTTATCTCGTATGCAGATACCACATTACATTGTGATTGAGCCTCAAGACCTCGATAGTTATGACAAGGCACTTGACGTATTCAAGATGAGAGATTATGTAACACTTCTAGTTGCACCTTTCTCCAATCACGGAGATGGTCCTGGTCGTGCTAGAAACTGGGCATGGGATCATTCGATCAGTATCGGTGC